>JAAUXT010148330.1_pt1 | contig 30163 bp, 31 predicted proteins | sample 7278171 | NCBI WGS metagenome assembly JAAUXT01 (sample SAMN14350112, study PRJNA611818) | marine sediment metagenome | isolation source: surface marine sediment (1.8m) | place: French Polynesia: Moorea | collected 2018-08
CACAACATGCACAAGCGCATATTCTCTTTGACTGTTGCCAATCACGCGCTTGTGTGTTTGCGAGGCATCCAATTAAAGGGCAACGACCTCATGAAATTCAAAAATGTTCCGTTTTGTTCTTTTGAAACCTCAGGCATTATTTAGGACCTAAAACATAACAAATTGACTGTTGAGCCAAGAATTTGTGCCAAAATCCTGACCACCACAGTATGTGCCAGATTTTGCAATTAGATGCCTACAGGTGATTTGAACGGCGAAATATCGCTTGCTCAAAAAAGAGCAAGCGGTATTTCGCCGTTCAAATCACCTAAAAAAATGGTATTGATGACAAATTATAGGTTGCGAAGGGAATAGGTTGCAAAATATACCTCAGGTATTGAAAAATAGCATTGCTTGTTTGGAGCAGGGTGCGAACAGGTGAAAGTCACAATTTGTTTTGTTGAAAAATGAGTTTTTGGAATGGGACCATTTTGCACTCATTTGGAAAGTTTTACAGCTCACTTTGTGTCAATGTGACATCTTGTATCAATGTGATAAAGTATACAGGAGTACAATAAAAAGGTTGTTGAATCTTGTTCACTGGTTGAGGCAAGAGGACTTTTGGTTTTGGGGCAAACAGGCCAAAATGTTTTGCCAGTAGCCTCATTGGAAACAATTACAAACTGTTTTCAGGTTGCCAGTGTGAAAGAGTTGTTGTTACACCTGAAGGGTCAAAAGAGTTCAGTGGTGAAGAGTGAATTTGGATGCAAAGCAACCTGAACAAGCAAGCCGAATAAGTGACCTCATGAGTGACCCAAATACACCACCCAAATGTTCAATCACCATGAGGCACAGCTGCCTGTTTGTTATCTTTTCCCTTTCATTGTTGCTCAACTGCACCTCCTCACAGTTGAGAATTTGGGGCCAGTGATGGGTCTGATGACGCAATAAACATGTTCTCTCATCACATTCGTGATCTTGGAAAGCCTGTTCACGAAGGGCTGGTGTTCCTTCACTGCATTCTATTTTCTGTTTTCATATTGGTCGCGTGACAGGGCTGCAGGTAGACTTGATGGGTCGAAAGAGGTTTGGAAGGTGTGGGTTATGTTTTAGTGGTGGGGAGACAATTTCATGATTGTGCAAACTCAACCCAAATGATCGACCCGAAAGATAAAAATAACCGCCAGGCCAGGTACAGGAGCCTAATTTTTCAAACACACAAAAAAAGCAGACCGCAAAGTCTCTCCAAATCAGGCAATTGCAGACATGACAATTCATTGGCAGAAGTGTGTCTCCCTGGATGGAGACTACTTTGAGGGTAGAAATGTCCCAGTGGATGTGAAAGAAATCATGCATGGAAAATGCATGGAAACACCAGATGATGCCCAGAACAACACGGACTCCCAGGATGACTCTGACTGAAACATGATTGCCACCTTTGCTGTGCAGACCAAGTTCATTGACTCACCACTATGTTCAGTTTGACTAGAGATTCATGCTGTTGGCATTGAAATTGTTGTTGGCATGTTCGCTTGTTGGCATTGAAAAAGTTTGGCACAATTCTGTTTCATTCGCGAGATATCGCAAAACAACGGTTCTTTGAATGACATGCCTCGTATTCAAAGAGGACGTGTGTGGCACTCGACATGTCCAACAAAAAAAAGCTCCATGGAGCTCGTGGTGATTTGAGGAAATTTCAGTTGCTCTGATTTGGCTCACTCTGATTTGGGTCACTTTTTTTCAAACCAAAATTCTTACTTTTTTCACTCAACATTCACAACTTGGCAACTCATTTAGCACACACCCAAATGGAACATATTCAACCAAATGGAACTTTTGTACATTGTTTCATAACAATATCCATATATTAACTGAAAGAATTACCCAATATCCATTTTTAAATTATGTATTAAAAATGACTTTTCAACCCTGACTTTGGCCCTGCCTAAAAACTATGTAAATTTTTTCAAAAATCAAAAATTAAATGCTACCTCTCAAACCCCCATATTATATACTACATTTCATCAATATACTTCTTTCACCAATTACTTGTACCTTTTGAGACACCAAGACATTTCTATATCCACACCTTATTTTTTCCACACTTCCAAATTTTACCTTTTTGACCTTGGGAACCCAAAAATTCAAATTTGATAAATTCCTTCTTTGTGCATTATTCCCAACCCAAAATGAACTAAAAGAGCCCAAAAGATCCTAAATTGATCCTCATCTTGACTATCAAACTGCTGTACACATACTTTTGGAAGAGGCTGCCTGTAGGTACTGTGATTTGGCTCGCACCGATTTGGCTTACTTGAGCCTAAATCTCGCAACCCACGTCAAATCACCTAAAAAGCAGGTGTAGCAGCACAAGGAAACAGAGCGATGAACGATTCCAAGGGTACCAGACAGGTGCCTGGGACCAACCCAAAACCCTTTTGAGGGCTGTGTGATTTCGGACAGACGACATTTTTGGTTGATTTGAAGAGGTTGCGCTGTTGAAGGGCGCTCAAAGAGCGACCCAAAGGTAGCCACCGAAATCAAAGCACCTGCAGGCAGTATAAACCAAAAGTACGTGTACACTAGTTTTACAGTCAAGACAAATTGAAATTGAGATCTTCAGGTCCTTTTGAATTTGTGTGGGCAAAGGATCATGTGTGAGTGAGGAATTTGTTAAGTTTGCATTTTTAAGTTTTTTAAGGGCAAAAAGTTCAAATTTCAGGGTTGCTAAATTTTGAACTGAACTGCATAAGTGGGTAATATCCCAGAAAGTATAAATATTTGATGAAGGATGTGTGTTGATGAAATGTAGTGTTTTGATTGGGTGTTATACTGGTGCAATTTGTTTGTTGTTTTTTTTTTTTTTTTCAATTTCCAAAAATTTGTGCATGGGGCCAAAGTTTGGGTACAAATTTGGGATTATAGGAAAATGTTTTTTGGCAAAGATTTTAACAAGTTTTTTGTGCAATTTGGTAACAAGAAACAATGTACAGATGATTCAGGTAGATTTAGGTACATTCTAATTGATTAAAACAATGGAAATAATTGTTAAAATTGATAATTTGTGCATCCACTTATTTGTATTTCAGTCACTGCATTTTGGTCACTGGATTTCAGTTGGTTGCTGCGTTTCAGTTGCTGCATTCGGTCGCTTGTGTTTCGGTCGCCTCTCAAATCACCGCGAGCTCCGTGAGGCTATTTTTTCTGTCGCAAGCTGAGTGCGCTCGGGCCGGGGCAGATTGCGACGCATTCGAACAGTTGCGTGACCAACATTGACAAAACGGTACCAGCATCGATATTTTGTGATGTGTATTGGACAAGTTCAGAAATTGAGTGGTGCATTTCAAAATGCAGTTTGTATCCATTGCTGTTGCTCACTGAAAATGACACAAAGATCTGCAAAGCTTTCTGAGCGAAGTGAGGGTGGGAAGCAGGGGGGGGGCCTCCCCACAACGTCTGGAAAACCTGGAATGCACTTCATCTGAGGGTTGTAACTGCTTGCCCACTGACCTATGGTGGCAGAGTTCCCTGTGGATTCTTGTCAAGCACCCTTGATGACACACCTCAATGCAGCTTCAGGATCTGGTTCAGTCTGGCAGGTTCAAATCTTTTGTCTTGATCGTGAATCTGCGCTCGACAGAGCGGAGCTGTGGCTTTCTCGCAATGATCGCTGAGGTCTGCTCCAGAAGCAAAGAAGAAACGAAGAAACCAAATTTGAAGGGTTAGATCGAGACGGAAAGTACCTGCAGTCCTGCAGTCTCCGAGCGTCGCAACCGTTCAATCAATGCCAGACAGGAATTTTTTGAGGCAAAACTATCGGACAAACCGCTTTGTTCTCCGCGTCGTTTAAATTGGAATTAAAGTTCCTAAGTCCAAAGCAGCTTCCCTGCAGCACGCAGTGTCCCCATCTGTGGTGCAGACGGGCTGCCCTTGAGTTCCTAATGAGTTCTCACATATTTCAGCGCACTTCCAAAAAAGGTAACACTGCAGATGTCGCATTGCAATGTTGTCCACATTACTGAAGGGGTCGCCTTTGGACCATTTCATCGATCCTTGTCCAATGTGTTTGGCCAAGCCTTGAAACTGAAAGCGAATGCTGATTTTAACCAGAGAACAAATGACACTGAGACATCCAAGTTGAGTTGCAATGGGGGGAATTTCCGAACGGAAGAACATTTTGGGCTCACCTGGAGAAATTTTTGGATCGGCTCGAGGTGGGAGGGGACAATTTGGTTCTCGGCTGGCATCAAATGTGAGGAGGGCTGAAGTTTGGGGGATGCAGCGCCCCAATTTCAACTTCAACTTTGTTCATGTGGTGAAAAATTATGGTGGAAGGATTGAGAGGGGGCGTGGGCCCAACTCCCTGCATGGTCAGCCAGAGAAACAACTCATACCGCCATTTGTTTCATTTCATTATTTTTTATTCAAACTGTGGTTGAACGTATCACAGCATCGCATGATGAGAGAACACAAGATGTCCAACGTGTAAAACAAACACGTATACAAAAGCGTGAGTCAAAACTCTCGCCAAGTCAACGTCTCATTTGCATCAAAGTTATTTTGGGTGTTTTTTTGTTGTTGTTTTTTTTTTTTGCAAAAAAGGGGCTGAAATAGTTGCATGGTTGTGGTACCATGGACACGAGACAAAATTCTTGAAGCTGTCACACACAGCATGACATGGAATTTGAACGTACAAACTCAAAACGCAATTCCCAGGCACGTCTGTGTGAACTTGGAAAGGGGTGGAGTGGGTGAGTGAATGAATATGCCAAGCAAGTGTGAACAGTGAACAGAACTTGCTGCAATAAAGGCTCAAAAGGGTCTTCTTTCCCTGGCCAGTAATTTTTGCGAATGAACATGTGCAATCAGATGAAGAGGACCCTGACAGCAAGCACCCAGTGGACAAAACCAGAGGATGTAAATCTACAAACAGGTAAAGCCTATCTTGAGTCATGCCGCTCCACTCAAAGGTCTAAAATTTGAGAAAAGATTCTGAAATATCTGACAAAGCTGCTTCACTCGTCATTTTGCTGTGAGAACCACAAAGACACGTGACCCTGGGTGTGTAATTTCTCTGGGACTACCCCCCTCCGCCCTCCGCGAAAAGCCATCTCACCAGCCCTTTCTCCTCAGGGAGGGAGGAAGAGTGATTTGGCCTCGAATCTGGCATACCTCTGAATGTGCTTGTCGAATTACCCAGTTGGGTCTCTAACCTGCTCACAAGAAGCTCATCAGAAGCTTATGAGAGATGTTATCAAGCACACTCAGGTCACAAGTCCACTCACTTCCAGAGTGTCTCAACAGCAAGCAAACTCAGACAAGTTTACAAACCTGTGCAGATGATTCACCATGATTGGGTGCATTTGTTGAGAAATTCAAAGAAATACGAGTGATTACCCCCCCCCCCCCACAAGGACATCCAGAGTTCACGACAAACATGAAATGCTCAGCCACCAGCTGTTGAGCAGTGTCCCTTGGTGCCAGGCACAAGGTACTTGAAGCTGGGCAGGTTGATGTTGGATGGGCGAAGCTGAGTCAGTGGGCAAGTGTGGGTAGCGTGGGTGGGTGAGAGAGAGTGAGTGAGGGTAAATGAGGGTGAGTGGGTGGTAGCAGATACATGGATCTAGGTTGGTTTTCAGGTGGTTTTTGTTGTTTTTCCGGTTATGAGGTGCAAGCAAAGAAAGTTTTTGGTACAATATAATTGGGAGCAAAATCTGCCAACACTGCCTTTGCTCACCATAACCCATTGCCATTATCTGCCATCACCACCACCTGCCATCACCATAAAAATACTTCACCACAAACCAACCATCACTGCCATCAACATCTCACCATCTCATCACCTGACTGGATATTGTGTACCGAGCCTTGCGTGTGAGGTGTACAAGGGACACTATTCCTGAGACAAACCTGAGCATTTCAGAAATATCCCAAACTGTGTGTTACCCAAACACACTCCCCTTGGGAGGATTGACATCGTTTTTACTGTTTTCCCGACAACTAAAGTTTACGTGGGTCCTGCTGGTGACTGTTTTGGTAGTCTGACCAGACAGCATCCGGACAGCTCAAAAAATGTGTCCAATGTGTTGTGTGTATTGGGCCCTGGATTTCTCTGGAGAGAGGTGGGACTTCCACCATAACATCACGTGTGCTTGTGCTTGTGACCACACGTCAGGCACAAGCATGCTTTGAAACTCAGCACAAATAAATGGCCAAAGAAGGTTTGATCACGTGAAAAAAACTGTTGGTGGGACCTTGTGTTTTCAATTGAAGATTCAGATCGAAACAGCAAATCCAGTGGTTTGCGTGAGTCCCACCACAGGGCTCCTGAAGACAACAGGCGTCAATGACGAGGAGTCACATCAGGTCTGTCTTTCTGGCCGTAAACATCTCATTTCCCCCATATGACCTTGAAAACATCCAACAAAATGAACCACCCGGTACGTGTCGTGCATTCTGGTTGTACAGCTGAGTTGACTTTTGGTGGAGAGAAGGGGCAAGCGACCCCACTCAACAGTGGAGCGTTCGTGAGTTTGATAGTTGAAATTATTGCGTGAATTTGTCCACAATAACACACCCTAATCGCACTCAATTTCTGATGGTGAGAGCAGGGAAGGAAACTGCAGGGAGATGTTGCAGGGTTACTCAGGGTTTTCAATACTTTTTGAACATTTCTGTTGCTTCATACAAGTAGAAGTGGTGGTGAATTTATTTGAACCATTTTCTTCTTTGCTGCGTTCTGGCAAAAATTGCCTTTTTGTTTTTCAAAAGGATCCCTTGCAACTGAAGAAGTCAAATGTAGACTTTTGTGTCTTCCCTTTGGACAAGAAAGCCCTGATGGTAGCAATGGATCTCTCGTGGACCCTGCAACACAAAAAGAGCAAAATTGATGGGGTGAATTTGGTTGAAACTAGATTTCTTGCACTTCCTGACTTTGGCTTGCACATTTCGAAGTTTTGTTAGAGCGCTCAATGCAAATGCGACTTTCAAGAGTCCCTCCAGTCCTCAGCGAAGCAGCCTGTTTCGACCTTTTTTCAGGCTGTACTCGTTCTCAAATTCTGTTCCACAACAGTGTTGAATGTCACAAAATGCGTGCAACAGTTCTCTCCAAACAATGAAAACTATTAAAGGCATTTCTTGCAAACAAACACAAAAAAGCTCGAGGGGGGATGTCTTTCGGTGCATTATCTCACCGGGATATTGGGCACAAGAGTTGGCGAGAAGCACTTATGCCCCATGAATATTTTATGCGCCGCCACAGGAGAATGGGACGAAACACGAACGACAGAGGATAATGCACATTGAACATTAATTGTATGAGATACAAAAGCTTACCAATGATAACCGGGAGCGGGTAAAAGTTACATTTGTTGAAGCCTCTTTGTGGCTAATAATACGTCCTGTTGGGATTCACATTACCAGTCAATGTCGCATCTAATTAGTTAAATGCTTCATTCTGTTTGGCTCAATAGGACATTTTCTTTGTGGAAATCCCATCAATCTATGTCCCAGTGACTTCAAACTTTTTCTTTCAGCTTGAAGTGGTAGAATCTTACGTCACAAATATTGCACGAATCAGCGTTCAATATGTGTTCCAGAATGAACGAGTGCGCAGCACGAGTTCTTTCTTCACATATTGAACACTGATGAGTGAAATAGTTGACTTATACCACAAGTGAAAAGTCTGCAAACATGAGGAGTGCAATTACTGGCCAGAGAATGAACGGTCGCGCTCTTAGATTTCATGTTTGAAGATATTGCACTCGTGGTATAAAAAAGAATAATCGGACTCGCCCCGAACATTCGAAGCTCACGAAAGCTGGTGCAGTGATAAGTTATTGACTTGGTTGTTGCTGTTCTCCGTTGTTTATCTTGCCTATAGTCTGCTGCATAACATTCTTGAAGGCAAAGTTACAACACAAGCAAGGGGTGAAATATCGTCACATCTTTTAACCAAGCCAAATTGGTCGATCACAACTACCCTTCTTTTGTTCAAGAAATTGCGTGTGCACCAAAAGAGCAGCAGTGTTTCTGCACAAAAACAAATACCAGATTTTTCCCACAAGTCCTCAAAACTTTGTATTGTTGGAGAAGCGAGGGTAAAATCTGTCATGTTGTCACGCCATATTTGGGTGAATAATTCATGTATCATCTTGTAGAGAGATGGCCTCTGTGAGCCGCGGACTGCCCAGGTTGCGGTCATAAAAATCGCCTGTGCGGATCGCTCTGACCAGCCTGACCTTAATCTTGGGACTTCTTCATAGACCCCGATGGAACATGCAACTTCTGTCACATGTCATTCCTGCAAACGTAAATCTTGCGAGGAAAGTGCATGGAGAGATCAGAAATAATGCCGATCTGTGATCTTCTAAATTAAGGTGATATTCATTTAGATTATCAACCAGTTGCTTGACCTCACCGTTTCCAGCCAGTTTTGTGGGGGAAAAACTACATTTCGGTGTGTTGCAGTAGGGAATGTGGCTATATCGTCTGGAAACCACTGAGAATCCAGAAGGACGCAGTTGATGTACGTAAAGATGTTTGTGAAGGAGAGAGTGTGGCCGTCGCATGAAAACAATCACAGCAACTTCAGAACAAAACTCCCCAGGAAAACTAGATATTCACAGAATTGCAACGTTTGGAATCGCAGCCGGACGTCACAGCTGAAAGCAAACAGAGCGCCTGATTCTGTTGGATGATGGACCAGTGTCTCTTACTCCCTTGTTCCAAAATTAAGGACCAAGTTCCCACTCCAAACATGTCAAGCGAAAATGAAAGATGTCACCTGCATAAACTTGAGTAATGAGATTTTGAAGCTTCACAGCAAAACAGTTCTGGACATCTTGAAAGGAAAAAGAGCCAGAAGAGATGTCTGTTCCTGCCAGTCAGTCAAAACATTATCTGCACCAAAAACACATGTTTCGATTCCGTGCTCGTTTACCTGCAAGGAATCCCATTCCTTTCCGTAGATGAGCTAAACACAGTCTCAACTTTCAAATTCTGACGGCTGACAGATCAGGGTGCAGGGTGGAAGAACCCCGTCAACTCCCGCCAACAAATAAAGCGCATTGCGAATGCAAGTCCCAAGACAGGAGGAATGCAGCGATCAGCATGTGTTGTGTGGCAGCGCGTTTCTGGTGTGTTGGAAAGTTAATCTGCCATCCTGTTTTCCTACCTATTGTCGGATGACGGTTGCTGAAGGCTGACACATTGAAGGGACAAAAGCGGGCGTACGCACAGCACTGGCGTGGCACCCAGGGAACCCTTTCCTTTACCATCAACTCGCATTAATTTGATAAAACACCATCAATCTCAGGTACTGCAGGAAATAATTACATGGTGAAATGTAAATAAAATTGAAGCATAATGCACCATTTGAAAGCGGTGCATTATCAGAAATTTGTTCCATTTCGCTCAATTAGCCAGCTCAATGTAGTCCATTAGAGTCTGACACGCGAGTTGGATATCAAAGTGATGTCAATGTAGCATTCTACCTCATACTACCTGCACTTTTTCCGGACTTTTGTGCGCACCTTCAGAGATATTAACTGAAGTTCTTCCCTTTTCCTTCTGTAATCCTGCCAAAAACACCTCTGAAAGCACGTTCTTTGTGCAGGCCTACTTTAACAGGTGAGGAGGAAAAATATAGTGTTGAGCCACCTCGCACAAAAATACTTGCAGTTGTTGCAGCGTCGCAGTGGCACAACAAGCAACTGTCAGTCACTGGAAGCGTCAAAGAGCAAGTGTGCAGAATCACTGTTTTGATGAAAGCAAATGCTTTCCTGTGATGACTTCTGATAGCTACCTAATGACTTCAATTTGCAAAGATATAAAACCAATCTAACAAAATCAATGCTTCTAAACGTTTTTCATCTCCACGCGTCATAAAAGCCAAAGGAATCTAAGCAGAGCTGAGTAACAGCTAAAGTGAGGTTTTATCTCCCAAATAGGGGAACAAATTCCCGCTGACTTTACCTTCCATTTGCAATGCATTAGGCCCTGATTGGAAACAATATGCGATAATTTATTGAAAATAACTCCACCTTATGGCTCTTCATTGTGTGAAATCATAGGTAATTTGACAATGCAATGTGCTGTTTCAGAGAAAGAAACGATAAAAATTAATAAGACTTCAAATCCAAGATAATATATCTCTCTGCAAGCAAATTCCTTCATCAAGAAAAGGGAGAAACGCGGGGACCTGTAATGGGATGAATACGTGGCATCGTTCCAACAGCGGCTGCACAGGCGCCTCTCTAACAGATTGTTTGGTGCGAGAGAAAAACAAGAGCGTAATGAGTTCACCAGCAGAAGGCAACCGTTCAACCATTCGCAATTTGAGTTGTAATAAATTAAATCTTTCGTACCGAATCAAAACCTGATGAAGTCCCATTATCTCGTGAGTTTGCAACACACACTTTGTACAACGTAGAATTCGTCTCATTTGTTCAAACAATTTGCAGTGAATTTCATCGAGATCAAAACGGACTGGAAAAATAATTGCAGCAGACACAGAACCACCGAGATATCGTCTTTGAGAAGCCGAAGACTTCCTGTGATCGTCACGCGGTGCTGGTCGACAGGGCTGCAGCGGAATCAGGTAATTGAACAATCAACAAAACGACAAAATTGTTGCATAACCATCGAACCTCACTGTGATTCCTGCAGCCAAGCTTCCTGCAGAGACGACAACAGCAAAACGATGCACGCACACGGCTTCTTTCTGTAGAGATTTTGGGGTTTTCGCACTGCTTTTGCCAAAAATGGGAGAAGCCACTAGGAAAAAAGAAAACTTCTCAAGTAAATCCGAGCAGCAGATCGAACTGAAGAGACGCGTTTCCTCTTTCTCATGCGTTGTCTTGCTTTTGCTTTCTTTTTTTTTCTGGTTTGCGTTGAGCAGAATGCATGAGCCACGTCTTCCCAGATTCTGTTCATATTGGGTTTATTTTTTTCGTTTTTCAATGATTCTAGTTCTGAGAAACATTTTGTCTGGTCATGAATAATAATGATGACAAAATCACATCATTTCAACAACTTCATTGAAGAATTAACTGCGGCACTTAATCTTCACAACGTTGTTATGCTTTCACCACAAAACACCCTCTCGTGCCTCCCTTTTATCAAAATGCAAACAATATACCGGGTCATTAATCTGTCAGTGATACGACAAAGGGAAGATACAATTGGATTTTTTGATAGATCATGTTTTAATCATGATGCGTCTCCAGGGAGGAGTGAAAATCTGTCAGTCCCCTCACAGCGCGCGCTGAGTGGGGCCGCGGAGCTGGTGACAGTCCGAACCTTCCCGACAGCTCCTGTGGGCAGAGACCAGGGTTGAAAAGTCCGATTTATCAACTATCATTCTGTCATTTGCTGTCTCTTTGAAGTGCATTCCCACATGACCTCAATTTTTGTCTCAACTAAACGTTGTCATGAAACAGTGTTGTGCATTTCTAACGTTGTGTTCCTGTCTGCCGTGTCCCCCCTGAGGGTTCCGTTCCTCACACGAGAGAAAACAGCAGACAGACTGTTTTTCAGTGCAAGAAGAACGATTGAAACATTTTTCAAGAAAAGTGTTTGCCGGGTCCAAACCCAGTAAGAATGAACACAAAGAGTCCTTTTTGTGTTTGTTCAGCTCTTGCTTACATCAATTTGTTGTGTAAATTTCTGCAAACTGACACTTTTCGGACGCTGCAACAAGGGCTTTTCGCTTCTCGCTTTGTGCACGCTGATCGAGTTTCAGTTCTTGCTGTGAATTTTTCTTCTCCCGAAAGTCAAATAAATTGCCATAAATTATGCAAAGCAAGAATAATAAACGCGGTCCATGTTAACAATACAGCTTTTAAGTACTGACTGTAATCGGTGCACATCACGTCATGGCTCAATAGAGTGGCAAAATATGGTTTCCTGGCAGAAAAATGGCCATGTATTTCGTCAATGAAACGAAAAGTGAATACGTTTTGTTTGGCACTTATGGGCAGGGAAGCTTTTAGGAATGCTTCATAGAATGTTCAATTCAGCAAAACATCGATATTTGCAGAAGGGGCTTGAGGCAGAAAAATCACTCGTGTTCAACATTTAATGTACGCCACTCAGAAGCAAAAGCAGACGTCGCCAACAATGCGATGGATGGGATGACAAAGAGCGGCAGCGGCTCGGATTCAGTTTGCTTGTCGTGCGTCGCGCAACAGAACAAAAGCCGTCGCAGACTGGATACAAAGAGCCGCAGAAGTCACTTGTATTCGTCCGGATGACACCAATTACCCGCACAACACCCGATTCAGTGTTGCTTTTGTTTGCCCAGGGCATAATTTGCTTACCTTTTGGCTAAAAGGGCACGCTTGCATGAAGTGAGTGTCAAACACGCACTCTGATGAAGGACGGCGAACCTGGGTGAATCTGTGTGTGGGCAAATTTTTGGCAAGTGAACATGACCCACAGGGTGCGATCCTGACCCAAACACGTTGTGAAGATAACGCAACAGGATTTGTTTTGTTGATCTGTTCGAGAAACAAAAAATATCTATATCATGAGAACATGTGTTGTGTGTCAACAGCCCCTTTTGTTGTGGCCACCCTGTGTGTGCAAGAACTGCAGAAAAAAGAACAACACATGGAAGATACGGATGTTGAGCTTGTGTCCATGTCCAAGTTGAGCTGCTCGACGAAGAGGAATATTTTCACAAGAACGTGAAGAAAGTGAAAAACAGTCAACAACCTTTTCTGGCTTTTGATTCTCGTTGCGAACGGACGCTTTCTAGCTTCTTCCAGGCAGACAAGCAAAAGAGCATGCGTGCTGCACCCTTCTGCGAATCAAACACACCTTCCGGACTCCAGTGTGGCACCCAACTGCTCGGCACGGTGCATTGCTTCTGCGTGTCAGACGATAAGTACACAAATATTGGACAACTAATTACACACAGATTCATCTTTATCCGCTGTTTGATTTGTTCACCTTCTGCACCAAAACAGCGAATTACGCTTTCCGTTTCAAGCCAATTCTGCAACACATGAGCGCTGTTGGAGGCGCACGGAGCTGGGGTATTTTGCTGAGTGCGCGATGAACCACAGGACACACACGAACGTTGTAAACAAAATTCCTTTGTCGACGTTCTTTCACTACCAGAAAAGCCATGGCATGATGCTTTTCAGGTTTTGTGTTGATCGAAGTGAACCACGGTCAGCACCGCGGGCGCGAAGTTCCAGTCTTGATCAATTTTGATGACGCCGTCACCTTTCAGAAATGCTGTGCGGCTGCTCATTGGGAAAATGTTCCTTTTACCTTGAGCGGTCATTTGTTCCTGCGTGGGGAACATCCAGCCGCCAAAACTAATAAACCATAAAACTACACAGGTTGAAAGTTAAGTATCATTGCAGCCAATAGGATAAATCAACAAAAACTGCAGGGGATAATATTCATTTATTCAATAACATTGTCATTAATCTTCTCGGTTGACGGTTTGATATTGGACTAGATGAGCTTTATCTAATCATTAGCCTGCCACTGTGATTTGTAGGTGCCTCGAAATGGCCAGTTTACGGTGCATATTGAGGCAGCGCAAGCCATGGCGCTGCTCATTAGAGAAATAGATGGCCTTAAAGAAATAGTATCTGTAAATAAGGCCCAACATCATATAATTACCTATTAAATCTGACAGAGATTTATGGCGGTAACGAGCTCGGTGCCTGTGAACCACTTCCATAAAGCATTGGAGGAAGATGGCTGCCTTATCCGGAAGAGACATTAACCGGCTGTGTGTGGGACAGTAGGTGTACACGCCGAGGTCAGCCGCTCCATATAAATCCGGTTTGATGCTTTTAAAAATGAATGAGCTGCATCAGCTCCGTCCTGGAGACACTCTGTTAAATGTCGCCAGTCTTTTGAGCCGACCAGCCCTTGGGATGTGGCCAAATAAAAATCACAGCACTAATTACGGTGTTGGTCCTCGATGGGGAGGGTACAAATGTCGGCTAAGCAGCGATGATGGGCGCATTACGGGATGCGGGGCACTCCGCTCGGCAGCTTGTCACCCTCGCGGGACTCCGCTGCCACCGTAGAATCAAAGCTATTAATTACTGAGTCCAATTAAGACCGGCGATTGATGTGGACATTATCCGGCTAGATCTTGTCTTATGGTCTTATATCCTCTGCCTGCATAAATCTTGAAAACTTTCAGGAGCCTAAAGTTTCGAGAAAGTGCTGCGACTTCAGTGGGACTCCTTCGCATCTTCGCAGACCAGCCATATGGGAACAAAACGTTGGCTTCGACCTCTGTGCTCACTTGTGCGATTGCATTGGAAGAAATATCCATTTACCACAGTCAACACACAGGAGCCTTATTGCGGTTTCACTGTTCTACGCACACGCGCCGGCATCGTGCACGAGTATCAACAAAATCAGCCAAAATCTTACCATTCCACTTTCTCTGAAGTTTGGGAACCGTAAAAAGTTGTGTTGGAACTGGACGTGGCCTCCGGAAGCAAAGTCCTGTCTCCCTGGCTTCGGTAACTTTTCCAGCAAGTCTGCTGAGTCGAGCTCACGACTGACGCCAACACCAAGAATTGCGTAAAGCCAGTGCACTTGCATGGTTCGTCACCACAAACAAGAACAAAAAGGCGAGTGCCAGAAATGAAACTAAAATCGTGAGAAAAGAACATCCCCACCGTTACAATTTGTGTATTTGCAAGTACGGGCAATGAGTGGACGAAGTACGAGTGCACGTCGGTCATTGGTGAATGAACTCGAGTCAGATTTTGAAGCTTTTTAGAGTCACGTTGAAACATTCTTTGGAACCAGCTTCAAGTACTTCTTCGCAGCAGCAGATTTGTGCAACTTGTCTCAATTTTTGGGTTTTTGTCCGTGTGAGTTTCCACGGAGACTTGCTTGAAAAGGAATAGAATTCCATGCATTCGTTTTACTTTTTGATTGATATGTCAATTATCGGAGGTAATAAGATGGGGTCACAAAACATGTTCCTCGACGATTATTATCACCTTGCCTAACTATTTTGTCACATCATAAAATTGTCTGATGAGAATTCATTATGCTCTGAATATACAAATTTGACGCAAGAATTAATAAGCTATTTGGGAAGTGACTGCTGGGTAATTGGTTGGCGTGTGAAGGCTGATACAACTCCAAATCTGAGGTCTTTCCAGGGGACCCTTCATTTTCCTTCGACCAACCAAGTCTTGCTTAACTTCTATCACCACACTTATTGGACAAAATTAAAAGACAATTTCATTTCTCTGAGCATATCTGCGGACCCATTACTCACTGCCGAATTGCTGCACAGGCTCAACCCTCACAGGGTCCATACATCAACTGAGGGCTCCATTTCTTGGATCACCTGAGATTAATTTCGGCCCAAAATTTATCTGCCTGACAGATGTTTATGTTGATTAATTACCAAATTCATATTTATCAAAATCCAATTTCAGGGCCAGCATATGCCTTGGCAGTGTAATCATACACTAGAGTCCCGGAATCTGGGCTCTCAGTCCCAAAAGTGGCTACTAACTTATGGAAAGCACATCCCCGCCTTATATCCCACTGATTAAGCCATGACCAGTGCTGAAATTGCCTCTGAAGCTTGCCTGAAACTAAAGAGCCTTTCTCAATTCTGCTCTTGCAAACATTCCCAAACTTTGTGGAGGTGTTGTTGTTAAGATTTATGATTTCGGGTGATACATTGCACCTTATTTTAAGTCCGCTCTTAACAAGAACTGGAAAACTCGTCCTTAACCCAGACGCAACTTTGCAAATATCCTGTCCGCACAGGAAATCTATTACATGTAATTCTAAGATGCAATAAGTCACACCGACCGTCTCTGCCTTATTTCTGCCGAGGACACGTTAAATTTATCAAGCTGAATGTTTTTCTTCCACAGAGGTTGATTTATTGAAGGCGGAACAACTTGTGTTCGTGAAGCTACAAAAAAAACAAGACTTGCTTCAGGTCTCAATCAGAATTTTGTTGCTAGCTGCAATGAACTGTATGCTTCTTCTTTCTCACCAAAAACGCACACTGCTCTTCCTTTGTTGATTCCGTGCCGATCCCACGACTCTCTTTGTACGGTCAGGTTTTGTTCTTTGAGTGTTGGCGTTCATTTGTTTGGTCCAACAGACGAGAATATTTTGTTCTTAACTTCCATGGGTATCGGTACTGTCGCGCAATGCCGTTGCACGATGAAAACTTGTGCAGTCTTTTTGTTGTGACCACACCATGTCAAGACATCAAACTGACCAAATTCTCCCCATCGCGCTCAACTGCACGCTTACTCTTTTCAGGGTTGGTGCCGCAATTGTGAAACGCACAAAGATTTCTCACATTGAGTTTTTCAGCTTTATGCGTGGACAACGACTCAATCGAAGGGGACACGCCAAAGCGAAACAACGCAGGGCAACATTTTGGAGGGACAGTGCAGTTCTGGAGAGATTTATTGAGACAGTCCACTCCTTCCTCGTGATTCAATCTGACCTTTCAAATTTCTGGACAATTTCCCAGCACTTCGGTCGTTTGGTCCACTTTTCTGGGCCAAATAGGAAGAGATTGGTCCCCTAACCACGCTAACAAAATACCATAGTTCGTGATACAGCGTCGCAATCAGCGTGATATTGCGCAAATAAACGAACATTGACAAACTCGTTTTAAGAATTGTTCGCCCGATTGCCGAAATGTATTCTAAATTTGGGCAGATTGGAAACAATCATGGTTAAAATAAATTCGATTAATTAGCACGATCTACTCCGGGGATGAAGTTCCATCATGCGCACAATATCTCCTGCCCAACTGAGCATAAACGCTGCTGTCGCCCAAGCAGGCATATTTTGGCTAATGTTGCAGTGAAGTGGGCATCATGAAACAATAAGTGACAAAAATGATGAGGATAGATTAATGAACTTTGTTTCTGTTTAGTGACTGTTAAAAGGCACTTTACTGTGAAGACTCCCCGTCGCTTTACGATTCCCCGACACCCTGCATCTTGAAAAGTTCCAATTTTCCCCAAATGTGTAGTGTCGGTGTTTCACGTGTTTCGTCATCTGCACACAACGACCTTTTGAGACAAGTCCATGAAAGGCCTGTAACTGCAGTGTGTTCTGCAACACAGGCGTGCACATAGAAAAAGAACAACTTACTTTTTCGCACAGCTGCGCTGGCATGATTTGCAGTGCATTTCAATCGTGTGATTATCTTCATTCAGAAAACCTCATTCAAACAAGCTGCTTGCGCATGAGTTCATTCATTGCACTCACACATACAAGCACACACACGTGCACACACAGTTTCAAACAAGAGAACTTCGTGAGCGTGCTTGCAAAACTGCAGAGAAACCAAGAAGACATGAACTGTCGCACGCTTTCACAAATCCCACCTCAGCACAACGTTGCGATCGTGTGCTCACCTTGGACGAGTAAAGCTGTGAAGGGTAAAGGGACTTCCCTCTGCACTTTGACCCACAGAGTGTTTTCGCAGAGTGACAATGCTGAGTATCGCTGATTTTTCCGCAGCAGAAGTAAACGTTGGCACTGATTTTTCAATATCCATTCAACGAAATCATTTCAGAGACAACGAGATCACAAATCTATCCTTTTACGCAATAAACGGCTATTTTAAATGTGGACTTGTAAATAATTGATGCAAAATATGATTAAAGGCAACGTAGAAATTGCGATTGAACATTAACGTGACGATCCTGCTTTTGGCTGCCGGAGGTGGGAAGGACGGGTGATTCTAATGAGATGCCTGCAGCTGCAGTCTGATTGGCCGGGAAGTCACTCCCCATGAGGTTGGTGATTCGTCTGTGTGCGAGACACACTGTATTGCAGTGTACAGCTCTGACACGTTATAAAACGTGGGAAGCGCTGATAGTGCCATCATAAGATCATATCTTACCGAAAGCGTGAAGAAGAAAAGACATGGACGCTTCCTCACTCCTTGCAGGCGTCTCTCCGAAAGGTCCTGAAGCGCTCTTGTCCCATGTCAGCGCAGGTAAGTCCTCATATTTTCGGACATATTCAGACACCGCAGCTTCATTGAGACAACAATCATGTTTGTTTTCATCTGCTTCACCAAATATCATAGAATAATTACAGCCTCACACGGCGTTATTAGCACAGAAGCAGCACGATAGGCCTGGGTATTATTTAATTTATTTAGGCGTGAATTAAATAAGGTTGTCTCAATTTTGGCCTGATAAGTCCCATACAGTACTCAAATGAAATGATATAAGCTCATTCATAACGCGAGTTTGCAGCGTTAAACTGCTTGGATGGGCCACGATATAAAGGGAATGCACGACACTTGGTCCAGAGCACTCTATTGTCCTCACGCACCCCGCGATGACCAATGTTTGGAGCCTTGATGGCTTTCCAGTTGTGCTGCTGGATTTCCGAGGGCAGGATGCACTGAAAAATCGACCCAACGACAGAAATCCTTGAAATTCGCTTCAAATATTTCGGAGTATTTAAGGACATTTCACTCGGTCAAGAGCAGCTTTCTTTGTTTGACAGACGTGGAATTCATCCATTGAACAAAACACATGAACTCGATATTTGCTTTGAAACATTACTTGACTGAAGGTGCAGATGCTGACACACTGCATCATTAATCCAGGTTTGTACAACACCTTTCCAGCGATGAAGGACGAGCGCGACCTCATGTCGCCCGTCAAAGACGTGCCACACCACGACGTTTCTGGGCACCAGCTCAACATGCAGCCGGCGGCGCCGCCTCCGCCGCCGCCGCCGGGGCAGCAGGCGAGCGCCACCACGACCGTGCTCACGAGCCCCGGCACCGCCTCCGTCGGTGGCGGTCACAGCGCTTCGAGCACCGGGCAGACTGCAACCGGTGGTAGCGGTGGAGGGAGCAACTCGGGCGGTGGGCAGCCGCAGCAGCAGCAACAACAGCAACAACAGCAGGGTGCGGGCGGACAGCAGCGCGACCAGGAAGACGACGGCGACAAGCCCGCGAAGCAGAAGCGGCACCGCACCCGCTTCACGCCGGCGCAGCTCAACGAGCTCGAGCGCTGCTTCGGCAAGACGCACTATCCCGACATCTTCATGCGCGAGGAAATGGCGATGAGGATCGGACTCACCGAGTCCCGAGTGCAGGTCAGTTTAAGCTTCTCTTCAATTGTTACCTGCGCAGACATCTGTAGTGTCGCTTGTTGCAAGATGAGCGAAAATGCTGAAAATTGTTTGTGATCTCTCCTGGAGCTCCACACAACTGCGTGTTGGGCGAGACAGGAAATTCGCTGCTGGCTGGAACAGCGCTCGAGTTTTGGAAAACTTTTTTTTGAAGAAAAACTGTGAGGTCAATTTTTTATTTTCTCAATGTTGGTTGCCTTCCCTATTCCAGAATATTTTCATGAAACAAGATTTTTTTCAAAACTCATGTCCGCGCAAGAAAAAACGTCACTGAGAAAAAAAAAATCAGAAGCTTGTTTTGAGGGAACCATTTCACTGAGTTCGCAATCAAACGAACAGTTCTTGTGTCTTGTGGGTGAAATTCTGAAAACAAAGAAAATTTGACGTGAAGATTTCGAATACTTCGAATCGGAAGATCGGTAGACGTTTCAGCGTTATGATCTGCACACCGCTGATGAAGGAACCCTCCCACCTGGAAACAAAATTGCAATTGTTCGAAATTTTACAGAGTTTGTGTCTTGAACAAACACAAGAAATAGAAATATTTCTTTTGTTTATTTTTATGATGCTGTATCGCTCCTGCCTTTTCTCTCGACAATTTTGAACCCACCGAAAACACATGTTGATAGTGTGGCTGCAGCTGCACCAGTGAAATGATTCATGAACCTTGTTTACAGATGAACAGGGCGACTTTCCTTTCATGTCTTCTTTCCACACGAAAACCTGAATTCTCTTGTAATGTGTCCATTGTGCACAGAACGCTTTTATCATTTGTTACCGAAAAAGGCCTCAGAGTTCAGCTTCTTGTCGAGCTGAATTGTTGTGAATGAACAAAGGTGCAGTGTTGAGGTTCGCTGCTTTTCCAGCTCATTGTGCACGACTTTGACAGTCGTATCGTCTTCTTTCCCTTCCCTTCATTTCAAGAACACTTGTTACAATACGGCTTTGGGAGCTTTGTTTTGTTTCCAGCAGACAAAATCGGCTCCTTTCTACATTAGTGAATCCAACGGCCGCGTGAATTTTACCTGGGAACCCGTTCCTCATGAGATTTGGTGTTTGGTTTGGTTGGAGCAAAAACAAAAATGACTGAAGTTTCGAAAAGTGTTTACAACGGGCCGACTGTGCTTGTCCATCGAGGGGGACAGCAGGCTCATCTGGGGAAAATGTGGTAACGGACACAGAATCAATGGGCTGTATGTAGCACCTGTTACCTGTGTCGAACTCCCGTGGAGCTGGTGATTTCTGCAGATTTAGAAAGTTCCAATTGAACAAAATCACAAAACAGGTTATGAAAGTATCTTTGTATTTGTGTACATCACTGAATTGTCTGAATTTAATTTAGGCAAATAAGCTTTTCATTATCTCTGCGAAATGTTCTTGTTGCGTGCTGAGGAAAACAAAACAGTGAGGCAAATGCATTAATTGGCAATAGAATGACGTGCTTGTGCCTCGGCAAATTCTCACGTGCGTCGTTGGGGAAGGAATAAATGCACGAGGATTGGCGTCCTGTGGGAAGAATCGGGGTGTCAGGAATAATGTCTTTCCCCGAACATCCAATGTTGATGAGACTGGGAGCCCGTGGCATCCCTGACAAAGCGATGAGGCTCGAGGAGCGTGTTGGCGCACAGAGTTGATCCCAAAGCAAAGGACAAATGAGGCATGAGACCTCCCTTCGGAGTCCAAGCAGTCCTCGTCTACATGGAATCTGGGAGCACTGGGGCTAGGTGTTAATGTGACTTTATCGTGCATCGATTGTAGTGTTGTGGCTGGTCATGGTGCTGTTGACATGTTCACTTGTCTGTGGGGAGCACTGAGCTCCGCTTGTCCCTTCTGCAGCATTGCGGCACCTTGTCACCTGTCACCCAGATAACTTTTCACCAACTCGGCTTCTCACGACGCACTTGCTTTTTTTTTCGCTCCCTTCTGATTTCTGCCAAAGCAGTGTGCAAGCTCTCTTCCGTTGTCACAACGAAAGTCCGAGCGAATTCTGTGTTGCTTCCTGCTGCAGGACATTGGCACTTGTGTCAGCGCACATCTGCAAAATGAAGAGACGGTTGCACGGAAATGTCATTCGTTCTTGTGCAATCCAAAAATGCAACTGGCCAAACAAAATATTTTGACAATGTCACCAGCCCCGATGAAGACCCAGTCAGGAAGTGGGCATGGTTTGACAGATTTAATCTTCAATTCTGACTCGACCGCTCAGACGTGAACTGTGATTCGTTTTCCTTGCACGAAGAATGTTTCAGGTTGATTCGCCCCTCTTTCAGAGATCTACTATTCCTTTCGATGGATTTTAAAAAGCAAAATATTTGAAGCGCGTCTCGGCTGCTCGAGAGCGATGCTGTCCACTCGCTCAGTTCAGAGCAGTTGAACCGACCGACGCCAGCGATGGGGCTGGTCGTGTCCGATGTAATTTGGAACTTGCAGCTTCAACTCCAGATATTTGTTAAGTTGACAATTCCAGCTGTTCAAAGTGGAAATTAAATCAAGCGGAGAGGCACTTTGGAACAAATCTAATTTTCCCCTGCCCTTCAATAATTTCTGCAGCTAATATGCCAAAGTGAAGGCTGAGGCTGACGTTAACACCTTTTAATCAGCACATTTAGCACCACCAGCTGAACGCCTTGGTTGAAACACTCCCCTCCCCTCACCTTTTCCTTTCTTCATTTCGGTCGCTTGCAAGACTCATAAGCTGGCAAATCAACGACTCTGGACAATCAAGTAACAATGGGTGTTTAGTCACGGCGCAAGTGCTTTAATGGCTGAGTGCCACTGACCGAAATCCAATTAAAAGTCATCTGCACTTGAGTAATGAAAAATAACCTTCGGAAGCCACCGAAATTACGTTTCGCAAGCTCTGCCTGAACAAGCGTCAAACGTTATTGCAACCCGAACAAAACCAGAGGGAAAGACATCGCCAGCACGAAAGTCTCTCGGCGACATCAAAAATACATTTGAGACAGACTGATGCTCAACAAATACTTGGCAACGTTGTGAAAAGAATTTTTCCACGCTCTTCTCCGGACTCGAGAAGGGTCTGCGCCTCTTCATCCGGGCGATTGTCGCTGCTTGATTGCCGCGGCTTTGGAACGTTGATGGATCACATTCTTTGTTTGCAAAACTCAATAAAAGTGACATTCATTGTTGGGGATACAAAAGAAAGATGCTGTAATGAAGTTGATTGCATTAACAGCGAGTTAATTACCGTATTGATGGCCAGGCCTGACTCTGACCCGGTAACAGGTCTCCGCACTGTTCGAGCCTCTTGCTCTGCGCACAGTTGGGTTTCAATTTTGCTGCCATGTTCACGAGGAATGCTCTCATCAACACAAGTTTCGTACAATTTTTTAACAAAACACTTCTATTCTTGGTGATCATCAAAAACGAAAAACGTTGGTTTTGCAATTGCTCAGTCGAGGCAAACATTTTCTGAGCTTCTGCGCTGCGCGAGCTCTGCCTTTTCCAGAACAGCAGAATCAATGAAGACGTCAAAAATCACAAAGCCAAAATCAAAGTCATTTTGGTCTGCACATAATTTTTCGTACTTTGTAAACTTTTTCAGTGGGCCAGCACTTGTCCAAAACACTTTGTTTGACGCATTGAAGATGTGAAAAAAATGTGTCAAAACAATTTTCGTTGTTCTGAAGTTCGTACACACGAGTTCATAATTTTACACTACGAAGGCGCCTTTGAACATCTGAATCTGCACACTTTGTCAGTCTCTGCTTAGGTAGCACCAAGAGATGTCACTTGCTGATGCTGAAATGCTGTTTTGAACAATCAAATGGATTTTCTTTTCGTAATTACCCAAAGAAACAAGGGGACTGCAATCCCCTTTGACACATCCCTTCTGCAGAAGCTTGCCACAAAGGGTAACATCAGAACTCTGACTGCACCTTCAGCAATCATTTTCTACACCAGCATGCATCACAATGATGGAACAGTCAAAATTGGATTTGATCACTGAAGGTTTTGGAGCGCTCAAGCAAGACAAAAATCTTTATGCCATCTGGTGAATTGAAGAAAGCAATACACAGGGTCTTCGTTTGGCAGTTTCGATTCAAACTGTTGGGAGAAGAGAAGTAAGAGCTCTTTGGTACTCACCTCCTCCAAGTGCACAACAAAATTGTTGAAACAAAGGAGACAAATTTTACTGAAGAAAGAGAAAGTAGCACATTTAAAAACCGTGGGGCTTGTGAGTTGGGCTGCTTCTTCATGTCACAAAGAGTACTCGATTTCGAGGAGGCACAGGCAACCTCGCCATTTCGTCTGGGATCCGAAACCGAGTCATTTCAGGTTGATCACAAACACAGTATTGGAAGTCACCTTTTTGGCCTTTTTTGTCATTTTCGAAAACCAACAAATTTGTCTCCCATCTCTGCTGGTAAAAAAACATTGGTCTCGAACGGAAAAATATACTGCAAGAACGCATACGAAAATATCCCCAATGCAGAATAATAAATTGGCTCTTCATGTACAAAACGGCGATGCGCACAAAAGAACATGATGAAATCTGTCTCTCAGCAGTGTATGAGTTGGGAGTTGCCTCCGTGCCTGTACATTCATCTTTAATCATTGCACTGCCATAAACGAGAAAAAAGCAAGTCATTTCTGACTCAGTGGGCAATGAGATTTTTGATTTGGAGGCAGTGTAATTACCCAGGAAGAAAAGAAGGGGAATAAAATATAGGCCTGCAGCGCAGAAGGTGCAGCCGCAGGGGGACCATAGAGCCGGCCATTTGGCCTCATTGCCAGCTCCTGCACGTCCTGCTGAAATTTGCCGTCAAGAAAACAGCTTTTGAAAGACAGTCCGCGGTGAAATGTGACCGAGCTTTATTAGGAACGTGAGTTGAGCTTTGCTTTTCTTTTGCGCCTTTGTTTCTACTCGCAATCTCATGTCAAGGAAAAGTTCATGCCTCCGTTCCGAACTGAGATGCTACGGGGCATGTGAAAGGGAACGCAACAGTGTGTGAAATATAACACACTTCCCTCAACATTACATGATTGCACACGCAATCTTCAGCGATCCATTTGAAAACAATTTGCAAAAAAATAAATTCCAGGTGACCAAAGAAAAAGACAAAACAGAAGCAATTGGAACGCAATTGTCTATTGTCTCCCTTCATGTCATAATCAAGTGACAAGTGTGAGGGACCTGGGAAAATAACAAGGTGAAAAGACAGTTTATGACATGCAAACGCTGAAACACGCAAAAAAGACTGAGTGATTACATTTTAACTCCCGTGGTCACGCGTTTCACCCAATGTCGGCAAATCACGGAACAAGGCAATTGAGGCTCTTAGTAAATCTTATCAAAGTATCTGTCGACATTAAATATGACCTGCAGGTGTCAAATTACCGATTTGTAAACCCGGAATTGTCCAGTGAACGAAAAGGGGCGGCGTGCCATTCCGCCCTCCCAGCATGTCAACCCAGAAACAGCTTATGGAAAGCAAGATTTGATAACGTGTAATTACAGCAAATTATAGGGCAACTTAATCTGGTGGGACCGAAGAAAAACAATAATGGAAGTTTGCACGATCCCCTTCCGCATGTAACCATTCGTGTCTGATTCGATAATGTCCATATTTTGCTGTGGACACGTGCGAGGATTACACACGGACAAATGGATGAACATTTGCGCCTTGTGTCTTGATTTTCAAGTTCCTCTTGGTTTGACACCAGCGTGCACGGTGTTCCATTGTGTCACACTCAGTGCAAAAGCCTTCTCCCGTGTGAAAAATTCAAGTGCAAACTGAAGCGAAGTAGCTTTGCATGTTGGCTGATCTTTAACCGGTCGTGTCCGTTACTTTGAGATGCCAGACAAATCTGACCCCCGTGATAGATCCTGGCCTGGCCTCCATGATCCCTGATCACACGAAGCCTGCGTGCGCAAACAGATGACCAGGCTCATTTCCACAGAGCAGCCCTAACTGAATTCTGATTGCATGCAATACGGTAATGGAGACGCCGTTGTAAAATAACCAAGCTGTAGCCTGTGCTGGTAGCAAGGGACTCATCACTCTGCGCTCTTTTCTGCTGCCGCTGTTCAATAAAACATTACAGCCAGATTTTTTAACACCATCTATTGTGTCGCTTCGCGGCATATGTACCAGCAAGAACTCATTTTGGATGTTTCAATTTCGCGAAATGTTGGTTCCCTTTCCTGTACTGAAGGAACTGCTGACTTTGCCTTTTCACTCCCAGATATGAGTTCATAAAGGATCACCGGTACTTTGCATCTCGTTTTATGGTCAGCGTGCGATCAATTGGTGCTGAGATATGGTTTGATTATGCATTTCAATTTGCAGTTATGCTTAGTGCAGCACCACCCCCTTGTGGCCCAAAACAAGGTGACAGTCACCCATCAAGCGAAATCCGTTCGCATCAAACAAGAAAATTCATCATAAAAATTTCATGAGCTTACGACAGACAAATTGACGGATCATACCCGTCATTAATTTGCTATTTGCAGGACTTAGTTTCTCGATAAGGACGATTTATCAGAGTTGATAAATAGCCTCATCTGATCTTCCTCTTTTCTGCATGATTAGCCGAGCAAAATTGCTGGATTTGCAGAGGCGCGATTCTTGAATCCACCGGCTTTTGCGGAAGTGAGTTACTGCTTGTGAAAGTCTGTTATGCATATTTGCACCAAGTGCCTGCAGCTTCTCCTTGACTCGCACAAATGGAAGTTGAAATTCCCATTTTCTGGCCGTCATACTCACAGTAATCTGTGGCTTTTGTCGTCCGTGTCAGATGAATTAGAGTCTGGACATGACACGCGACCAAGTTATGCCCAGCACAGACAAGACACTTCACTATTTTTGACGAGTGCTCTACCGGTGAAAGTTGAGACAACAACAAAAATAGTCACTGAATGCAGACAACCGATTCTTTGTTCTCCGTTTTATTGTTATTATTTTTTGTTGTTGTTGTGACCGTGTACGGCACTTGCTCAAACAAGACAAACAACTGAACACGAAGTTTCCTTTCTACACAAGTGCACCACCCAGTCCAAGGAGTGGTGAATAAAGTTGCAACATTGTGTGCGCGACAGATTGTGTAAAGGTTAAAAAATTTCCCGGGCCACAGAAGAACTGCAGCCGCTGTTTGGCTGCGCCATGGCAGGAAGTGAATGATCAGCGAAGCTACCCGCAACGTGCACGAAGGTACACTGACCGGAACGTTTGCGTGCACCCCACGGATGCATGTCCCCAAATATTATTTAGGTTTTTTCTCTGGCACCTTCTGCAGTGAAAGACTTGTCCTTCGCTTTGTTTTGAGACCGCTCCATGTGAAAAAGAAGCTTTTTCGACGTGTGAAGGCAGAATGGCCGCCTTTCACCAATGGAGACGCAAAGTACTTTGATGGAAGAACCAAGAGACAAATTGCAAAAGATCAAAACTGCCCTGGCTTTTTCCATCCAACAAATTATATCACTATCCCGTCTAAGAGAAGGGCACCAGAGGTTAATAGAAAGAAAGCAAGGATCTCCGAAGCACCCTTTCAGAAGCTGCCTTAAATGGAAAAGATATTTATTGAACAAAAGATAGGAATATTGAAGTGATGATAGGTCTGGTTTAATTGTCACGCGATTGAGCAATTAGTGGTGTCTCACTGTTCCATCAAGTCATTGTGGAGCGTTGTGGGAGCCCGGGGCGAGGGCAGCGAGCACTTGCTCCCAGTCACCCCTCCGAGTCCCCCGCCGTCACATCCCACGTCTTTTCCCCTCTGCAGCCCCTCGCTCAAAGGTCCCTTCTTGTGCCGCGCCTCCCGCAGAGAGACGGGATGCAGCGCCAAGACGGAAAGCGCATTTGCCCTGGAAGCCGAGCCCGCATCCATTGCTGCGGGCATCCGGATTCCTTTCTACTGCGAAGCAGTTAACCGGATGATCCATTACGCTTGTCAATCGCTACTCGCTCACTGATCCACCCCTTTCCCCGCGGCAAAATTAATTGCAGCAAGTTTTCAAGCAATTTCCTCGCAAAGGCTCACGGAGCATTAAGCAAGTTCGCATGTCGTGTCCATCAGACTGGTCCTCTATGATGCACTTGTGTGTCGTTGACTTTCTGCTTTTTAAAGCTTCAGAGGCACCTTTCTCGTAGACTGCAGCGGTCAGGGCCTTGGTGGAGTCGTAATTACCTACCATCGTATTATTTTTCATGAAGTTTGTCGACAAATGAATTGTCTTATTAGCTGTAATGGATGCAAACTATCCCCACCATGGAGAGGCGAGACCTGGGTCAGATGCTCCCAGGGAAAATCTAAACGTTTCCATCAGCACACTCACGCAAGCCAGCGGCATACCAAGTCTATCATCGAATACATGCCCAAACCGCTCTCCTTCACATTAATGTGCGCCATAACTCTTCTCCGAATACTTTCAAGAGTTTCATACTGAGTCTGCATTACCCTTTGCGCACAAAATACAGAAATCGTTTCAAACAATTTGGGCTGCCTGCCTCGGAAAGTGATCTATCAATCAACTGTCGTCGGAGTTTTGATGACGAAAATCGGAATGACAATAAATCTAATGGAGTGTCGCAAATTTCTTACATCACGATCTTATGTCACAGAACAAAATCTCTGTAAACGACGACAAGGTGAAGCAGTGTTGTCGAAAGATAATGCATCGTGATCTTTGCTGTGGTTGCAAAGGCTTCAGCTCCGAAATTAGTCACTGCTGCCCACAATGACATCGGCTCAAAAAGAAACCTTCCAGCAGCAAAATATTTTGCAAGAAGAAAGAAAACTAATTGTGCTTGTTTCCTGGCTGTGTGTCCAGGTGTGGTTTCAGAACCGACGCGCCAAGTGGAAGAAGCGCAAGAAGACGACGAACGTGTTCCGCACCCCCGGCTCGCTGCTGCCGCCCACCGGACTCTCTCCGTTCGGCAGCAACTTCGCGTCGATGGACAACTCGTTCACCTTCCACCCGTCAGACACGCGCTGGACCGGTATGACGCAAATGGGCCAAATGCAGATGACGGGCGGGTCACCGCTGTCGTTGCCGCCGTCCCTCCCGCGCCAGGGCATCGCTCAGTCCCTACCGACGCCCGTCTCCATGGGTGGCTTCGGTAACGCGGGCCATGGCGCCGGTTCCGTCGGTCTGTCCAACGGCATGAACTCCTCCCCGACAAGCTCGTCCATGTACTCGTACGGGGTCGGATCGCCGTGCGAGTCGCCGCCGCAGAACAGCAACGGGGCGGGCGTCGCCTCGCAGATGGCCTGCGGCATGCAGGACGACGTGTGGAGGGGCTCCAGCATAGCCACGCTGCGCCGCAAAGCGCTCGAACACACCGCGTCCATGACCGGAGGATTTCGATGAAAATTCTTCAGAGCAGAAGGTGCGAACTCAAACACTTGCCATTGTGGATTCGTGCTTACAAAGATGCGCAAAAACAAAAACAGTTCGTCGTTCTGTACAGTCGTCAAAATTTCAAAACAAAAAAGACATCGAACGGTTCTGTGTACAACATACAGCATCTTTTTGTTGAGAAACGGCAGTGAAGCTGCTGACACATTTGCGGCACGAGCAGGACCATTTGTTTGTTTGTGTCCGTTTGTTTATCTTTTTTTTTCTGAAAATCACAAACACAATGTTCATATCGTGACACCACTTCAGATAACGAACTGTGTTTTTCTTAGCCAATTCCACACAGTCCCATCCGCGTGTCATGTGTTCAGCTTTCTCCTCAGGAATTGGTCCCAACGTGTGTCGCCATAACTTGCAGGTTATTTCGCTTTTGCTAGATAGGGGTGTTCGAGTTTACAACGACTTTTAAAGAAATACCAGCTTTGAATACGAGTCATTTCCCAGAAAAAACTGTGTTTGTACATAAAGCACATTGATCAGCCGCCTGTACATAACTTGTTTGTTAAACGGATGACTGCGACTTTGCTGTGCTTGGAATTCTGGAGTGATAGGTCTGGAGCATTTATTGAAGCGTTATTTGTACATTGGACAATGCAGTGACAAATAAATTGTGGTAACTTTCTGTCGTAGATGATCATCTCATTTTTCATTTCCTCTCCTGAAACACACACACACACACACACACACACACACACACACACACACACACACACACACACAGAGAAGAACATGAATTGCGCAAATCTCTGTGCATCAGTTTGGCACATGTCCCCGAAACTTCTGCCTGTACAAGAAAAAATTGCACCATAACCGGCTGAATACATTTTCATTGATCAATTGATTTTCGCATCACGTTTAGAATCGTCGTTTGTTGTCAGTGTCGCTTTTGATGCGAACAACGGACGGCAAGTTCCTTTCCACAATGCAAATCATCACAGAATGCAGGCCATTCATCTTTGATCCACAACTGAAGTCTGTCCCTACCTGCAGAGTGAAACCTAGTTTGTCGTGAAAAGCGCTTAAAATTCTGACATTTTATGTGCAATTTAGAGAACTACAAAGCTTGTGGTGAAAGGCTTGCGCTCCATTAGTCAGAAATACGGAGCATCGAGCGCCAAAGCGGCGATGTTGGCGATGACTCGTGATCGTCACCCACCACTGTCTGCAGATATTTCCCCAGCAGACGCTGAACAAAACGAGTAAAACAAGAATTATTGCCCGTGTTCCTTTCCCGTGGACATAGTCACAAATAAAAAAAGAAGCAACTGTGGCGAAACGGCGAGCAAACCTTGAATGCAATGTACGCGTAACCGGGTACAAGAATTGCCCTGGGGGACTTTGTGCCACAACGTAACTGGATTGCTCAAGCAAAAACTTTGTTGTCCCATTGAACTTGTCCTTTCCAATAAAAAAAGCTCCATGGAGCTCACGGTGATTTGAGGAAATTTTGGTTTCTCTGATTTGGGCTGCTTTGATTTGGGTTGCTCTGATTTGGGTTGCTCTGATTTGGGTTGCTCTGATTTGGGTTGCTCTGATTTGGGTTGCTCTGATTTGGCTTGCTCTGATTTGGCTCACTTTTTTTCATCAAAATTGTTACTTTTTGGTGATTTGCACCTGGTTCCCAAAGGGTACCAGGTAGCACAAAGCACATGAGGC
>JAAUXT010072354.1_pt1 | contig 30159 bp, 30 predicted proteins | sample 7278171 | NCBI WGS metagenome assembly JAAUXT01 (sample SAMN14350112, study PRJNA611818) | marine sediment metagenome | isolation source: surface marine sediment (1.8m) | place: French Polynesia: Moorea | collected 2018-08
CCACCCCCACCCCCACGAAAAATAAAAGTTTACATTTTCATGCTTGCAATTGTTTTTTGAGAAACATAACACTATGCACACATTCTTCAACACCCACAAGTGCTGTCCTGCCGATGTACGCTGCGCGCGGCTGATTCTCCACTTGAAAGTCTAGTTTTGCATTGTCATGGGGATGTAACACCTTCACACCATCCGATGTTTGTAGACAATAATGAACATTCAAAAGCACACAGATCCATGTTTCACAGCTTCATCACTGTGCGTGTCTGAACAAACGTGCAAAGAAGCTGAGTCCGATGCGAATCTGGGCTGCAACAGCTGATTTCACATTCAAATCCCACCTATACAGTTTCTTTGTGTTGAAGCTGAGTTGCATCCAAATATAGAAGTTAGGGGTTTCCAACTGCGCATGAATTCGCTGACAAAAACGTTTTCCGGAGCAGCTGCACAAGAACGATCTCAGTTGTGACGTAAGATTACACAGACATGACCGACAGGGCCCAAGATCGTCAAGACGGGATTCTAAAGTCTTTGTCCGGAGTCACGAAGCGACCCAAGACATCCCAACAATTGTCTCGACGACTGAGTTCGTCTTTCGCAAACAGCCTGAACAATGCGACTGTTTCAAGCTGAACGTATTTCCAATCAACATGCACACAAATAGACTGTATCTTTTTTCACTTCTCGAGTCATTGAATCGAGCCCAACACTCTGCCCTTGACTTCCAGGCCGAGAAACTTCAGCCTTTCAATTCGAGCTGAGACGTCCAGATTGCGCGCGTGGTGAAATTGTCCCGCCCATGTCTGACAAACATCATCAATCACAATTTGGGGTTAAAATTTCAGTTTCGTGCGTGGAGGAGAAAAGGATAGATCTACATTCAACGCAGATGCCTTCCCAAAAGACGATGTCCACGGAGGTCCAAAAGCAAACTGAGCTTGTCTGTGTACACGGGTACGAGCGCTTTGTGAACCAGCGACGTGCAGCAACTCCAGCAGCAAATATTTTCCTTTCGTTACATCGTTTTCTCTTCCCACGAGGGAAGATTCGATCGTCAATCGGAAACATGTCTCAGCTAGTGACATTCCTTCGGTCAGTTTTTTGTCCATGACCAAACCCACGAATGGTCAAGGTGACAGACATTAAAAACACTTCAATGTTCATCATCATCTGCAGGGGCGGGTCACAAAACTCGAGTAACTGCTGCACGCACCCTTCGTGGACAAGCGTACAGCTGTGCAGTGTATCAATACACGCCGGCTCTTTGGGATGCACCTGCGCAAAAAAGTTCAACCTCCAAAAATGTCGCCAGTGCACGTGTGGCCACGTTTGAGTTTGAGTGCGAATCACCAAATCCCTCTCTGTTGGATGCAACAAGTTCTCAGACAATTTTCCTGCAGCTCCAGAGTTGGGATTGGGAATCCACAGCGGAGCGACACAAGATACAGAACAAAACTCAAGCACTCTGAAACATCCATCCTCCAAGAAATTTTACCTGTCAAAACTGAGTCCAGTCTGTGAAACTTCTTTGCTTTTGACGAGACACATTGGGCCAAGAACTAGATTTTGGGGAAGCAACACTGGTGAGGGTGTAATTCATACCAAGAACAAGCCTATACCGACTTTACCCCTTTGGATAAGTTACCCCAAACCTGGGAGTTGGTACAAATCCACCAGAATGTTGCAATGACACTGTGCATCAAGACTACACCTGCACCAGTCCCCCAGTAGATTGTCTTTGGTCAGAATGCAACACTCTGCATTGGTGGGTCGGTTCGGTGCAAAAAACACTACAAACACCAACCGTCCTTCCACAAGAAAAAAAGAGGGAAATTATAACCCGTGCATGCCACTGGTGTTTGGTTCATGCTTGCGAGCACAACTGCGTGCTCTTGTGATGCACCGTGGGCCGCGCACCTGCAAGTTGTGTTCTTGTTGTCGAAAGTCGCTCGCAAACCTCATGTCTTCTTACACTCACTCTGTGGTGTTTTTCCGTTCGGCAGCAACAAAAGAGACAAAGGGTGCGTACATACATGAACCAGGAAACACAAGCTGTCACAACGTCAGGCAGTCCATGGCATATACATATTAAGATCCCCAGAAAGTGCAAATCGGCCGCTGTGTTGTTCAAAAGGTCACCGTGACAGGTATGTGCGATCGACTGTTTGCTTGACGTGTGTGATCCAGTCCAGAACAATTCCACACAGATCAGCTCAAAGTTCACAATTGCAAATCAGCACACTCCTGTTTGACAGCCATGTCTGGGTGTGTCCTGTGATCACCTACTAACTTCTCAATTCTGTGCAGTTCTTTGGTTCGACAAAGCGCAAGAACACTCATTAATTTGAATCGTTGAAAGTCAAGTTGTGACCCGCTGGATCTGTGTCACTGTAGATCACTGCACATTTGTTCTGTCGGAAGAATACGAACCAGCTCTGCGTCTTTTCTTTTTTCCTTGTGTGGCGTAATCCGTTCATTCAAGAACAAATGAATCCATCAAAATCCATTTTTTGTGGAATTTCACTTTCGACAATGCACAAAGATATATATCTAAGTCCCATTCAACAATGCACCGCAGGTCTGTCCTTTTTTCAAACAGAAATCCTTTCTCACTGGCTCGCACACGAAACACGCTTTGTGTTTGTTTGCTGCATGTTGACTCAACCCCGGGAATTGCCAAGTACTCTGCCCCCCTGAAACATGTCCGTGGTTGGGCATGCAGTGCACTGAGATACACACATCAAGCCCAAAAGTTGACGCATTGGGGACATGTTTGGCAAACCAAACAGTGAAACTTACACGCTTCAATAAAAGGCGCATTAGTTCATCATAACGACGAAAACATGCACGCTGATTGCAGTGAGGCAAAGAAACAAGTCTGGGCTGGACCTACCTCTGGATGTCATGCCATTCACAGCACAGTTTTTTCCCATTAATATTTCACAGTGGCGGCAGCATGCATGCGGGGTTGCGCTTCAATGGATCCAACTTTCTTCCCCTGCAGGTACGTCGTGTTTCTCCCAATCCATGTGCAGCCGCTGAAAGAAAGTTTTCCTTGACATAAATGGTGAAGTGTCCGAATTTCACTTGCGCTATATCCTTTGTTCATACATATCCAGTTGCACAAGACGCTATCCATTGGCACAGGAACATGCACACAGCTGACATCCACAACAACCAAAGTAGGCTCCGTTCGTATCCGCGATAAAATGACCAAATGTCAATATTGAAGTGGCATGATCCCTGGTCACGTGAACAACTTTTTCTTCATTGCCTATTCCCAATAGGTCCTGTTCAATGAATTACAGTCGTCACAATTCTTTTCTGAAACAAGAAAACTTGTGCCCTGGTTGAGGACAAACAAGGCATGTGAACAGCTGCGCAAGGACGCATTTTTGTAATGCACCAGGGAGCAGAAACCAAAGCAAAATCATTGATACCTGAACAACGCGCTTCCTTTGCAAAGCTGATCACGCTTGAGCTATGTAACTAGTGCAGCTCTTTAGTTCAACACAGCCGGTAAAATATGTGGCCTAGTCAGCCAAGCCTAAACGCTGCATAAATATTCATAACGTATTGATCTTGAGCGCGGTATAGCTTGGAAACGCTGGAAGAATTTAACTTGCGCATTAAAGTGAAACAAACGACCAAGTTTGGGGAAACATCGGATTTTCAGAGGACGCCCAAAGGGTTTTGCAAAAGATTCCTGCAAATATTTTTCTTCACAACTGTCAAAACCAAAACCAACCGAAAACGTAAAAAAAAAATGGTCAAAAAGAAAGTCTCCCGCGTTTGTTTCCCAAGCGACAGCACACGACGTCTTGCAACTTTTCACGCGCTGACAAAGTCGCGCCTTCTTCCGTCTCGTCACTCAGAGCACACGCGCACACACACTGCTGAATCACCCAGCCAAAAAACGAAAAAGAAGAGCCGAAAATCTACCGGTACTGGTCCCAAGCATCAAGTGCACTCTTAAAGAGCCAAGAGCCACCGACAATAAAATCCGTGGATTTTTCTTTGCCGCCGTGACGCAAGAAAACGAAGACAAAGCAAACATCAATTTTGTCTCGGATTGAGCGGACGAACGTGTCCCATTCGAAGCTGCATCACAGCTGTTCACACGCAAGTTTGTACACATCTCAAACGAAACTTCAAAGTAAAAACCTAAATATGAACAGGCCAGTGTTAACTTACCAATTCTCCGTACTTTCACATTTTTCTTCTGAATAGTTCGTCCTGTTCAAAACACAAACCACAGTCACACCCAACGCTTTTTATCAATGGACACCTACATTGTCATTCTAAATTCCTTATCGCGCGAATTATCCACGAAAGTCCCACTTCACCAGTTCAACGATATCTCTCAAGCACTCATCGTAATATACAATCCAGTGTCTCTGAATAAACTCGATTTGTTTCCATCGATGCACCTGGACCACAGCCATACATGCAGACACGGCGTGTCACAAAAAGAAAATGTTCGCTGTCGCCATCCGTCGACAGCGATGTCCAGTGCGCACTACCAGTTCCCCCTGAATGTGGCGAACACCTGGCCACTTCGGCTCGTTCGCGCAATACATCAAGCTGATGAAGTATAAATTTCGCAGTGCAGCGTACAGCCGAGTGACAATCGTAAAAACAATTGGCCAAGTGCACCGTGATCACCGACCTCGAGTCTGACCCAAGTCGTGTGCAATGATCTCTCTTCATCCCTGGTGACACTGAACGTCCCAAGTGCCTTCACGTCAGTGAAACAGCGAGGCCTTTCAGCAAATACATCCGCTACTTTCCCGACGTGCTCCAATTGCCAGATCGGTGGCACAGAACCCTTTGGTCACTTTCCATTGGCTCTCCAGTGGAATTTTGGTGATCTGTACCAGTGTTCTAGCAACTGGGGCACCGCACGGGATGAAAAATACGTGCGCCATGCTTGCCAAAACTCGTAATGCAAGAGCAGGCTCCCCCAAACTGAAGCTAGACTGTGTTCAGCGAAAAGTATCATCTGGATGCAAAGCAACTGCACGAGGGTCGTGAATCGAACCCCGCAGTTCGCACTTCTCTGCACATCCTCCAAAATTTCGGTCCACGTGGTACCAGGAAGCGGAAGTTGTTTGTCGACGACGGATACCGGTATCCACTGGATTGTTTGCTTTTCACACAATTGAAAATCGTTTGCTCCTTGTTTGTTTTCACCCAATCAATTCACAATCCTGGAGTGGCCTGAAGGTGGAATCTACATTAAGATGATGGAGCACAAGTACACATCAATTTATCTTGGGAAAAGCCAACTTGTTTCTTCAGCACGCTTTGCCCGGGGCACTTTCCACACACATCGTGGCTAATTGTGGATAATTATCTCGGCATCTGTGAGAAAATGTTCCTGGTCAGGAATGTTGATTTAATACTGGTAATTAATAGTCAATCTCAGGACCTGATGGTGACTATTTTGCGTGCCACAATGATCACAAATACAGCTGCTGGAAATAAAAAGTGACGCAACGAGTCACTCTCAAACTTGGGACCCACACGTCGAACACGGCAAAGAGTGTCAGTCGTCCACGCGTGCAAGTCCCTCAAAGACGCCACAAAATACGGACCAGACACACATTGAAAACGCAAGCAGATCCTGAGTCCTACGTGCAAACCACATCCCTACTTTCGAGTTTGAAATTAGTCTGAAAGGTGAGACTTAAAACCTCGTCACAAACCTCGTGAGTTGTGTCCAGAATCTGAACACGACGCAACTTTGATGCTCAATGGTCACCGATGAATAAACGCGTCACTGCTTGCCGAGGCAAGCCAAGAGCAGTTGCTTTGCCTTTATGAACTGGACGACGGGAAAACGTTAATAATTTGTTTATTGAATTCAAACAAACTGGGACTTGAAAAGCAAACAAGTCCTGTCTGTCTGTACCACAAGAGTACCAACAAAACGCCCGATAACAGTCTGCAGCTGGACACAAAATCACTACAATTCATTCCCACTGTGTGAATTCAGCGGACTCACTGTTCACGTGTTTTCTCTCTTCCTTGTCGAATTTTTGTTCCTGGTCTTCAACACACACAAATCGCTTTGGTTCCAGCGGTCGGAAGTTGCAATTTCTTTGCAATTGCGCGAAAGTCAAAAGCGCCAGAGAACAACAAATCGATGATCGACTGCAGTTCGTGCATTTCTCAGTGACCAATAAAGCGGTTGGTCTTCACTGCAGCAACGACCGTGTGACGCTGACAACCAGTCACACAAACTCAAATCTCCTGTGCTGGACACAGAGAGAAGTTGGTGTCGAAGGCTCTTGTCGCATCCAGTGGCCTGTGCTGTGAATCCCTTTGCACCAAATGAGGAAGTGTCCAAAGGAACTGATGAACGTCAACGTAGGGATGGGAGAACAACTTAGCTGGTGATGATGAACCAGGTCGAACTGGAGCTATTTCTTGACGACCTGAATCACGTCGTCGTGGCACACTCGGTGGTTGATTCCAACGTTCTGGGGACTGTACTTGGCGCTTCTTCCCTGAAGAACGACAAGAATACTCGTCAGTACTGACAGGCGGGTCAAGCATCTGACAAACTGGTGCCCTCGCTGGGCTATATGCCCTGAGAAGAATGTCAGGGGAACACGACGGAACATTTTGGGCGTGAAATTGCTTTGACAAAATTGAACAAGAGGGTGTGTCGAAAACCACGTGTCTGACCAAAATGATCCACCTGGTCCAACCGGGACAAAGTTGAGATCGAGTATGTCGTGTTCTGTTGCACCCAAACTTTCGTTTCCTCTGTTTGTCCACAGCGAATCAAGCAACTGGCAGCCGACGATTCTTCCGTGAAGCAAATGTCAATGTACATACCCACACCAAAGCGTATTTGAACTGCGCAGCGAGGGTTCTGTGAACAGCGTGGCACTGAAAACAGAAAGCAGAGAGTTAGCAATTGAAGTAAAGTCTGCCTGCGGGGTTGAATCAGTGAGACTGAACTCACCACATGCTCAATAGTAGCTCCACCTCTCAGAATGATTCCTTCTTCGAAGTCCGGTTTTTCTGCAAACAAATATCGACGACATCGGTCTACATTTCTGGTGAGAATTCCCACGACATTTTCAGCCTGGGACGGATCACCATGACACGGAAGTGCTGACACACTTACGGCCTCGTTTCTTGGTGTAGATTCTGACCAGAGCCAGCGATTCCCAGACCCTTTCCAGCAGGTAATCGAGGTTCAGCTTCATGTTGCAACTACAAGTGCACAGAACAAGAACCGCTGGAAATCTGAATGCACAATGTGGTCTGTAATTGCGCTCGCATACATTCATACTTGCCAGATTGCGAAGGGCAATTGACCAATAACCCTGCACATTTACACACAATTACTCACCTAACTACGACACTGTGTGGTTGTCTTGCTATTTTGTCTATCTCTTCGATGGAAATTTGGTCAATCTTGTTGTAGACCTGAAACGGTTGATGAAAATTTGTGACGACAGGCATCCCGCCACCGTGTGTTCCGATTTTTCCGAAAGATGACAATGAAACGAAGTGGCCAGTCTGTTGTTGTTCCGCTTGAAGCTGTACTCACGTAAAGGCACGGCACGTACATCCGGTTTCCCTGAATCACATCGATAAACTCGTCCGCAGTTGCATCCTCACGGAACAGCACCTCAGCATGGAATATTTCTGGTGCTCGAGTCAAGAAAAGTATCGGTATCCATCCGAAGTTCTGTTCACGCCTAAAACGCCACCGAATTTGACGTTTCATCATTTTCCACTGAAGTGGTTCGCTGTTTGTCAGGGCAAGGATACTGTATTCGTGGAGAATCATCTGCACCAATTTCTCGCTGCACTTGGTCAGGATACACGTGGAGTTGAACGACAATCCTCCTCCTTTCTTCAACTGGCAAAACACATTTGATGAGATTGCCACGTTTTAAAAAAATGTCCAGAAAACCGTGTGTCAGAAGTCACAACACATCCATTGAAGTCGCAATGTTTTCAACAAGGAACAACCACACTGGGAGTACGAGTATTGTACCTTGAAGTAAATGTTGGGTTTTCGCTTGTTGAGCCGCAGACCAACCGTCTCCAATTCTTTCTCCAACAATTCTCTGCAATTGGTGGTGTTGGGTGTTGGCCAATGCAAGAGCAGATCTGTTCTCGGTTCGACCCCCGCATTTTGATGCCGGGTTTACAGAAACTTCGATGTAGACTCTGGTGCTTCCGACTGAACAGACTCTGACGCAGACTCAAATCGGATTACCTTTGTTTCTCGCTTTTCGTGGCGTCCAGCATGATGATCACCATGTCCGCCGTTCTCGCCACAGCAATCACTTGTCGACCTCTTCCTTTCCCTGCAAAGGCCCACAGGTGTGCACAACCACAACGAACGTTTTTTGACAGGTTTGGAAGAGACGACAATGACGAGATGTGTTGGAGTCGGAAAGTGTTCCTCACCCTGAGCAGCACCTTCGATAATTCCTGGCAAGTCAAGCAGCTGAATGTTGGCGCCCTTGTACTGCAAACAAACGGACAAGCAGGCGACGACATGATTAGAGCCCAGGAATACCAAAAGAACCGTAACACAAACGAAACACGTCCACGGAGTCGACATCTACCTCAATGACCCCCGGAATGCAGGTCAATGTGGTGAACTCGTAGTTGGCCGATTCGCTGTGTGTGGACGTCAATGTGTTCAACAGGGTCGACTGCAACCAGAAAACATCTTTCAGTGAACACGCGCGAAACTAAAGTCAAAGCATACCAACTACAAAATCACAAATGTCGTCTGCTGAATGAGACACGTTCACCACTGACAGATTCCATCTGATCTGAGGCGAAACAGATGGTGACTGAGCGCACCTTGCCCACAGAAGGAAACCCGATCAGCGCCACCCGAGCGTCGCCCGATTTCATCACATCGAAGCCTTCTCCCTGAAATTTCAAACACAGAAATGTGAAGACTTTGTTGAAAAACAAAATGCCTGAATGGACCTGCGGACGAACTTCTGCCTCATGTGCAAGTCGTTGACCGACAGTTGCCTGCACAATTGTCAAGCAAAGGTTCAAAAGTGATGAACACCTTTGCTCCTGCCTTCCCAGTCGGTTCCAGCAGTTGAGATCTGTACTTGGCGAGTTTGGCCTTCAGCAAACCCAAGTGATACTCCGTAGCTGAAACAAACCAACAGGTAGGTGTTATCCAAACACGCAGTCAACGCAAAGGCTTTTGTCACAGGTCCACACACGAAACATAAACGCACCAAGCCAGTGTGTGTGTGTGTGTGTGTGCGTGGTGTGTGACCAAAAACAAAAACACAGGGGTTGAGTGGTTATGGAAGTGGACTCGACCCATCCACAACGCCGGCGACGAAATGAAAAGAATGAGTAGATCTAGACAATCTGACAGCACGACTGAATCCAGATCCTCTTGACTCTGGATCTGTTTCAGTCTTGACAATATTGTGGTATCGTCCACGAGTTTGAATGCGCAATCTGCTCTACCTTTGTTCTTCTGAGTCCTGGCGATTTCTTTTTCAATTTCCTGAATCTTTTCTAGGATCCCCATGATTTCTGAATGAAAATAACTGGACACACACAAACTACTGAGAAATCTTGACCAACCACGAAACCACGAGTTGAGCACTTCGGGTGAAATCGGAAATCTGGGTTTGCTCAACTACTTCTCTATTTCTGATTCTTTGTACATTTTTCTTTCTTTGATAAGATACTTTTTGTTGTGAAGCTGTTATAAAGTGAAATTGGGATAAGCTGTCCAAAATAATTTGCTAAACTTTTTCCGGCTATATTCGGAAACAATATGTCAGCTTCCTTGATGGGTCACCGAATGGTAAATTTGCACTCACCTTTTCTTCTACCTACGTTGACAATATTTTTCAATTTCTTCATGCTAAATTTGTGTATGCTTTTTCACTTTCGCCAATCTACCACAGGTGATACCAGTGACATGTTTGCTCATTGGCGTCAAATTTGTCCATTTGTGAGCGATAATAGAGGTTTCGGTAGTGCAGGTTACTGAGTAGTGCGCAACGTTCGAAGGAACCACAAAGGATAAAACGGAGAAAGACGGCATAGATGACTGTCAAACTGGCGTGGTGTATGTTTCAGGTCTTTTGCTGGGGACGGCATCCGCTGTCGTCGTCTGTTCTGCAGAGGAACTTCTCGGTCGCACCAAAACACGTCCGTCAACAGCTCCGTCTGCTGCCTTCCAACTCGCTCAATCTGAACCAGCTCACCAGATCCTTTCACTTTTGCAACAAAGCCAAACTTCATCCGAGCGTAAATCTCGTGAAACAAACTTTGGGGCAGTTTGCCAGACGAAACAATCCTTTTCAATGTGAAATGTGGATATTTCGGAGACATTATTCTCGCCAAGAGAGAATGGCAGCAAGGCAGAAAAGAGCGCAGTCGCAATTGTGGTATCTGGGATCTGTGGTCGTTGTGATGCTGGGAATGGCGTATGCTGGTGTGCCGCTGTATCGAATTTTCTGCCAGGTCAGTTTGAAAAGAGTACTGGATCGACACAAACGACATTTCGCTCGGTGTGGATCGTGATTGAAAATCCAAGAATCCCAGAGCCCCAAGTTGTCAGGTCAACAGAAGTAGCAATGGCCAATTTATTTGACCGTGTGTCCCGCCCACTTCCACAGAACGTGGTTGAGTGTCTTCACCGGCAAGTGTTCTTGTTTTGCAGGCAACTGGCATTGGAGGCAAACCGACAGTGGGACACGATGACAGCAAGGTGGAAAGCATGTACCCAGTGTCGGACAGACTCCTCACCATCACTTTCAACGCGGACATCAGTTCGTCCATGAGGTGGAAGTTTCGACCCCAACAAGCCGAAGTCCAGGTGAGCGTAATAAATTTCGTGAAATACCAATGGTGCCGTCAATTATCAGCCGCGATGTTTTGCCCTTGTATCCTCGGGCCATGTCAGTCAGTTCGTGGCCCGGCAGAGTTACCTGGGGAGGTTACTCTGCTGGCTTGTCCATAAAGTTCTGCATCCGCTGGTTCTGTTGGGCCAACACAGTTGGTCCCAACTCTGCTGGCCCAGCAAAGTTACCTGGGGGGCAGGGTAACTCTGCTGGCTTGTCCATAGTGTTCTGTACGTGTTCCTGCTTACCATGTTGAGCCAACAGAGTTAACCACACACACACGCACGCACACACACACACACACACACACACACACACACACACACACACCTGTTCACTAACTCTGCTGGGCCAGCACCGATGAGCTAACTCTGCTGAGCCCGTGAACGCAGCGAGGGAAGCGCGGCTGATGTTCTGCTTGAAAGTCTCGTTTGTTCAGACGTTGAATGCCTCAGTATTTTGCACATTCCGCCCCACCCACAGAAGTCCCTTGTGAGTGGAACGAGAATAATGTCATCGCAAACTTGAGACCAGACTTCTCAAGGAGTGGTTCCCAAGACCGGGGCTCCAACACGCAACCACATGTGGCTGATGAGTACTGACCTTCAAGCTGGTCAGTACGCGGTCTTTCAACAAACGCTTCTGTTACACTTCATGATTGTGATTGCTTGCGTGGCCATTCACGATTGTGCTTCCAAGGAACCACTCACGCGGATACAAAGCAGAATCTGCCAAATACCATCGAGCTGACAAATGATTGACCAACGCACAGAACAGTGTTGTGATGGAAAATCTCACTTACTTCATGGTGACGATCAGTTGCGATTTCTCGACTGCGTTGTCTCGTTGCAGGTTTCCCCGGGAGAGACAGCGCTGGCCTTCTACACAGCCACCAATCCGACGGACAAACCCGTGATCGGCATCTCCACCTACAACGTGTTGCCTTACGAGGCAGGAGCCTACTTCAACAAAATTCAGGTGAAGCGCGAGTTCGTTCTCAGAAATTGACAGGTTTTTGCTCTCGGGTCCCTCTTTCCATTTGTTTTAGTGCTGGAAATTTGAGAAAACTCCCAGTTGGTCCTAACTGCTGCCTTCTCTTGCAGTGTTTTTGCTTCGAAGAACAAAGGCTGAACCCACACGAACAGGTAAGTGTCGTTTCTCTCTTGAGACCTCATGAGTTGTTTTGTTGTGTCAACCCAACGTGTTCTTGACGTGATTTATTGCTCAGCTCAGAGCAAGAGTCAATCACACTCTCGTGTGGCAATCGTTTTTGGAGGATATCATGCAGTCCAAAAGACCTTTCTTTCCTGAACTTCATGTGAAGCTGGTGTCTCCGTGTCGACGCTCAGGCAACGCCACGCGGTTGGGCGTTTTCTGTTCACGCCTTGCATATGTTCGAAACAACGGAGAATTCAAGGTGTCAGTTTCTGACTTTGCGTGCGCAGAAGTGTGTTTCAACTGACTCGTTCATTCTGCATGACGCAGCAGCTTGATGTGTGACAGCTTCTTGTGTGTGACTGAGAGACCAAGTCTTCTTTGTGCGTCTTCACCCGCACGTCCTTGTCCCAATCGGTTGTTTTTGAAAACTTGGATCTGGTGAAACAGACTGCTTGTTGTCGGAAGTTTTTCGTCTTGTTCACCAGCTGATCGAGAGTAACAGATGAGCATTTGTATTGGCAATTTTACCTTGACGCAGACCATCCTTCGACACTCGAGCCACAATCCAACAGGTTTCGCTTTCAGCCAAAAGCTTCAACCTGTCAAGTTAATTTTGTTCGCGTCAGGCAACACCTTCAGGTTGTAAGAAGTCGGAGCCAGGTACATTACGTGTTTACGTTGCGCCTTGGGTTCAGATATGTCAGTGAGGATCAGAACTCCTCAAGCCAGGGACTCTACCTTTGTCAGGTGTTCGCCATCAAAGAGTGAAATCCACCTTCAGTGCAGCTTTGATATGAGCGTCTTCAAAGGCTCATGGAAGCACTTCGGCGGACTCTTTTATGCAATCCAGCTTGCTTTCTTTGCTTGTTCTTTCCTGTTGTTTTGGAATTTTTCCTTGTTAGAATACTGTCGATGGAACAAACCAGCTTGCCAGAGGACAAAGAAACAGTTGTATCAATCTACGCATCAGTCAGAAAGTCTCGGCTGTTGGATGTCAATTCAACGTGGAAGTTTCGCAGGCTCAACGTCTCTGTTGCGGCTTTTCTATTTCGCTCAATCACAAAGTTGAAAAACAAAGGGCAGATGCAATCACTGGTTACTGCGAAGGTGGATCTGCATCTCGCTCATCTCGGGTCATTCACCTGTTTTTAGACCCCGACTGTTGGTAAAGATGGAAGTACCGGCTCATTGCGTTGTGCAGCAGATGTTTATGATGGAGGATGGTCGGATTGGTCGGTTCACAATGTTTCAAGAAAAAGGCACAGTGTGAAATGAGACACAATGTGAAGTGAGGCGAAACAAATTCGGAGCGTCGATTTGACGTCTCGTTTCGAGTCCTCGTCAATCTAGAAAAATCCCAGTGTGCAAAATGCAAAACTGCGGGGCGAGCAACCAAACGGACAATGAGTTGTTGTGTCATCATTCAGGGAATCTAGTTGAATGAAACCTGCTGAGGTTCCCCTGCTCCAGTTTCAGAGGTTGTGTGAGTGCGAGCCGTGTAGTTTGGGATCATTTACATCAAATTCTCAATGGAATGATCCCTGCGAAATGCCTGAAGAGCAACTTTTGCCAGAACTCCACGTGTTGAGTGGCGCAGAATCCTGTAAACGATACAAATCTGGCTGTTATGCAAACACGATGCTCACTTGTTGTGAATCCGATGTAGGGATGTCCTGCCGAGATGTGCGATCCAGATGCACCTTGGAAATGAATCTTGCCAAGGATCTCAAGAGTTCGTGAAGCCTTTTTGTGCTGTTCGTTGCTCCAGTGGAGTCTCTATGTCTGTTCGATGAATGAGAGCGGCACCTCGAGTCTCGGCAGCCAAGGATGAACTGGCCCCCAAATGACAGTGCAACTCGAGCAGATTTGATTTGTGCTTTTTCTGTACTGACCCGCCCCTCTCAGATTTTTGGCTTGGAATCTAAGATCCATAACCTTGACAACTGCTGTCGTAAAGCAAACTTCGCAAGAGAGTGTTGTCCTTGAACCTCCTGCCATCAGCTGATGTTGCACTGTACTGTCTTTGAGAACAGCTGGTTTTCCACCTGTTCAACCCTGGGAAGGAATTTACCAACAGCTTCAGGTGAGAAGAGATGGGAGTCATGCTGGGTTCACTTCTCGGGGAGATTTCCGTGTTTTCGCGAGATGAATGTGTTTGTGTTCGGCCTTTGCTGCGCGGTGTATTGCTCCAACACGCAAGCTGCAATGCGGAAAGTCTGCTCATTCAAACCAACGAAAGCCTTGATTTGTTGCTGTGATGATGCAAGCTCTTCCGCGCGAGGCTTCAAGTGAAGCTGGATTTCCTTCGTCCGATCTTTGGTGAAAGATTTCCAAGTCCCAGCTGATACTTGTTTCCGCGGGATGTTGTAGTTTTGAGGAGAAAGGCAACACCGCGGTGATGTGGTGGTGGCATTTGTAAGTGTTGAGCGCGCGGCGGGGCCGACAGCCTCGGATGCGCCTCCCGGATTCGGACGCGGCGGGCGGCTGCAATTTGTCTGCGGACGTAATGAACTGTGCCGCTGACGATCCATCTAGTGAGAGGCAAACGTTTATTCACGCTCTGCTTCAGACAGTGATTCAGACAGTGAAACTGGCAACGTGTCGTGTGTGTGTCGTACAAAACTGAAGGGAATTCGTGCGTGTGTCGTGTGTTCGCGTTTGCTTGTTTTCTGCACAGGTGGAAATATTTGTTGCTTTGACCTTTCATGATGTTTTTCACTGAATATCGCAGGGGTGGCAATGATGAGAGAATTAGTTTCATGTGAAATTCGTGGTTTTTACACTCGGCGGAGCCGCTGTGTTTAGTTCTGGTGCTTTTGTCCCACATTGCAATGTTGAGTGAGTGACCTGACCCGGCGGGGGGGGGGAACACACTCAACATCAGAAATTTTGGATGGTCAGATTTTCAATGTTGGGTGAACACCCCCCTCCCCCCAATCACTCATCATTTGAAATTTGCTGTGGTTACAAGGAATTGAAAATGTTTTGCATCCAAATTTTCTGATGTTGGGTGGGGACATGACGGGTCATCGTGCAGTCATTCTCCGCCGAGTGTTCACGTAGTCGGCATACACGTTACGTTGTCGATAAAATCTCAACGTTTCTTCACGTTGTTGTCGATTTTGTCAGAAAAAAATTTTTTTGGTTGGTTGCGTCGATGCTTTTTGCCATGTTCGTTGGGGGTTACAGATTTTACACCAGTACTTGGCAGCTTGGCGTTCATTTTCTTGCCAGACACGCGAAGTTATTTTCAACCTATTCCCAGCACAAGGGCGGATCCAAGGGCCCGCCCAACTGAATTCCCCCCCTCAAAATGTTAATTTGCCCCCTGCGGATGCGACATTCTTGCAGCCACCCCCTAAGCATCAACAACTGGAGCGGTTGTTGTCTTGCGTCTCTGGCCGACAGAGTCTGCCTGACACTCCAACTCAGTCTGGGATCAGCAAAACTTAAACACCTATTTTGCATCTGTTCTGTCTTGTCGATTGTTCAAGGCCATTCCACTCTGGTACAAGGTGGTGGGCAGTGACTGTTCAATGCGATGATCAACTCCATGGCCCCATCCTACATCCACCTTCACAACGTGTTCGTGCCGTGATACACTGGGCTGCTTTGTTTTGGTGGCCCCGAAACCTCGGTGCAACTTGTTTGGTTGGGCCTGCATCGGTTGGATGGGTACCTCCATATGCTGATGAAGAACAAGTATCGACGTGTAAACAAATCACGCACCTGTGTTGGTTCTGTAGATTCTGGAAGAATTTTCTTGCTCAGTTCTTATTGCGCAAAGATCATTCATGTGGTCAAGCTTATGTGCTTTTCCGGAAACAGCCCTTCCCACCCCAACACCTTGCCCCCCCACCCTCAGCCGCCATGTTGGTGGTGACCAGGGGTGATCACTAATAATTATCGAGAAAACACCAGAAGTGGTTGCCCCTGCCCCTCAGGTGACTAACCAACAGTGGTGAGCTCTGATCGCTCGGGGACAGGGGGTCACCACACACACACAAACACGCACACACACTTACACAACCACTTGGCAGTGAAAGGGGTGAACAGTTTCGCTTCATCTTTCCTGTTGATCTCGATTGCAAGACAATTTGTCGGTGTCTGGTGAAGCAGTGCAGCGAGTCGGGTTGACAGCTGGGGTGTTTCCGTCGCCGTTATCAAGTTAATTGGAGTGTTTTACAAGCTCTTCATTACTCAGTGGGGAGTAGTATCCGTCACAGTTTTGGCGAATCAAGTTGGACAGGTGGGGATGATCAGTGTGAGACTGATCAGGCCATTTCTCTTCCAAACGCCCACAAGCACTTGCTCGTCGCCTGCTATCGCAACCCTGTTTGCAAATTATGCCCGTCTGGTTCTAAATTTGACACCAAAATTGCGCTGGGTTCTTCAGACATCATTCGGTAATCCACGAAGATAGGGATCTGTTGGATGAGGTGCACAGACAGGTGAACACGGTCCACTCATTGTGACTTGAACATGATGAGTGTGGTTCATCACTGGCTGGTGCAAGCGCGAAAAAAAGTTGTTGAGATAGTTCGAGGAAGTTTTTTCCGGATGTGTCATAATCCTGGCAGGTGATGTATCTTCTGTCTTGCAGAGGAGAAAATGGTCTTGGTGCTGACGAATTCAGATGAAGCGAGGTTCTTTGTTCGGTTACAGACGGTCTTTGCCACACACGCCCGCAAGACACACACCCAAAACCAGTTCATGTGCGCTCGGCCACTGTACTTCGTTTCTTGACCCCTTGAACTGTTCCCAGCCAAACAGATCTGCCACTGCAAGAATCGTGGTTCATTCGTCAATTCTGTTTTTTCCAAGAAAATGGGGCCTGGCAACAATTCGAATTGCGAGATCCGATCCAGGGTGGCAACAGATGACGATCTGGTTGTTGAGGGCACTTGATCCGATCTGGGCTCGGCCGGCCAGATGGTCTCACGTCAAGAACCGTTCGCTTATTTGGGGCCAGATTTTCACTTCCTGTCTGAAGTGATCCAGATAATATCGCGCCTTCCTGTGCCAGCGGACAAGTCTTCGTAAGCCGCAGGTCCAGCGGCAGCCGAAGCGCTTCGGGGATCCATAAAAAGTCGTCAATCTCGTGAATCTGACAAACCTTGGAATCCATCTTCAGATTCCTGGAGTTGGCACTGTTCGCTCTGCGTCTGACATGCTTATCAAAAACTCGCGTGCTTTCGCGCAGGAGTACGAGGATGATACAACTCCTGGCGAACCACTGCATGCTGTATCATGTTACCGACCGCTCAGATCGGTCTGCACCGACACAGTTTCGAGGTCAATCTTTGATCCTTGGCCCTGTCCAAATTTACTCTGTGAAATTTTTGAGCAACTGGAATGCCCTTTTCCATGCACCTGTGCAGACAGTTTTTGCAGCCAAGATGAAGAGAGCGACCGAGCTTGATTGGAAGTTGGTGCAGCGGATATGTGTCTTTTTTTGTGTGAAGCTGGGTTGGGACCTGCAGGTCATGAGGCAGCAGTTGAGAACTGTTTTTGGTCAGGAAACTTTGAGTAAAAGCAGGATTAGATTCTGGCACCGTGAATTCCTTCATGGACGCACCACTTTGGTCGACCTTCAGCATGCCCCCAGAGGAAGGAGTGGCCGATCTCCTGCCAACATCCAAGCAGTTGGCACAGCTCTGCAGGCAAACAAGCGGCTCAGTGTGTCTTCCCTTCACCAGATCACCGGCATCCCTCAAGGAACTGTGTATTCCATCCTCAAAAAGGACCTCAAACTGGTGCGGAAATGTGCTAAATTTGTCCCCAAAATTCTGACTCCACGGGATCTCAGATTGAGGTATGACTGTTCCAGAACAATGTTGTGGGTGGTGCAAAGGAAACCTTCTTTTTTGAAGAACATTGTGACCATGGACAAGAGTTGGGTGCATGTCTATGACCCTGAATTAAAGTGCAAGTCATCTGAATGGTTAAGACCAGAAGACCCTTGTCCCATGAAGGCACTGAGAGCTCTGGGAACCAAGAAGTGCATGTTGGTGTCTTTTTTTGATTGGAAAGGAATGGTACACTTCGAGTTTGTGCAAGGCAGAACAATAGACACACCTCTCTTCATCCAGATCCTGACCAGAATGGAACAGGCCATGCTCCACAAGAGGCGGAAATCCAGAAAGTACTGGTTACATATGGATAACGCATCTCCACATACTTCCAGGGACACAAAGATGCACTTGTTGCTCAATGGAGTGAAGACCTTACCCCACCCGCCCTATTCCCCGGACTTGAGTCCAAATGATTTTTGGTTTTACTCCAGGTTGAAGGCAGGACTAAGAGGAACCAGATTCAGAAACATTGAGGCTCTCAAGGATGCTGTTCATGACGAAATCTCGGCCATTCCATCCCATGAATACGAGCATTGCTTTATGAAGTCCTGGCCCATGAGATGGGCACGTTGTGTTCACCAGGATGGCAACTATTTCGAAGGACTTCTGTAATTCATGTTCTCAGAGTGTACCTATTTGTTGCCAAACAATGACACAATTCCAATCAAAATGCCTTGTCTGACCTTGTTTGCCGTGTGCGGACACGCGACCGAAATCGGTGCAGTAGGTCACCTTCAACGTGATACAGCATGCAGTGGTTCGCCAGGAGTTGTATCATCCTCGTAACGGTTGATTTGTGTCTGCACCTGCAGGTGGACATGCCGGTGTTCTTCTACATCGACCCGGAGTTCGACGACGACCCGGCGCTGGAGCACGTACGGAACATCACGCTGAGCTACACCTTCTTCGAGGCGAAGGACGGCCTGCAGCTCCCGCTGCCCGGATACCTGCAGCCGCACAACCGCGAGCGCAAGTCGGAGGAGGCGGCGTCGTGAGGGTCGCAGAGGGTGAGTGGAAATTTCTCGGACTCACAGTTTCCTTTGTTCTGCTGTGAACTCGCGCGTTGTGTCTGTGATGAACGTCTGTGACCCTGTGAACTGGACTGAGGGTCTCAGAACTGCGCGGAATGCCAAATTTTATGGTTGCCCGCATGGCATCGACGCTGTTACCATGATGATCACGTCCGCTTGACGTGGTACGCGTCGTCTGTTCCCGGCACAACGGCACTGACGATACTATTGTTTTGGTGTCACGTGAAAACTGAAATGCAAAGGGACCGCTTGAAGTTGATGGCTCACTGGTTTCAGTTCCACATTATTGATTCCGAAACAAGAAGTTGAAAAATGCCATTGGCGGGAAGGTGTGCCTGATGTCTGATAACTGATGATCACGAGATTTGTCTGGAAGGATCGCTACTGACTCCCCTCGTCGAACACATTGTGGACCTGTTGTCGGAAAGAATTGGCTCAAGCAGTTCGTTGCATTCTTCCGGGGTGTTTGTTCGAATGAGCGTGTTGGTGAAACGTCACTTTAGTAAAAGCCTGTGGCTTCGCAATTCTGGAAAACAAAACAACAACAATTTTTGACTTTCATTTGGATGTCTTTGAATCTGTTTTGTGTGGGATACATGAGCTGAGCCGATGTTAATGACAGACAGACATGAATTCATGTGGTGAGGTCTGTGTAACGAAATACAAATAAAACATTGCGAGTACGTAAATGTCTGGTGTTTGCATCTTGTCTGCCCGTGCACTGCAAGCAGCGCGCAAAGTCTGGTGCAAATTTGCAGGAAATGGAATCCACGGAAGAACGTCGTCCCAAATGAACGAATTTTGGAAAAGAACAAGTTTAGAAGCAATCGCAAAATCCACTTCCCACTGAACTCGTCAGTTCACGCACCGCTGTGCAACTTGGTGGGTCGTCAGTCAGTGAATGAGAAGCGTTCAACGAAGAGAAGCGGCCGGAGCCAGATGTAGCGTTGTACGAGTATGATCGCGACGTGGGCGCAAACGAGGTGTGCTGGTGGAAAAGCGCCGTTCGCTGTTTCCTGACTTTTGTTCAAACTATCAATTGTTATGTTTTGTCAGAGGTTTCTCAAGTGACAAAGACCCTGACACAAGTTCTTGTGGAAGGTATTTCCTGTACGTGTGTTGAGTGCGATTCACACGTCCAAGTACACAGCGTTTGAGTTGATGAAAGTCTGTGTTCGTGGATGTGTTGTTTGTGGTGAATGTTGTCTGTTACATGTCACTTGCCTCTATTACAGACAGGTGAGGTTTGGGTAAATATTGCTGTCTGCTGTGAACACTGGGATGGAAAAAGGCCACAGATGTAGGCTCAGTCATTTCAGTGCGCTTTGAATGGAAATTTGGAGTTGTGTTCACGCAACGAATTGTATTTACAGAGTTTGGGTGCAATGTCTAATTTTTCATTCGTTTGAACACAATTTTTCCACACTCCACTAAAACAGATGGGTCTTTCGGTCCTGTTGAAATTCCCATCGTTTGAAGGCGAAAACATCGATGTTGAACTCCTGGTCTGTAATTTCAGTTTGACAATTGTCACGCTTGCTGTGAATTGGAAGATGAAGTTTTCAGAATGACCAACGTGCCATACACAGCCTTGCGCAGAAAATGTGCTGCTGGTTCTGAACTCAACGGCATCAAAGGCAAAGCACGTCCTTGTTTGCAGAGAAATGGGGGAACGAGGGCAGATCACGAATTGTGTCGGGAGGCAGGTAGTGATCTCAACAAACAGTAAACAAACACTTCCCGTTCGTACAGACGGTTTTGCTATTTCCGAGGAAGACTTAGTATTCATTTGTGAGCTGTACCCACCAGATCGTGTCTGAGATACCGGTAATGATGTTTCGGGCGTCGCAAAAATTGGTGGTGTCACCGCAGGCCTGCATGTGCGCGAGTGTGATTGAATGGCGCAATCTCTGTACATCCAAATGCGAGCACCGTCTCCCACCACCCCAGCAACAGGTTTTCTTTTGTTCTCCATGCATGTTTTGTGGAAAACTGAAGAGAAGTTGCAGCTGTGATTCGTTTGGAGGTTGTCTGCAGTAGTGAGCGGTTCGGAGACAAAGTTGAGAGAGAGGTTTTTCAAGTCCGTTCGAAAATGAGTCACAGGTCTGTGTATTTCGACAGATGTTCGGAGGGATTTGGAATCAGCCGCAGTAACACTGAGGTCACAACTTGATCAAAATTTTCTTGCTGGACCGTGAATGATGCAGCCGCAGCTTCCTTCGTTTCCATCGCAACCAACACGCGACTGTCAGCTCAGGGAATTCCCTGCCGTAACCTTGTGTGTTACGTAATCCCAATCAAACAACGAGAGCGTGCCAATCACGCAGCGCTGGAAAATTTCCGTCGAGCCTCTTGATTTCTGAGAGGCACTCAGGCAAGAGAGATCATGAAGTCTGCAAGAAACTCAAGCATCAGGATGGCATTGGAAAATGACTTGCTTCAGAGCACCCAGGTGTGTGCCGAGCGATGTGTTACGCAATTGCAGAAGCAAGGATGCTGGTATTTTGTGACTCATTTTGGAGAATGCAGCTGCCCTTCCGCGCACCTGCGTGCTTATCGGCGTTGTGCTATCTTGGGAAGAAACGACCAAGCGACATCAGAATTTCCAATGATGCCAAGAAATTCCCGACACCTGGTCACAGCTGTCTGCCTACTACCGTCCACATACGTTGTGTTGTGGTCGTGACCACAACCAAGAATTTAGTGACCTGCGATTGCATGTATGAAGCTGCACGTAGTCTCGAACATGCACACGGACACCTGACATGCATTTTTCAGGTGCAATTTTTCTATCAATTCCATTTTGTTTGCAAACCCAGATCAATGGCAACAGTAAAGTTCCGAGTCCATCCTTTTGATAATAGGAACAAATTATTGTCATCGAATTTTCGTCTGCAATGCAAATAGCACACAAAAGCAACTCCTGCAGCTTGGAACGCCACCGTGGGATCGGTCTCTAGCGTTGGCGAAGGGTGTGGCACGCGAAGGTGCGTGCATCCCGACGTGATGAACACAAAAATCAGCTGATGCAAGTTTTGTGCTCTTTGCAGCTTTCAACAGGACAGTTCACTGTGAGTTCACTGTGACTTAAGCTGACAATGGCTCGTTTTTTATTGTTAATTGCTTCTGCAAAGCCCTGCACATTGCCATGGACCATTTCACCTGCAAATCCTCAGTGTCTGTGTAAATGCACCCACAAACAAACTTGCACTTCAGGACTCAGTGACTTGCACGTTTGGGATCATTTTACACACGGCGTGCTGGAAGCACACTCTTCTGATCACGCTGCAGTGATAAAGTCCAAGCCTGCCAGAGTTGTTTTCGTTTGATTTGCCAATTACGATGTGCTCGCGAATGTACACGCTCCACGATAGTCTCTACGCAGAAGAGAATGTTCCTGTCTTCGCGTGAAAACGGGAAGCACACCTGTACTTCCTTCTGAAAGAAGTCAACAGCGTGAGCGCGTGCAGCGCACTTTTCTCGAAGCTGCCGTTTATGTGTGAATCCGTAAGGGCTCCTCACTCGAAACCACCTTTGCACAAAACGAACTGTATAGTCTACCTCACTGTTCTTGACAGGATTGTCCTTCGGCCTAAAAATTTGAATTGAAACGGACCCCTGAGAGTAAAATTCACAAGAAACGATACCAAAGTTAAGACTCGGGCCTGCAGTGCCTCTTTTTCACGAGTTACCGATGTCTGGAATCAAACATAAATTTGATTGTGATTTCCGCTGGTTGTGTCTGCAACACGTCGCTGCGCGGCCTGAAGCGCAGAGCGCCACTTTTTGTACCTTTATCGTGTGGAGCCGTGGGTGTTTCTGCGAGTTGCGGCAGACTGGGTGTGTCTGTCATTAACATGATTAGACTGACACACCGCATCCACCGCCACCGTACACTCCGCGCCAATTCGTGCTCGATTCGTTCAAAGCCATCAATTTTGGCCAGATATGTCAATTTGTCTGCGGCTGATCACACAAACTTTTCAAATTCCGTTGGTCCGTCGCACCACATGAAAACGAGACCAAAATGACAGGTTTTGTTCTTTGCGTGTTTTATTTTCGTACAAAATATGTTTTCTTACATTTCATCTCATCAAAATAGGTTATTTCTCCTTTGTGTTGACAAACGTAACAAACTCGCATTTTCATACACAACGATTTTAGAAAACTTTTGCCTCCCACGTAAACAACTGCAACTGAACGGCATGCGCACCTCTCCCGCAACGTGCAAGGAAATCAACTCCACAGGAAACAAACTGTCGCTCTCAATGCGAACAATCAAGCCAAAGGCTGTTGCTACAAAAGAGAAATCTAGAATCTAGACATGACGGAAAACACAACGCAATGTCATTCTCAAGTGGAGCTGCCCATGCAGTCATGATTGTCATGACTCCACAAGCAGCCAAAACAACGGGGAAGAAAGTCTGGACGTTTCTGCCGGGCAGACCAAATGAAACGTGATCCACCGATCGAGAACGCAGCTTTGCCAAAGTCACACACAATCGAAAATCTTGCCATACAATCGTCTCACAATCAGACCTGCAGCCCCACCAGCTGGTGTGGTGGATCTGAACGGCTAAGCTGCACCTGCAGCTGGTGTGGTGGAGACAAGTTTGGTGATCATGTCTGTCCTGTCTTACTGCACGTTGTGTATGTCGCCAAAAAGTTTCAAAATCAACAAATCTTGACGATCTCACACAAAAAGTGAAAACACAAAAACTTTCGCGTCAAGCGCCGAAAGGGAATCAAAGAAGCTGTGTTCTCTCCATCTTGGGTAAAATTTGTGTACATTTTCTGTACATCTAGGGAAGCGCATTTCACGTACACTGAGCGAGCTGTGTTCCTCAAAACCGAACCAAAGCGCAGAACGAAAACAAAGCTATTTCTGTACAGGAACAGGTACAAAGAAGGCTGGAGGTCAACAAAAACTATATCAACTGAAACTTGTGTCAAGGTGCATGTGGCCAGAACTGTCAGAACTTTTATTTTTGTGTTGCCTCTGTGTGGGTCCACACTTCAGGACAACCGTTCTTTTCCAAGATTTTCAGTCAAACTTCATTTGGTCCCACGCAAAAATCAATCTTTCTGGCACCACCACACAAGATCAGATACACTGTAAGTTTCTTCGTGTAAGCCTGTACACACAAAAAGGAATGCTCAAAGATTGCCCGCTTGCTAGACAAAGATTACGAATTGAATATGGATCAGATGGTCACTCTGGTGCGTACTGCACAAAAACGTGCAACACACGAGAAAGACTCCACCATGCAACAAATTGTCGCGCAAGCTTTTGCCGTGTTGGTTGTCAAAGCACCAGACAATAGTACCCAACTGTATTTCATTGTTGCATTCTTTCAGACGACACAAACTCATTGTGGACACCCTTGCAACATGAAAGCAAGTTAGACACCTCTTGAGCAGGCTTCCTATCTTCAACTCATTGCTGAGTAAACCTCAAGTAAGATTTATTTTCTCGCACCTTCCACTATGTCATTTGAAAAAAAAATCAAAACTGTTGGAATGTACACCTTTTGCATGAAAAAAGAATGAACAGTGATGAAGAATGGATGTCCCATCTGGGAAAAATGCTCGCCACTTTCATGTACGTAAGATTTATATCACATATGATGACTTCTCTCTCCATCTGTCACTTCGTTTTCAACACCTTTCGTTCGTGTGTTCATTCGCAGGCGGATTCAGGGGCCGCGCATACGTGCTCTCCGCACCTTCTGGTGGTTTACACTTCTCTTGCATACACTCATGCACACGCACAGACAACCGTGATGAGAAACTGAAGCCAACTTTCTGACAATATTGATAATTGTACTTGATTCTTGTGCGAGAAAGGTTTTCGTTGAAGTAGCAAAGGATAGGTCAGTTGTGTGCACCGGATTGCTCCATTCACTCGTCGTGGATTGTTACCGTTCATCGAGACAGGCACAGAATTTGCAAGGCTTCAAGATACCAAATGACCCTGAGTGGCAGTTCACTGAGTTGCACGCTCAAGTGTGGATCGTTGTCCCGAGATTTCTACCTTCAGCCCTTGAATCCGCCTCGACATGAAAGCGTCACATATATTTACACACATGGCAACCTCCACCGCTGTGCCGACTAATACTCCCATTTGGTGGCTTTGCTCAGGTCCACAGTGGCGGAGAAGATTCCGTTCTGCTCGCCCTTGATGTACTGACCGTTGTCCGCCTTGACGAAGAAGCGAGACTGACCACACAACTCGAACTGGAACGGGCGCGGCTCGCTGCTGTCCGCGTTTATGCTTCCGTCTCCGGCCGCTGCCCAGTACTTCCCATTGGAACCTGAAAAACAACAAGACATTGGAACACTGAGAACTTTGTTCTGCCTTCCGAACGTCTGCGAACTGTCAAGGCATGGCTTTTTGTCAGAAACCAACGTGCGCAAAACCTTCCAAATGCCTGCGCCCAATCACGTACAGCCACACACAGATCATGGGCACTGGTTTGAAATGCTATTTTGTTGGACAAGGCCGCAATGTTTCGGAGTCCCATAACTGAAAATGGCCATGCCACGAGCAACAATTTTTACCTATCATCCGATCGGGTGGATCACTTCTGACTTTGGGGACTGTTTATGGCCTATTGATTCCGTTACGCAAATGCTTTTCGCGGTATGTGGCGAAAACGCCACCCGGAGACCAGGAGCTAAAAAGCAGTGGACCATGAACAAATTCCAATGGAAGTTCTCCAATATCCTGTCATTTCTGCTTGAAGTTTTTTCAGTTGACAGAGAAGTACTCAAGTCGCTCAATAGGGAAGGAAGGATCCACTAAAAAAATCCCCACGCAGAGATTACGTTGCAGTTGTCGAAAGACCGCAGTGCCGAACTAAACTGACGAGAAAAGGACACGTGACATTCCGATCAACAGGACTGCACCGCGTCACTGTGTGCCGGATGTGCGCGTGTGGTGTGTGTGTGTGTGTGTGTGTGTGTGTGTGTGTCGCTATGGATGTATGCGGTCCTGGATGGATGTCTGCGCCCACGTACCTTTCAGGAAGTAGGAGGCGTTGTCGTCAGAGTGCTCCACGAACGTAAACTCTGTGCACGTCGACTTGTTGCACTCGAGGCGCGGGTTGCCCGACGTTTTGAAGCCCACGAACCCGAAGTCGCACCTGCACAGACATAGTCCAAGATTTATCTTTCTCTGGTTTGTTCTGGTGAGGACTCGCTGCCTCAGATGCGCCACAAACTCGCACTGACCTGAGGACGAGGAGCGGGCGGTTGACGATGGTGAGGATGAACGCCTCCTTGGTGCTGAACGCTGTCGGGTCGACAGTGGCGTAGAGAGAGCCGTTGGGGCGTGCCGTGACGTAGCGCCCGTTGTGCGCCTTGAACGCCACCTTGTGGGTTCCGTCGCGCGTCTCCTCAATACTGAACAGCTGCTTGTCCTCCAATCTGCCAAACGACACAACAAAAGCTTCATTGACATTTCAGTTTCAGACAAAAAGTCTCTGAGTGCGAAATGCAGAAGACAGCCCTTTGTGAGTGACCAGAAATCAAAAATGAACGTCAGCATCGAGGGATAAAATAAAACAAGAACACAGCAAAGTAGGCTAAGCTTTGAAAAAGAATGAATTTTACGAGTACGTCAATTCTAAAATGTCCAGATTTTGTTTGTTACAACAATGCAGTGATTCAGTTTGCATTTGCTTTGTTTGTGTTTCTCTTCTCCTGACACAAATACAAAAGCACACACAACATATGCTCTATTTGGGTGCCATTCAGACAGGCTGATCATGACGCGAAGTATTTGTTGTGGGTGAAAACGTGATGCAGTCGAATGATGCAAATGTGCCCCGATTGTCTGAGTTTTTACGCCCTTCCATCTGCGAGCACATCGTGTGGGCGCAAGGTTGGAACAGAACAAAAGTGAAGTCCCACAATCAGGATCTTTCAGGTTTCCAACCAGTATGTCAGGTTTCCACACTCTTGACGGCACGCCAATCACGCAAGGTTCACACGTCTGCTCACACAGGAGTGAACGAGTGTGAGAGGTGTGTGAAACTGCGAGCTCTGTTCAAGTCAAGTGTGGAAGCCCACTTTTGTTACATCTGCAGTGTGATTTCACAAAAGGCATGGGGCGTATTCTTCAACCACGCGTGGATCGAACCCGTACCATTGCGGTCAGAGCTGTCAGGGACCATTTTGAGTCGAATGATCAACATTCTGAAGCTTTTTTACGGTGGATCAAGGCGATCGCGTGCCTCTGACCCTGAAGCATTGTACGAGCTATCTCGTTTCACTCACAGCGTGGAGAGTAGCAACGATCCTGTCTGGGTCCTTCTGGACTAAACCTGGATTCGTATTCCTGCGGCCTGTCTGAGAAGATTCATCTCACAAAAATATTCACTTCTTGAATGTTTTCGCAGAGTGTTTCTTTCATGCGTGAAAGGGCACGAGGTCACATCAATTAGAAAGGCAACGTTTTTTGGCAGAATTTCCCACGCAACTGGGATCCACAGCAGAAAGTTCACACCTTGATACGCATCAAAAACCTGCGAGAAAGAACCAACTGATCTCCGTGTCTCCACTATTCTTCCCCCGCGGGTTTCCACCGGTAGGGAAGCTCCCCCATGCGGCTCCATGTTTGTTTTGTTCCATTCATAAGCGATTCACATTACAAGAGGCAATCTTCAAACATGAGAAAAGCAAAGAGAGCCGATGCTCCGATTCTTTGATACCTTCGCCTGGAAGAGAAGGAGCTTTGTTCGGGACTCGGTCCCTGGGCTGAACCCGACGTGTTGTGTCGCTATCTGCGTGCTCCGTCATGCCTTGATCAAAACAATCTCTTCCAGGCAATTTTGTTCAGTGCAACAAAACAAGTGCGACACAATGCCTTTTGTGATTCGAAGCAGCGCAAAGCAAAGCAAACGAATCGCCTGCGATTTGTCATGTCCCAATCGTCCTCAGCTGAGTGCCATGGCAGTGTTTTGCGCAAAACTTGTGAGGACTCACGCACGACGAAGACACTCGTGTTCAGAAAGTCCTCACAGCTCGAGACTGTTCCACCGGAAATCCTCACATTATTGGAAAAAACTGACAGATGTTTCTGAATTTGCATTTTTACACAAAAGAGCTGGATTTGCCGGATTGTTATGCACATGAGATCCTTGCTTGTGCGTCGTTCAAAATATGCCTTTGTGTCTCCAAAGTGATGACACATCTGCGATCATTCCCACGAGGGTGTAATGATGCCACCTCCCCAGACCAAAGCGATGCGAACAATTTCATTTGGCTGCGAACCTTCGTCGTTAATCTTGAGAACAGTCCCGAAGCTCCTCAATTGAAAATCCTCTGCGTATTTGGGTCCCGTTTGTTTCTTGGTCGACACAACCAAAGAAAGACTGAACAAGTCAATGCTTTCGTCAGCACCTTTTCAAATTCCTCGCACCTTTGCTCTGTCACTTGTGTGTACAGTTCTTGGACTGGCGGGTTTTTAATGCCAAGTATCTGATTTTGCACGGCAAGGGAAATCGAAGGCTCTTTCAGCACAAGAGGACCGAGATTTTGAGTCAAAACTTGTCTCGGATACTCGTATGTGACTCAAAAAACAAAGCAAATCAAGATCGGTCGCCGAGCACAGAAGATTCGCTCTTCAACAAATCAGCAAATCTGGAAATCAGTTGCAATGATGCAAACGAGCATCTGCCAGAAAATTTCGGTCGTGAGGGGAACAAAAACCAAATGTGTCATCTACACTTCATGTTCGTGCACCAATTTTGTCTCTCGGTGTCAATGCTTTTCTCGCCTTCGTTTTTCACTCGAAGGCAAACAACTGTTTGGTATGTTCCCGTCACAAATGAAAGTGAAGGGAAGTGCTTTTCACTTTTTTGCTGGTACTTAGCACACACCGTATTTGCAATGTGTCTTCTGGGGTTTCATGCCTATTTTAAGAGAACACAAGCACAACTATTCAACCCCCCAGTCGTGCCAAAAATGTACAAGAATAGGTGCACATGTGTTTCTGCAAAAAGCATCAGACTGTAAATTTGACCCGTTTTTCTTTGAATGGCACTCAGTGGTATGTAGTGCGTGAATGTTTGGCAAAATTATCTACATGTGTGATCTGTGCCTGGGGACAGTCCCTCTTTTACGGGGTATGAGGAATCTAAATGTAATTTGAAAACTTCCCTGCTCCGCACGACAGGCCAATTTTGTGTTCCTTGTTCAAAGACACCGAGTTACCAGCCAGAAATTTAGCAACGTCCCAACACCCCCATGAATTACTCGTGCGTGAGGTAAATCTGCTGTTCAAACGATTTTTCCCTTTTTGGCCAGCGATCGAAATGTTGCTTTCCCCCCATTTGTTGCAGGCAAGTCAACAAATGAAGTTCGTAAACTACATTTTGCCAGCAGATATTGCAGAAAAATGCAAATCGCTGGCTATTTGTCACACAAATATCACAGCAAGTGCTCGGAAGTCCAATCCCTTTTGGCATTGATATTTTGTGGGCTTTTCGCATTGTGTTTGGATTGATGAGCGCTTTCTTGCCTGGTCTGTTGATGACCGCGTGACAAACACAAAATTCCATCACATCTTTGAGCTGCATTCCATTTTGCCCATTGAAATTTAAGAAATTTCAGGTGAGTGAGGGCGTTCATCAGCCGAAGATGTTTTTTTGTTGCATCTTCAACTTTCAATGTTCAAACGACCCAAATCTCAGAATGGTGCAAGGGGCCAGAAGGCTGCTGGGAAAACAGACTCACCTCTCTGGATTCCCTGTGTTCTGGATTCCGCTGGCATCTTCCAGGCTCCAGTACTTGTTCTTGGATGTCCGGATGCGCCAGAGCAGCGAGCGGGCGTCCCACTCCAGCTGGAATGTCTCTGTGTCCGATATGTCGTCCTGGTTGGCTGAGAGATCAAGTCCTGCAAATAGAAAGACAAATTTTTGTGTGCACGCGCATAATTTTTGATGTGCGAAAGTTGCTGGCCGACATCTTCAGACAAAATTCTTGGCCCTGGTTTGGCAGAGCACCTTTTGTCATTTGAACAAGCAGACCAAGACTTTAACGGATCTGATCGGAATGAGGAAGTTAGAGGTAAACAATGGGAGCGAGGAGATGATCACCTCCGAGCTTTAGCTTGGAGGTGATCATCTCCTAGCTCCCATTGTTTACCATACATAAGGCCCCATCTGTGTCATTGTCTAAGTTCTCAATGACCAGGAGGTTATTTTCCTTGATAATCTACTGATTGGCCTTGAG
>JAAUXT010099319.1_pt1 | contig 30152 bp, 28 predicted proteins | sample 7278171 | NCBI WGS metagenome assembly JAAUXT01 (sample SAMN14350112, study PRJNA611818) | marine sediment metagenome | isolation source: surface marine sediment (1.8m) | place: French Polynesia: Moorea | collected 2018-08
CCTTTTTCTTTTAGCATCACACCCTTTTTCATAAAAAACATACCCATCAATTCAAATTTGGTAATTATGTTATTACTTGCCAAAAACGCCAAAAATGTGCCCCCCCCCCCCCCCGCCTTTGGAAATTTACCATCTGTGACCGGGAGTGCGGCCCACTCTGGATCTTCTTCAGCCTTCTTGTTGGTCAGCCACCTGTACGCTACGTAACCGATGGCATTCCACGCGACAAGCAGATAAACAAAACTGGCTGTCTTCTTCAACTTGGACGGCGCATTCTTCAGACCTAAAGTCTCGAAACGTGGTTTCCTCATCGTTGCTCAACAGTCGAGCTGAGAATCCAGAGTCTATTGAATATTGAAACAAAGTCCCCACTTCTTTCCGTTTACGTTTGAACAACATCAGACATGACAAAAGTTGACAGTAAAGTGGTACTGAAACAATATCAATCACACTTATAGGTCCCAGATCTGACAATCAACCATTTCTAATTTCTTGTCGTCAAAAGATTGAAGATGCCCGTTTTAGCCCTTCGTTTAGCCTCATCCAAGTTTGCCGAGTCTGGTGCAATCAGTTCGAGTGCGATCGCCGGGACGTCTGTGTCGAGCTGCAGAAAAATATTGATGCAAATTTGTCCCAGTATTTTTTCAATATCTGTAAATTGTTCACTCTTTTAAAAGATGTTTGCAATGAAATATTCGCTAAGTTTTGCTCCTGTCTTTGTGCTTCGATTCTTGATACAGGAAAGTTCTGCTGATGGTGTGCGACTCGGGCGAAGGCGGCAACAACTTAAAAGTTTAATTAACTATTAACATTAAACATGTCGATATCCTTGAACTTGCAATCTGTGGATGGGTCATCGCCGGTGAATAACCTACACAACGTCCAGTGTGAAATTGTGCACAATGGGAGTGCCAGTGTGAAAGACCATTTCCTGAGCGCTGTGAAGGAAACCGAACATGGTGAGCGATATTGCAGTGTTTGTGACTGCTTTTGCTTTTCAGATGACGTTTGAGTGTGTGTGTGTGTGTGTGTGTGTGTGTGTTTTAGTGTGTTTCAATACCTGTTGTCAGATGCCACTTTCTTCTCAAATTGCGTCTTTAGTCTTGTAGATTTGTCTGTCCAGATCCACGCTTCTTTTCGACTTTGAGAAAATGTTGGTTTGTTTGTGTTCACAGGCTTAACCAGCTCAATCAGAGGCAGGCCTGTGGACGGACAAAAATTGGCGATTCCAGACCCTTTAGTCGGTAAGGATTGTGCAGTCCTGCGACTTTTTTGTCACGAACGATTTTGAACCCACCGAAGTGATGCATTTTAACTTGAATTTTGCAGCTTTGTTTCTTTTGCAGGACTGGTGTTGAAAGAGAAAAGAAAGCCATTCACGCACGAGGAAGACAGAGAAATTCACGTTGTCCAAACGTTTGACTCGTTCACCTACTGGAATTTGGACAGCAAACCAAGCTGCAATGACACCATGCACACTGTAATGCATTGGCCAAAGATGTCAAAAGCGGTGAGTCAAGTTCGCCTGTCCGTAATCCAGAGAAATGTTGAGGATGCTCTCGGAACTCCTCATTCTCATCTCATTGTTGGGGAAAAGTGATAGGAAGGTCCCATGCTCAACAAGTGCCGAAGAACGAGAATCTACAGTCGTGAGGATCTTTTCACTTAAAGCCAACGTCAACAAAGGGAGAAGAAATTTTTTTACACTGCCAGTCTGCAACGGTCTTTTGTTTGCATCTTTTCAGATTCACAATCCCATCCCAACCGAAGACTGACCTGATACATAAAAATTTGCTGCAACAAAAACGACAACGAAGATCGTTGTGAGTGCAGAACATTTTCTCAGAGGCACCAGTCGGGTTGCATTTGTCGAGCTTTCCAACGTGCTTTCCAAGTGCAAGTTCACGCGAGATATTTGAGCTGCGAATCGACAAACTGCAACCGTTGCAACTTGCTCGGTCGAGCCGTTTGTCGCTGTGCGTTCGCAATTCGGTACTGATTCAATGTGAAGCCTGTCCGCGAAACTTTTGCGTTGAAGGTTCTCAGTCCTCCTTGACACAATGTATCAAAAAGCTGTGTACTGTGTGTCTTGGATACAAGGTGATGTCACTTTCTGATTGAAAGTGACGCTCAGATCGATGTTCTGATGCGCTTTCTTTCCTGCACGGTGATCTGTTGATAGTTCCATATCAAACAAATCGATCTGATTGACATTTCAATACAAAGTTAACAACATGGACAGGACTCGCTTGAAATCATTGAAATCCGTTGCAAGAGCCGGGCAACAAGCAACCCGAGGCGAGGTCGTTCGCAAAAGAGCTGACGATGACGAAGTGGGCGAAATGTTTCTTTGTAATTTCTTTGGCAGATCAGTCGTGTTGTAATTGATTTGGCTCACTGGTGCTCAGGAGCTGGCGTGGCAGTGCATTGATGCGAAACATATTGATTCGATTGCTTGAAGGTTCTTGAGTCCAGATAATTAAAAGCTGTCGTCGCACGTTTGTAATGTTCAACCATTTTCCACATGATCGATCTGAAGTCTTCTGCCATGTTGTCGCAAACTAAAAATGAAACAAAGTTTGCAGTTGTGTTCAACGTGTGTCTTTCTTGAGGAAATATGCCTACTGAGGCTGAATCGCAAATCGATACGTTTGGTGGTGGGTTGAACGACAGGAAACAATGACGAGGCAAGTCACCTGCGATTTGTTTTTCCCGTTGCGATTCAGTCGGAAGGGAAAATAACAATATTTGAATGGAGTCGAAACAAATTGCTCCCGATGGCTCAGTATTACATACTGAGAAGCACTCAAACATGTAAAGGAATTGGAAACTTGAGGAAATTTGGAAACTAATCACCTGACATGCAAAGGTGACGTTTTGACCTGAAAAAACGGTGTCCTTGTTGGGTGAAAATGGACCAGCTCATTGTTTCTGCGGAAAAGTGACAGTCCTGCATGGCATTTGAAAGTAAGAAGCAGAGAACGTGGAGTGGGAGCGAACTGAACAGCACGTCTCCTCCAAACCTCGACGTGCAACAAGGTAATCGTATCCCCGTCCTTGTTGTTGAAGATGTGGATGACGTTATTGACTCGGGTAATCCTGCAACCAAAAATGACAGTGGAGTGCGACGCCGACGAAAATTATCCAACACTCTTCTGACGAATGATTCAGTGGATTTTGACGTCTCGGCGGAAGCAGATGACGATGATGTGTTCGTGGAAGGTACGCGGAACCCTCATTTGTCCAAGGAACACAAGCCACTGACATCCATTCTCAAAATTCCGGACAGGGTCAGATCGCACAGCTCACCGGACGTGATGGATTCAAAAGGAATGTTGTCTCTGGGGGTCAGCAATCGGCAGAGCAACACAGCTGCAGGGATATGGTCATCAGAGTCAAGTTTAACAGAGAGTTTGGTCCCTTTGCCACCCCAACGGAGGGTATCATTCTCTCTGCCAGATGAAGACGATGGTTACTCAAGTCAGTCGGGTTCATCCAGCAATCTGTTGCCGCCCCTGGGTGGCAGTGGGATTGTCAGCTCTCCACAAAAAAGCCAACGAAAACTTGGACTGTGCGCACTGGACTCTGCAGGGAACAAAACGACCGACAGTGGGTTGCTCAGACGGCCTGCAAGAGGATCCAGAAATCTGAAAGACAAAACGTTTCCCAGTGGTTCGAGTGTCTTTCAAATGGTTCTGGCAGAAACTTTCCAAACCAGTCTCGCCCTTCGTGAAGACACAGAAGTCACAAGGAGGCAAGAGCGTTCCATGTTGCAACACACTTTGGGATTTTCGTCACCACAAGTTTCTCAGTCGCTTCCAACCTCACCCAGTAGACAGCAAAACTGTCGCGAACAAGGGCAAAGTGCAGCACGAAAGGAAGAAGGGACCACACAAAGAACACACCAAGTTGCACGTAGGTCTCGAAGTTTTCCTCTGACATGATGTTGTTGAATGACAAATTGTTACAATCGAGGTTGCAACTACAAGCAAGGTTGCCTTTCTCCCGAGGTTGCAGGACGCACCCTTTCGAGTGAAATTATTTTTTTGATTTTAACGAACCAAGCTGCGTAGACTGGATACCTACAACGAAAATTTGAAGCTTTTCTCTCGTGCGTCGAAGACATTTCTCTTGCAATTGATCGATTCTTCAGCGCGATAGGATAAATAAATTATGGCTTGAGCCACACAAAGTGAAATAGGTTTGCCGTTGCTATTTCGTCACCACGTCGAAAGAACTTAGAAAAGACAGCGGACGTCCCCCAATCAGATGTTCCACTGATAGGTTTGTCTCTCGTCGCGTGACAGGTCCGAGTGGACCCAGGAAAGGGGTTTGAAGGACAAACCGGTGGAATCAGATCACGAAGCAGCTTTTTCCAGGCACCACCTTGAAAAGCCCTGACGCGTGCCTGGACATTCAGTTTGGGACCTGAAATGACCATTCCTAAGATAGCCAGGCACTCCCTGGAAATACGACTCGGAACCAAGACTAGTGCTTGGTCATTTCAAGCTTGGCTATGCACCCGTACACGTATCTTGTGGTTCGAAGTGTCTGGCCATTTCGTGACACTGGTCCTGAGCAAATTCCTTGGGAACAAACAACTTCAAACGCGATGTTCGTGGTAAAAAGGTCAAAATTTTGAGACCTTGGTTTGTTTGGTCAACAAAACAGTAACATTGAACTTGTAAAAATAGAACTGACAACACTCTTTCACACCCAATGTTTGTGCGTCATAACAGACGAATAAAAGATGCTTTGGATGGTTGATTGTTCAGCTGCATGAAGTGTTGACTTACGCCGTCTGGTTGGACATTTCAGAGAAGCCAGCGGCGTGTTGCGGACGGGTATTCACTCGCACACAACAAGCAAAACGTTCGTGCCAGACAAGACTTCACAAAGAACTAAGTTGTTGGATGCGCATGTTTTTACAACCCGCGTCAACGACGTGGCGGAAGCGGGCTGAAAACAAAACATTGTTTTTGTGGACGAGTTTCAAGGAGTACCCGGACCCTTGGCTTTATAGGGGCAGGGGGCATGACATTTGCTGATGGTGAGGCCCCACCCCCTCAGCGACATTCCCATAAAAGCTCCACAGAAGGGGGGGGGGGGGGCTGATGCAGTGGCGTAAGCAGTTTTCGGGCTCTTCAAAAGTGCCAGCGCTTTTGGTATTACTTCACAATCACAGCTGTTTCTTCGACGACACATGTGGAACTTTCATTCTGATGACAACGTCTGGTCAATGATTTCTTTGATTTCTCGCTGGTGAATTTCTCCCACTCCGGTCGCTGATGTAGCCTGCACGCATCTTCCCACATACTTCAACTGCAACAAGAAAACAAGAGCTTTGAATGAAGGCGCCATCGCCACCGAGTGATCAACCTGCTGTCTCGGTCCCTTTTGTTTTAGTAGTGACCAGGAGATGGCTACTGCGCCAACCAAGCTGTGGAGCCAGAAATAGGCGAATGAAGTTTGCAGAATACAACTTGATCACATTGCTACGAAAGACCATGCTGACCTTCAAACCAACCAAGTTCTGGAAACGAGGAGAAATGAATGTCCAGGCGCCTTGGTTCCTGTGCTCTTCCTGACTCCAGACATGGTCTGAAACAACCACTTCCATCGTTGCTACGTACTGGTCAAAACGGGGAACACCTCAGACGATACTTCCGCTGGTTCATGAAAGGAACGCACCTTTTGCATTTGGATACTTGCTCACAGCTGCTTGAATCGCGTCTGCTGGAAACGGGCACAATTCCTAGAAAGTGCACATAAGAACGAGTAAGTCCACACAGCAATGAGAAACATATCCCCTGAACAGTCACTCGTGATCCCTGACACGAACAGTTCATTTGTCAAAGCAACAATCTCCGTGTACCTCCACCCTGATGAGTGCAACATTCTTGACGCCCCGTGTCTCCCTCTCCTTCGACAGCGTGTAGTAATGCTTTCCGCAGACAAATACGACACGGATGACTTGCGCTGGATCCACGGAAGGATCAGAAAGCACTGAATGAAACGTCGTCCCTGGGGACATTTCCTCAAGTGACGACACAGCCGCTGGCAAACGTAGTAAAGTTTTGGGCGTCACACAGATCAAGGGTTTGCGGTAGTTGCGAACCATCTGAAACGTGAACATTCTTTTGTGAGACAAATGCTCTCGGCGACAAATTAACACTGGCGTGGCATTGGAAGTTAATGGTCTGGCTTGCCTGTCTTCGAAGCAAATGGAAGAATTGTGCTGGAGTGCTGGGATTGCAGATGTGAATATTTGTATCAGCACCATCAACAGCGTCTTCTTTGCTGTCACAATTCTGCAACAAAACAGTTGCACACGACTGAAGGCCAACAGTTCCCTGTTTCGTTTTCGACACCAAATTCAATGCTTCTTGGCCAAGCCCGAAGGTTGAAATGCTTGTGGCAACCAACGAGGCAGGGCAAGGACCCCTGTCCACTCCAAAGGGCGGCACTGAATGATCATCGAAAACCACGCGGTGTCCAAGAATATTGCAAGTAGAAATGTTATTGAACACATTTTGGAAAAGTGAGGACGCCAACTTGGAAACAGACTGACTTGCAAAAAGCGTTCAAGTCGGCAGGAAGAATGTTCAGGTCCGGCGCCGTCCATCCCGTGAGGAAGAAGCACGACAAGACTACTCTGCAGAAGCCATTTCGCTGCGACATAATGAGAACATGTGAACACAAATATTGATACTTCTCGAATGACAATGCTCGAAATTGTGCGGGGCAAACTGGTGTTCGTGTTTGTGACACTGACTTTCACCGTTGTTGACGAACGTGTCGATCATAATCTGAGCTCCGTTGAAGAAGTCGCCGAACTGAGCTTCCCAGATGGCGAGCGTCGTTGGATTGTCAATGCTCATTCCGTACTCGAATCCCAAAATGGCTTCCTCCGACAACGCACTGTTTGCAATCTGTGGTCGGGGAACAAATTTGTCATTCTCCGGAAAGTTCGAAAAGACCCGAACGACAACGGTGCCCATTTTTACCTCCAGAAAGCCGCTTTGGTCGTCTGTGATGCTGTTGAGCGGTATGTACGCTTCGTCCGAGTCTTGGTCGACCAGCATAGCGTGACGCTGACTGAACGTTCCTCGACCCACATCTTGACCACTGATGCGCACGTTGAACCCTGGCAGACAACAGGGAGACAAACCCACAAATATTCGCAGTTGCTCTGCCAGTAAACACGGCAAGCTTTCAATGTTGATCGCACATTGCCCAAGCTGACAATCTGGCTGAACATTGGGTCTACCTTGGTGCAACAATGTTCCCATTGCCAAAGCTTCGGCAGTGGCCCAATCGATTTCAGCGCCTTCTTCAAGCTTGTGAATTCTGCGCTCCGTGTGCGTTTTGATCAGTTGAGGATGAATGATCTGACAAAAAGATTTCATTTTGCATTGTGACATCAGTTCACTTTGTGAATGTCACGAAGAATGACCTTTTGTGAACGAACAAAATTCTCCAAATTTGAAAGACTCAACACTGGACAGTATTTCTTCACTCACAAAATCGTCTGGGACGGTCACTGATTTTGCACCAACGAACTTGAGGACGTCCAGAGGCATGCCGGTGTCCCACAAAGTTATTTGTCGGGGTGCTTGTGTCATGCCTACCCACTGTCGTTCGCAATGGTTTGCCTGTCAGCAGAAAAATTCCCCCAAAATTAATTATTCCGGCACATTCGCGTTGAAAACGTTCTCAAAGTTCCTTTTTGTTCTCAGGTTGTCGATGGACTGACGCCAAAAATTACTTGTCTCCCAACTCCACCCACCCGCCCACCCACCTTTGGGACATGAGAATCTATCCTGGACATGTGATCAGACAGTTCGTTGTTCCATTCCGCCACAGCTGCGTTTAGTTCATCTCTGCTGCAGACGTTACTGTCCTGAAGTGCAGAACATGCAATGTATCGTTCATCAGTCAAGAAAGGTGTGGAAATCAGTTCACTTTCCAGTGACAAGTGGCACTCACCACCACCACGTCAGCGTAGGTATCGGGAATACTCTTCCTGTTCCGGATGGCGTGGTACATCACAGGCTGTGTGAACGCTGGGTCGTCCATCTCATTGTGCCCCCAGCGTCGGAAACAAACGAGATCAACCAAGACATCTTTCCGAAATCTCTGGCGGTATTCGAACGCTATCTTGCTGGCTTTGACAACATCCTGAAGATGGAAAGGCACAACAAAAACTTGAGCCTGAGTTTCACAAGGCAACGAGAAGAGTACATCTCTGGTTTGATGAGGAATTGGACAGCGTACTTCTGGACGGTCTCCATTGACGTGAATGACTGGGTTTCCATTCATTTTGCACACATCACTCACATGATGACTCGACCTGCACACGAGAGAACAAGGCAGCTTTTACACAGACAGCAAAATCAATTTGCTTCAAGTGGCAAGGAGAAAAGATGGAAAACATGAAGGTCATGCATTTCAGCCGTACATTACCTGCCTCTGTCTGATCCTGTCGTGAATCCGAGTTGATTGTTGATGATGAGGTGAACACTTCCACCAACTTCAAAATGAGGAGTTTCTGATACGGTAAAGCACTCTGGAACCACACCCTGCACAAAAAGCCCAATAAATTCGTCTTTGCATACCAGTGAGCAGTCAGACTCCGAAAAATAGACAACAACGGTATTAACAGCCAGTGCAGAACAGCGAAATAAGCATTTCGTTTGCATTTGATTCTGATTGCTTCACGCGGTTTCGTTCACACGCTGCTCTGAAATTTCTAAAGCCTCAAACCGCCGCCTGGGTTCCAGTGTCTCACCTGAGCTGTGAAGGACCCATCTCCGTGGACCTGCAGGCACATGGCAACGTCTCCTGAACGAGCTTCGTCGCTCGCAGACACGGTGTAGTCTCCAGCACGTCGGTACAGCTGCCTGCTTCGTGTTTTCCCCATCGCGACCGGATTCACAGCCTACAAGTCCACGTCAAACATCACGAATGGCATCGCAGGCTGAATCAGGAACAGGCCAACGCAGGCCTGAAGAGAAATATTCTTGGGTAAATTGAACAACAGCTCCCTGGATCACACTTGTTCTCAACACACATTTATTACTTACTTCGAGATGCGATGGGTTTGGCACCATTGTCAGGTGCACAGAGTGGTCACCGTATTGAACATCACAGGAAGAGGCTGCAAACATCAGAAGCATTCAACAACTTTGGCAGCGTTCTGCACGTTCCAGAAGACTGACGACACAAAGAACTTGCAGTTCTTCTCTTGAGTTGAAGAAAGAAAGAGAAGCAAACTGAGCAAAGCTTACTCAAGTGCGACAGCACGTCACCATCACCAACCACTCCAGGTGGAAATTCCCTCTTGCCCTTCATCTGAAAACAAACATCCCACACCGAATTCCAACCGTCCACAATTGTGCCAAAACTGGACAAGGAAAAGCACAAGAGAGAAACAATGACAGAACTCACTTTTTGAAACATTACGACTGGTGGATAATTCATAAGCAATGTCAGCAAATTCAAGCGACCTCGGTGAGCAATAGCAACCACCACGTCTTTCAGACCATCTGGTAGGAACACAAAATTGTGAAAAATTTAAATAGATCGGCAGAAATTAAATCAAAACTTCGAAATGACCAGGGTTACCAATCGTTCTTACCCTCAGCAGCCAACCGAAACAATTCGTCGTAGAATCCCATGACACTTTCACAACCTTCTCCACCATATCGCTTGACTGTTGTGAATTTGTTGGCAAGAAAATGGTCAAACGCCTGCGAGATCAACAGGACGCCAAGAAGCACGACAAGGATTCAATTTGGGGTCCGAGCAAGAATCGTGTTTTGCAAACAATGCTTTTTCTGTGCTCACCTGACACTTTAGCATCAGCTTCGCCAAACTACTCTTCTCTTCATTTGAAAGACTTTCGTGCATCAACTGTTCGTATCGCATGGCAAACCATTCTCTCTCTTCAACCGTCTGAAAAATAAAATTCTTGTCAATACCAACCCTAACCCTAACCCCAACACAAATTACGATTTCAAGAGAGAAAAACGCACGGTAATTGCACATACACCACAATGCTGAAATTCTGCTGCGATGTTGTTGCAGTACAACGTCTCCAGAAGGTTGATGGCCTCCGCTGTTGTCGCCGTTTCTTTGCCAACATTGAGGATGCCCATCAAATTATGTTCTTGAAAGCCAAAGTTGGACAATCCAAATTTTGCTGGGTCCAGTTCTGGAACTTCTCTGGAATCGTAAATCTCATATCTGTCAAAACTGTCATTCCAGTTTGCTTGTGCTTTTTCTCCCATTTTAGTTTGATCCACATGACGTGTCGTGTCACGACTGTCTTTCGACTTCGTCCGCCAAAAAATCTCTGAGTTGGCTTTTGCCACTGAAATCCCATCCTGAGGCCACAAAAACTTGACCTTACTCTGGCTTTGACAATTCCAACGGGTCAACTTTGGCTTTTCTGTGGCCGAAAGTCCTGTAGGATTCCACCAGCTGGAACAGCGGCGCTTCCTTGATGCGGTTTTCACGGACACCAGGAATTTCTGCAACAAGAAACAAGAAGCAGTGCTCAAGGCAACTGCAGTGCGAAGTCCCTTGCGGCATCGGTAATGTCATAAATCCTTCCTTATTCATCAATTCTTCCTTGTCCTCCTTGTCTTCTACCAGTCATGCTGTCCATGGGGGGGGGTCCGGCAGGGGGTAGTCCAGCAGGGGGAGAGGGGTTTGGCAGGGGGAGGGGGGTCTGGCAGGGGGAGGGGGCAGGGGACATTTCAGTCCAGCTGCCATATACTGCATTACCACATGGTGCTTCGCCCTAAAGGGACTTCGCACAATCAGAGCTTTGAACACAGGCGCGATCGAGAAGTTGGGGCAGGGACCAACCCAACCGCGGGTTGGTCCACTTTCCCCCGTGGTTGGATAGTGCTCAGTAGATCTAGATCATACCCAGGCCGCAATGCTTCTTGCAAATGCCAGTGCACAACATTCGTTTGGCACCCGCGACTGTTGATTCCCCAAGGACTTGCAGCAAGTGCTCAGAGTTCCACCTGGACGGTGGTCCTACCTGCCGTGGGTGACAGCGGCTTTTGCGGTCGGTGCCCAAAAACCCCGTTGTCTGTGTGATACAGGGTGCAGCATATTGGCCTCAGAAACCTGCTTTTGACATTTTTGCAGTTTGCACGAAAGAATATCTCGTGCGTCAACGGAACAAGCCGCAACATCGTCGTCTGAACCGAGCCCCCGGAAATGACCTTGGAAGGTCAAGGCCGCCGCAGCTGCTCTCAGAATCAAATGCGATAATCTGGCATTTGATTTGTAGGACAAATTCCAGAACAGACTGACAACAGATTTATGAAAAGAAACAAATCTGTCACCAAACGCCTGTCGATCTTCAAACGTCATGGACCCAATGTACTTGGCATACAGCTTCTTCAGAAGGCGAAAATTTGAGAAGTGTGTGGAGCTGTGTTCGCAACTGCTCGAAAAGAACCCATATGATCAGGCGAGTCTCACTGATGAATGAAGCTGTCCCCTTTCATGTGATTGCAATGCCTGCTGATTTCTACTTTGCTTGTTTGACAAATTTGCTGAGCTGTGTGAGAGTTCACGCACATGTACGCTTGATTTGGGTGCTGAAGATGTCATCGATGTCTCTCCTCTGACAGGCTGCGTGGACACTGAAGACGCGCGCGCTCACCGAACAGGTTTACGTGGACGAGGTGGACGTTGATGAGGAAGGAATCGCTGAAATGCTGATGGATGACAACTCGATCGCGCAGGTTGCTCGTCCCGGAACCTCCCTCAAACAACCAGGAACTGCAGTCGGGGCGCCCAGCCAGGGCGTCAGGTGAGCACAGGAAGGCGCCCAGTGTTCAATGTTTTCGGTGACTCAAACATGAATCGTTTCAGTTTTTGACGGCGCCGCCCGCCAAACAATTCAGAAGAAACACACAGGTGTTGGACAACCATTTCTGATTGTTCTGTAGTTCAACTACAAAAACGAATCATTGTTGCTGAAGCGAGCAGGTTTTATTTACAAGTTTGTTGGTGACACAACCACGGTTGAACCACCCCCTGCGACTCTTTCCCCTCTGACTGAGAAGAGCCCTTGTTCTTTTGCACGCTCTAGGCCCACCTCGCAATCCGGAAGACCGTTGAGTGGGTTTGTGCGACCGGGTACTCAAGGTGGAAGGCCGGGCACGATGGAGCAGGCGATTCGGACTCCCAGGACGGCGCACACAGCTCGTCCCGTCACGAGCGCGTCCGGAAGATACGTTCGTCTCGGAACGGTGAGTGTGATTCGGCACGATCTGTCACCTTCCCCCAAGGACACAGGTTTCGCCAGGCGTTCTGGACGTGGTGGACATCAGTTTTCACATTGCAGGAGCGTCTTACCTCAACAACGAAACACCACATTTGGGCCAAGCGTTGCAGACCCATCGCGGAGATGCAACAACTGTGTTTGTCTCGGCACTTTCGCAGGTTTTGTTTCGGTCAAGATGGTGCAGTTTGTTTCAGTAGGTCAAGGTCGAAAATTTGACTTCGCTAACCAGGGAGCATTGTGCTAAATGAGCTGCAAAACTGGGGTGCAATTACGTCCATTTAAAATGACTCAAGACTTTTCAAATTTCGAAGTATGGGCAGACTGTCAGGGCAAGTTTTTCAATCAGTGGAACCACCCTGGTGTCTTTTCCCAAACAGTCGGGATATCGTGCTGTTCTTGGTCTTTTCTCACCTGCTGTGAATGAACCTTGCAAAATATTTCTCCTGGTCTGATTCTCGCATTGATTCGGTCAAAGAAAAAACGAGCGATGATATCTCTTTTGTTCCAAGTTTTGTGGTGCAGAATTGTTGAAGATCTGAATTGCTGACATGGTGGGCAGGCAACTGGTGGTGTCACAAAGATGAAAATGGTTGCGTCCTGGCACCAAGGTAGTCTCATGATATCAGACTGTTTCGCTTCACAAATTGAAATGTTGTGGTGTGAAAGTGCAAAACAATCCAAAATGTCCGTGGGGATCTTTTCCAAATTGTTTCCCAATCCAATGCACTTGGCTAATGTCAGAGAACAGTTGCTTGATCTACAGTTGGGTTTGTGTGGTGTCTGGTCTTCAGAGAAAAAACGAAAAACCTGTGACAAGATCGCACAGAAGAGTCCAGTCGACTGATACCCCAGATCAGTGTCGGGGCTGCTGGACTTTGATTTGTTTTGAAAACTACTTTCCCAGTCAAACAGATTTAAAACAGAAATCTCTGTCACGTGCGTGTGTTTTCACCCGTGGATACTTTCGTATTTCCTTTCAACTTTTCTGCGTTCTTCCAGGCATCCATGTTGTCCACACCGGACGGGCCTTTCATCAACCTTGCTCGTCTCAACATGGCCAAATACGCTGGGAGACCGAATCTTGCCAAGGCTCTTTTCGAATACATCTTTCATCACGAGAATGACGTGAGAAATGTGAGTACTGTCACAGTGTTTGCACAGCCCCAAGAACAGTTGAGAAGTTTGAGTCCAACAAACTCGAGAAAATCCTTGATTGAAAGTAAATGTCAGATAATGACTTGCGACAAGCCACATGAAACAACCCTGGGGTTCAAGCGGGGTTCATACTTTCACCGCAGTGACGTTCATGAGCATTTGAGTCTTTTTGATTGGAAGTCATTGTCCAAACTACAGCAACGGAGGTGGGAACATGTCCACCTTGTAATTTTGTCGGAACACTCGGAAGATTTCAAATCGCTTGTGTCTGTTGTGTCTGTCCTTCTGTGTGATTGTGTGACAAATTATCTTTGCTTGTTCCGCGTCCCCACTGTTTAGCTTTTAATTTTTGATTCCCGTCGGCCATTTTCATTTCAAAGTCATCGCCTTGTAGTTTCAACTTTTAGACAATCCCAAAGCCAGTGGGTGTTCATTTGCCCTCACCGTGTGATAAGCGAAGATACCATTTGCCTGTTTCGCACTTGCGAGTGATTTAGTAGACATTTTGGCTTGAAGCCTTGGAAACAACGGAAACATGTATTCTAATTCCTGATGGCAGAAGGGAAGAAACAGCCAATTGTCTTGCGTGACAAACACGGAAAATGTGGATAGTTCGCCGGGATTTGAACACCTGAAAAGAGAAGGCTGAGACGAAATTCTGACTACATGTGTGAAGCTTGCGAGAGTGAACTGTGCAGGCGATTGTACGTCCGGAGCTGCCATTTCTTCTGCGAGTGCGAAGGCGAGGTGTGAAAAAAGGAATGCATCTGACGCAGATCACACGTGAGGTGTGGGTTGCGAGATCACACCTCAGTGTCTATCTCACCAGGCGGAAAGCAGAAACACAAACAAACAATTCAGCTCAGCACGGACAAGTTCGAACACCTGTGTGTGCATCAATGCATTTGCATCGTTCAGTCGGCAGGAAAACATCATCCAGGAAAGGTGCAGAGGAAAGTCTGGACGTGGCTTCTGTCTGTGTTGTGCGGAGGAAAATAACACAATTTTAAGCAACTGGTTCTTCTATTTGAATTCACTATGACTTCGACAAATGTACATCAGCTGCCCAGGAATCTCGCATTTGAGGTAAGTCCAAAAAAAGTAACAACAAAGCAACAATGTTCAACAACACCAGGTTTCTTAATTTACTAGGAACACGCTTTGCATAGGCAAACAAATCAAACAAAACTTCGATTGAAAACAGAAGCCCACCAAAGAGTAAAAGAAGACACTGTGTGTCTTTTTTTCTCTCGGCTGGTCATCACGAACACATTTGGAACGACTTCTGTCTCCTGTCACCATTTCATCCGCGAGCGAATTGGAAGCTGATGAATGAAATGGAAGCTGTGCTGTTTGCCTGCGTGCTTTTTCACATGCGGCGACCGCTCAGGCTTTCGGCGTGTGCCACCCACCCCACTCTTTTCCGGAAAGGAGAATACTCATTCCAAAATTTTGCATCTTTATTCCAAGTCGGAATCTGGCCCCCGCCCTTTGGAATATGTAACTTGGCAAAATATGGTCTGAAAAGATTCGTGTCGTGGCTCAGTTTCCGAGGGTCAGGCGGCTCGAGCGTGTTCTTGTTATGGTCTTTCACGTTCAGCACAAGTGTAAATTGACCCCCCACCTCCATCACTTTCTTTGAAAGAAAGCACGACAGATGTCTGTTTTTGAAAGCTCGGTACGGCGAAGCCAGCCACAGCCGAACGCGTTGTGTAGTCACTCCGGTGTTGTTGTCGAGGCAGAAGTGTCGATCTGGCAGTGCCAGAACCCCCTCCCCCCCCCCCACACACACACACATCTTGCCTCCTCTCCCTGTTTTTCAAGATTCACCAAAATATGCGTTTCTTTTCTGCTGAATGCTGAGTGAGATATGGCCTGACAGGAAACGTTCAGATTTTGCTCAAGTGAACCAACTTTGAAAACTGGAGGGGGGCGAGCAGAAGTGCTTGTGCCAGACCCCCGCCCGAAATCATGACGCAGGCTTTCGAGGCATTGGCCTTCCTGTCACACAGGCACGCCATTTGGAACGAGCCTGTGTTGTGCACTGGCAGCAGCTGAAATCATTGTGTTCGGAGGGGGCAGGGATGGAATGTTACAATCTACCGACATCCAACCACTGCAGACCTCCTGACCCCTGGACCGTAGGGTTTGCCTAAAAATGTGGACAAGTCCAACCCTCTCCCGAGACCTTCCCCAGGGGAAAGGCCAACCAAGTTATATGGGTGCGTGGGGGGGAGGGAGTTCGAACGCATCTGCGACCTAACTGAAGGGTGGTGGGATTTCTGGAAATCTGGGTGGGTCCTCAGTGTATCTGTCGTTTGTTCTCACCCTCGATATTTCAGTCTTTTGTCTGGATGCTCTTGTCTATTTCAGTCACCAGTGAGTTGTCTTGCGAGCAGAATGGCAAGTCTAGCCACAGACAATCCAGTCACCAGGAAAGGGCCCCAGTCAGAAGCACCGGAGACCGATGCGGGTGAATCCAGCGGACGTTGCGGCGAATCTCGGTCATCAAATATGCCTCCAGAGGACAAAAGCAGTCGACCCGTGTCTGCCAGATTTCGCCCGGAAGACGAAGCAGAAATTATCAATGCAAAACTTCCAGCAACATTTGAGGGTCTTGTCACTGACCAGACAAAGGGCGACACTTATAAGAAAACATCGTGGATCCAACCCAGCATACGGAAATCGTTTTTTCCAGAAACCGAGAAATCGTCAACACCCTTGCGTGTGGGATCTCCAGTGCGCATGATGGGTCATCACTCCACAAGGAAACACAAGGCGCCAACTTCAAGACGAGAAGGATTTTCTTCAGTGAAGAAACTACAACCTCCGCACGCAACCGACAACACAAGTTCATCGGCAATCATCACAGGTCACTTCTCCATCAGAAAGCACGCCTCCACTGTTGGACGAAACGGAATCAAAAGAAAACTCAGTGACCCTGAGTCTGAGCCTCTGAATGAAAAGAAAACCAAGAACGACGATTTTCATGATTTGCGCGAAGACGTCACGAAAGCGTTCGAAAAAGAAGAGTCTGAAGGAGAACAGGTCGGAGACTTCAGCCGCTGCTACTGCCTACCGACGGTGCCCGGGCATCACGCCGACCTCAAGTACATCACGTCCGATACTGTGGCTGATATTGTCGCGGAGAGGCTTGTGCTGCCGGACAAATTGACCCATCTTGTAGTTGACTGCAGGTATCCGTACGAATTCAGTGGTGGACACATCCAGGGATCCGTAAACCTGTACACACACGAGAAGCTGTCAGACTTTCTCCAGGGTGAATTTGTGAAGTCCGACGAGAACAGATCCAAAACCGTTCTGATATTCCACTGCGAATTCTCGTGTGATCGTGCACCGAAGCGTATGCGGTTCCTTCGTAATTGTGACAGAAACTTTAATGCTGAACACTATCCTCGTTTGACTTTTCCGGAAATGTACGTCATGGCAGGTGGGTATCGGGATTTCTTCGCGCGACACGTCGAACTGTGCACCCCTCCATCCTACGTGCCAATGTTGCATGAGGAGCACAAGAAGGACCTGCTCAAGTATCGCGGGAAGTCCAAGTCTTCGGCCGCAAGAGACAAGTCTGCTCGAAAAGGCGACAGTTGTTCCCCGCGTGAAAACAAGACCACGTCCCGCGTGAGGCTTGAGTATTGATTCGACGTGGAATCATCTCGGGAAAACGGGAGGGATTTGTTTGATATACCTACACTGTCTTCATTGTCTTGTCGTTTGTCTTGTCTTGGCTCAACTCTCTTTGGTGTTTCTCCTCAACAGAGAACAAGACACACACACACACACACACACACACACACGCATACGTACAGACACGCACGCGCGCACCAAAAGCGCACACATGAACATGACTGTTTACCTGTTCGATCCACTGTTTGTTGAAGTAACTGACGTGATACCTTCAAATAAATGTAGAATTGAGATTATTTGCAATTCATTATTTCTGGGGAAAATTGTGAATGTATTGACTCGTTTCGTCAGAGAGAAACTCTGCTGTTCAGTTTTGGTATCTTTCGCGATGAACCACTCATTGTTCCGATTACGAGAAGCGCAATCAAACTTTTTCAGTTGCAGACGCAAACAGACTGAGTTGCGAGTCGTGTGTCTGGTTTGGCGGTTGACGCTGAACGATTTGGTCACAAGTTTTTTTGTTTTCGCAACTTCGTCTGTGCTCCTCAGGGTTGGTCAGTTGGCGGAGATAGACGGGGATCAGTTTGGGGTTCTTCAAACGTGATTCAACTGCACCTGAATGAAGATTTGTTTCCACACTGAACTGCATGTGTTCGTCGAAAGTTCATTGGCGAAACGCTGTGCAGAACATTGATTGTTTCTGCTTTGAAGAAAATTTACTCACACTTCCTCGAATTGGATCAACCGACAAAGTTGTTCTTTATTCTGTCATCAATGTCACTGGAACACGCAAGATTTAATTTGCTGGGTGAAAGATGCTGATGTTGTTCTTGGGACTGCCAATGTTCGACAGAAGTTTTTATCATCTGGTGTTGAAAGAAGCATCTTCTTTTTGGTATCTGCAGGCTCTGGAATTGGCGGCGAACGCGACTGAGGCCTGTCAGTACAAAGACTGGTGGTGGAAAGTGCAGCTCGGAAAGTGCTATTACAGGTAAAGTAAAAAAATGAGAGATTCATGTTGCACAATAGTGACGTGTTGAAAGATTGGTGTGAGCTGTCGTTGCGCAAGTGACAAGCGAAAGTTACTTGGGCGCCTTTTTCGAGAAACAATTTGGAAAACTCTGCAGGTCCGCTGTTTTTCGGCCTTGGTCATTCATATCTTTTGTTTGCAACAAGCATTTGAGACTTTTTGCTCTCTCGCAGATTGGGGATGTACAGAGACGCAGAGCGCCAATTTAAATCCGCTCTGAAGCAGCAGGAAGTGGTGGACACCTTCCTCTATCTCGCCAAGGTCTACATTCGGCTGGACCAACCCAAGACCAGCACAGACATCTACAAGGGCGGCTTGGAGAAATTCCCTGGAGAAACAAGCTTGTTGACTGGTATCGCCAGAATACAAGAGGTATGCGCTGTTGATAGTTTTCACATTTACCCAAAACTTGTGACCGGTGTGGACTGTCACACACAGGTTGTTCACGGAGTATCTGAAGAAAAGATATGAACAATTGTCTTCAGGGTCTGGGCAAATTGGACGAAGCGGTGAAGTTCCACAAAGAGGTGTTGCACCAAGACAACATGAACATCGAAGCGATCGCCTGCATTGGCACTCACTACTTCTACACCGACCAGCCTGAGATCGCACTGAAATTCTACAGGTGATCACCTGTTCATTGATGAATCGGAAATTTCATTTGTGCACGGAAGGCGTGACAGAAACCCCTTGAATAGATGGTTGTTGAAGCGTACGGGATTCTTCGGGCCCGGGGCAAGTTTCGCTTCTCACATACTTCCTTTGTGACGTTTTCTTGCAGTCGTCTGCTGCAGATGGGTGTTCACAACACAGAGCTGTTCAACAACCTGGGCCTGTGCTGTTTCTACGCGCAGCAGTACGATATGACGCTGACTTGCTTCGAGCGCGCACTCAACCTTGCAACGGACGAGACCATGGCCGATGTTTGGTACAACATCGGTCATGTAGCCTTGGTGAGTTCTTTGGCACTCAGTTTGTGTCGGCTGTTGGTGCAGACTGTGGTCAATTCCACATCGGCCACAAGAAGAGAACCTCACACGAATACTCGGGGTTTTTTCCCCGACAATTCTGCAAGCAGAACAGAACTACAACTTGTCATTTTCAGAGCAAAGACACTCAGTCAATTTCACTCGTGCAACGCGTTTAGAAGATTGTTATGGTGTCAAGGACGAATGCAATGTGATCCCCACCAGAATGTGCTTTGTAAAACATTATGCAACAGAACATCGGTGACCTGAACCTGGCGTACCAATGTTTTCGCCTCGCTCTGGCGTCAAACAACGACCACGCAGAAGCATACAACAATCTGGGTGTGCTCGAAATGAGAAGAGGCAACTTGGAACAGGTTCGTATTTGTCAACCCTGCCGAATTGTTCAGACTTCTTTTCTTCCAGGCGGTTTGCCTGCAATGTACTCCCTTCTAAACTTGATTTTTCTGTCCAGTTTTGCAGTTATGAAGTCAGAACGCCAATACAAAAAAAAACATTCGTGGACGTTTCGATCGTGTTGCCATTGCAATGACGAACCTGACTGGTCCTCAGCTATAAACAAGAGAATCATTCACACAAAATCTGCAGCTATCTCGTACTGACACTTGATTGCATTTGTTCTGTCCACAGGCACGCGCGTTTTTTCAAGCAGCGTTCAACTTGGCTCCCGTCATGTTTGAACCGCACTTCAACTTCGCTTCGCTGTCAGACAAGGTACTCCTTTCGCTGATTGCACAAATGTCGACGCCTTCAAAGGAGCTTTCTCGGGTCGAAAGGTTTCGAGTTCTACCTAATTAAGAACACGAAAATTGACAGAATTCTGCAGAGATTGAACAGCTCTTTATTTCGCAGCTGTTGATCAAAGCAATTCAGTTTATTGTGCTTGCGCACTGCAGCTCGGAACTCCATTTCTTTGCACAGATAATTAGAATTAATTTGTGAAGTGAGGTGGCTCTTATGACGGCGAGTTGGCTCTTAACGATGTACTCGCATTCATTCCATTGAAACCTGATGTCACTTGCACGGCACATGTAAATGACGGAATTCAGCGCGGATCACTAACTTGTCCAGCGCGCCTTGGTTTATGAAGACAAATGGCCCGTTTTCAGTGACCACTACCTGTTTCGAATCAATTCATCCCATCCCATTCCGTCTCTTGTCCCAGGCGTCGGTGGCCATTGTCCTTATCTGCGCGCATTGACCATACCCAATTGCGCAGCGGTCAGTAAATTAGGCAGAAATCTGCCGAATGAACAAGTTGATGTTGCAATTATGCCAGCTTCGTTGACCTTCCGTACGCGGCAGTGCGATGGAAATAGGTTACGTACCCAGTTGACCCTTTCTCAAGTGTATTGATCAGATTCCCCTTTTATGACACAAAGAGTGAAAAATATTCGCCAGTGAAATATGGACAGGAGGTGTCATTGTCAAACCGCGGTCATAATCTAGGTCATAAAGTTTTATGGCGCAAATCCGGATGGGGTGTTAGTCACGTTGAAAATCCGGGATCGATGCGCAATTAGCTCTTTGGGCGACGCTGCGTCATTTTCTGCATGTCTGCAAACATGATGAGGGATATCTCCCATGCTCGATACAAGAGACGCATTCCTTTCCTTTCAGGGGCAATGGTTTTGGCGTTTTTGTACATTTTACTTTCCATTTTTAAAAAGGAGATGACGAGCCGTCAAATTCGGTACTCAAAGATCTTGCGTGGAAGAATTGATCCGGGGAATCTCTTTTTATCGCGCAGTGAAGTGGACGAGTATGGCCTGCAATCACGTCATACGTCACACGTCAGTTTCAATTGAAAGCAGTTGTGGTGAACTTGCTCCTTGGCTGACAAAACTTTTTGTTTCATTTTCCTAAGTGTTCAGAGTCCACTTCCTGAACTGCTACACCTGCACGCAACATGTTTCGAAGACTCAGCTGTTCGTCCTCAGCTTACTTTCGCATTGGGGTTTTGAAAAAAGGTTTCTGATCTCCCTCTGGACAACATCAGGTGTAAAATCCGGTTGAAGTGAACCAAAAGAGAGTCTGATCCCGAGCGCTGTCTTGCAAACGTCTGCGAATCGTTCATCGCAAGAACCTGCGTTGAGTGTCTCTGACCCCAGCACTGTATGGCCATGCGTGGGCTCAAATTAGCGAGACAGTTTGGTGCGAAAATACAGATATATTGAACCTCAGTGACCACTTCCTTCGAGGCTGTAATCAAATTTCTGGACTTTACCGAAGTGGGTATCCATGTCAGTGACAACACGGATGAATGTAGACGAAGCGGGCGACGCCCGTTGCTGCCCATACAACGCGGACTTTTGCGCGGCACTATGCGCGTTCTACGAGAAAAAGACCGCGCATCATAGAGACCGTCTCCTGTTGCAAAGACACGGTGAAGTGAGTCATTTTGTGCTGGATCCGCAGAAAAAAGGGGCTGAGCTGCTTTAGCCTGGCAGAATCGCATCATAGCTTCATTATGCATGCTTGAAAACACTTGAGTCCAGATTCTATCACATCTTAATGGCCAGCTTCTTCATCATTCATTTGACAGCCATTTATGGGTATTTAGAGATATATTTCAAAGCAGTGACAGGGCGGGCTGGATTTACGAGGCGTGACCGGCAACCCAGGCACGTTTGTGGGGTTAATACGACTCTGGATATGCGACAAGCAGCTGGGGCCGTTTGACCTTTGACTCGCACCAATCGAGGTTGTTTGGGTCAACGCAATGGATGTTGTCCGTGTAATGCGACAACATTTGCAGCATCTGCACTTGAGCTTCAAGGTTGTGATCTGAATTGACCGGTGCTGTGTTGATCGTTTTTCAAGGTCTGCACGACTCGTTGATGAAAATTGTGTTGCGTTTTTGAGAAAGTGGCGTGCGCGGATATTCTCAAAAGTTCAGCTTGAAGACAGCCTGAGCGACTTTTCCCAAAACAGAGATGTGTGTTCATGTTTTGTCACGTGCAACGTTTTTGTGATCTGTGTAAACAGTCATTGGGTGACATGAAGGCAGAAAAAAGACTGTTTCATGTTGACCTTTGCCTCAAGTATCAACAATCCGTTTGTGCCCTGAATGTGGGCAATATACCTGCAGATAGTGTCAACTTTTTGCCTCGTCGTGAGGAAGTTGCGTGACACCGAGATACGAACTGTAGTATACGTGACTCCTGCACTATCGAGCAGGTTGGTCAGGAGCACCTGCGCATCCGTATCGTTCTTCGTGTTGCACACGTTTGCATGCGTCTCCAGCGCGTACTGAACAAAAAGTTCAGGGTTCCTTTCATTCCCCCTGCAAAAAAAGATCGCAGCGCACGGGGTTACTAAACTTTCATCTCCATTTCAAGGTTCTTGGTGTTGCCGTCACTTACGGTATTCACCACAAAGGCTCGATCCTCCGAAGGGATTCACGAAGTACACACAGCGTGCATGACCAGATTACCAATTGGCAGCGACGATACACGCATTTGGCAGTGACATGCCTCCGTGCGCTTGGCGCTCCACTAAATGTGCTGATCTTGGGTGATTTGTATGCTGAAGACGCGCTTGCGTTTCTTCTCGTTGTGTCACTATCTTCAAAGTGGCACCGTTGGGATCTACGCCTGACATGATGCTGGAGTGCAACAATCGCACAAGCACCGCATATCGGGTCTGTTTGGGCCTTGGCCCTGTGAAATGGTCCACGAGAGTGTCGAAATGTCCACATCTGTTCGCAGTGATCTGACAAAATTAAATTTGCATGAGTGAATATCAAGATGACTCTCAAATGCGCAACACGCAAGCCTGCAGGCAGTTTTGTTTCTCACTTTGGACAGCCCATCCCGATGTCACTGCAGTTTGAGAATGCAAACTGCGCTGTTGCGCAGTCTGACCAAAAAAATGCAACCTCGAACGGTTCCTTTCCCTTTCCCTTTGGCTCTCTCCTGCAACAGATTCAACTGTCAGCCCAGAAAATTATGGGTGCCCACTCCCGTCCGGGATGGATCAGTGCTGGTAGCATTTCAGCCGTTTGGAAGCATGTGTTGTGTTGTGTTGTGCATAATTCTTGTTGCTGATCATTTTATGACCGAGGTGTGTTATCTGTCATTCTGCCTGTGTTGTTTGCATCTCCAAACTGTGAAGTGCAATGAAGAATCTGTGATTTCGTGTCTCGCGCTAGATTGGGTGAAGCTTGAAATTCGTCGGATCGCGTTGCACGAACAAGATGCTTTCTCGATGTTTCAAGTGAAAAGTGCCGCTCTGGAGGATTTCAGCATTGTGTTTCTTGGTTGTTCTCGATGTGACGGGTGACAAAAGATGCCTGACTGGATCATGGTTTTCACTGGCGTTTTGTGCGATTGTGGATTGGGTTGATGAATGAGTTGTATTCGCACAGGTTGGATTCTTGGATGCGTCCTTTGCTTTACAGCTCTTCGTTCTGGTTTACGAGGCAAAGGCTCTTTTTTCATGGTCTTCATTTGTTATCTCCCGTGAGACTGAATGGCAAAAGTTTGACTGACTCACCATTGCCTCAGCAGTTTCAGATGCTTCAGCCGTGCAGCTTCATTTGCTCAACAAAGCACAAACCGAATGGTGTTGTTGTGAATTCTTCTTGGGGAATCCGACCAAGACGATTAGAGTGATTAATCATTCAGAGTCGCCTTTTATGGATTTTCGTTTCTTTAGATTAGGGTGACAGAGCCCGGATCGGATTTCTAAACAAACCCCGAGTCCGTGCAGTCATTATTCTCCAAGGCCTTCATTACACCCATTTACCTTTGCCCTGCAATTCTCGTTTTTGACGCTCAAATTATCCCATTATCGTTTTGTCTTTGTCATTCAAGGGAAATTCATTTTTCCCTCTGTAGCCTGCCTCTTTCATTGAAAAAAGTCCTTTTAAAATGTTCCGCTGTCGGTAAGAATGCTGATCCTTCTGAACGAAAGAGAGAAAGTTGTGGATGTCACAACCTGATCATGGTGAGATGGGCTCTTCGTGGATTTGAAATTTCCAAGAGCCAAACCGATGTATTTGAAATGAAAGGTTTTATCCCGCTGATTGCAGACACGAGTCAGATTTCAACAGGAGAGGAACAAATTGTTGAATGATTGATGAAAGATAAACGACGTTTGAATGATTGATGGAAGGTATTCGTCGTCTGGCATCAAATGAACAAGAACACTTCAAAGTGCAGACACGCGTTGAGTCAGCAACACGGCCCTCGGGAACTGAGCCAGTCTTGCTACACGCTGTTGTTCAGTTCGAAAATTGAGGGTACCAAGGCACTCTGACCCAGGCGAGAAAATTTTGCAACTGGAGGGGGCGCTCAAACTTTGTTTTGGGTGGGGGCGTGTGTGCTTGCATTCCGAGAAAGGGCGTAATGAGGTACACACGTCGACCGATCTTTGCAGACAGCGCGTGTAAAAATCTCCACAAATTTCAATTTGGTGTGCTGAAAACACTTTCGATGGGCAACGTTTATGCTCTGTTTTCGCGGAGGCCAATGAGTGCTGTATAAAATGTTTAATGTGGAGCCTTTGTACACACTATATTGTACACATATGGCAGACAGTATCCAAACATTTACACGATTGTCCGAATCGCCTTTTCATGAGGATATGTTCACAATACAAGGGAATGCCGTTGGTATGACATCAAACGTCACGAACTGGCGGCTTGATCGAGATGCATCAAAATCCTGTGCTTTGGGGCCAAACCCGTTGTAACGAGATCCACATGCACTGGTCCACATGCAGAAGTTGAGTTCCAAGTACCAGATGTTCGTTTTCGAACATTTGGGAGACACTTTTTTGTCACCTGGAATTCATGTTTCTTCCCCTTCCAGGGAAGTGTTCTTCCCTTTCCAAAGAAGTGCTTTGGTAATTTTGCTTTCCTTTCGAGCGCTGTTCATTTACAGTTTTCTCTGCATCTGCTTTTGATTCGTGTTTGATCAAACACTGGGATTTTATCTTTCAGGTTGGCGATCTTCAAAGCAGCTACAACTCGGTAAAGAGGTCGGTCGAATCATTCCCAGACCACGCAGATTCCAAGGATCTCATGCAAGAACTCCGAAAGCATTTCGCTTTGCTGTGAAAACACTGACCGAAATTGCGATCAATGCGACACGCCTCGTGTTTTTGCAACACGTTTGCAGCGGCGAACGCAAAAGCGCGACTGATTCCTTGTCACGAAATACGAGTTAGTTCGTCAAAACGTGGTTGACATTTTCATCACATTTGTTTTCACTGAATTGAAAGCATTGTTCTCGAACTGATTCTCCGTCCATCTCTTCGTGTTCTGTGTTTGTGAACTTTTTTCGATGTTGATTTATGTTTGCTTGAAAGTAAATTGAACTCGACGCAACTTTTCGTGATACGAGTGCATCTTGTGCGACAACCTGGCCCAGAACAATGGATTTTTCTCTTTGGGGGCCTGTGGGTCGAGGTTTCAAGAGTTGAAAGGCCGCTGGTTGACAGCAACGTGCATTTTTGACTTGTGGTTCAGAAGCCAAAGGTCGGCTTATTTCGGTCTGAATTGTCATCACCGCTGCTGCTGCATCCTGGTTACAAGTGACGAACCGCAAATAACGATATCAGCTGATCAAACCCGGTGATTGATTTTCGTGGCTTTGTTTACGTTTGGCAGCTGAAAAATGCCACTCCCTCTTCACAATGTGGTGACACAGCAGCAGTGTGGACTGTCGCTTGTCTCTTCCAGTGGCATATCAATATCTTTTGTTTACTCGCACGTCCATGCAGCCGGAAGCCCAAGAAGCTGCCGTGAATCGCTTGTCTCTTCCAGTGGCATATCAATATCTTTTGTTTACTCGCACGTCCATGCAGCCGGAAGCCCAAGAAGCTGCCGTGAATGAGTGAAAACAAACTGCACGTGTGAAGGATCCGCCTCTGCGGGAAATCTCTCGTGACGTCATCTCCGCCTCAAGTCGCGATGAGCCAAACTTTTCCATTGGTTCGTATATTTAGCGGCGGAAGAGGCTTCCCCGACCAAACGGGAACTTTTGACAACTTTTATCAAATTTGAAGAACTTTCTGGCATAGGAGTGGAAATACAGGTAAGTTGTCCATGCTTTCCATTCACTCGAAGAGCAAAGTCACAAAATACAACGCTGATAGAGAGATCTGGGTCAAAGTTTTGCTGGAAAGTGGCAGCCAATGGAGAAGGGTGTGTGTGTAGCTGCTGTGTACTATTTGCATAGTGATGTAGCGCCACCAAATAGGGTCATATCGATTTGGGGGCAGACTGCCAGTGTGTAAGCACTTGAGGTTGCTCGCTCACACAAAACTTTGGTCGGGAGTTTTCTGTTCATTTTAAAGCTGGATTACGGTGTGTTCGGTGCACTGGGAGTGTGATTTAGCCGTGTGCTTGTGACTGAGGAACTGGACTGAGGCAGCAGGAGGTTTTACACAGGGAGATCCAGCCTTGATTGGCGGCAGGCAGTGAGAGAGGTACAGGCATGTGCTGGAGGCACAAACTACCAGCTCAACCCACAACTGAAAACGCAGCTGATAAGCTCTTGCCAGTTGCTCAACTCGTTTACGGGGAGTTAGATCGAATCGCAGATCTTTCGCGGTTGTGTGCATGATTTGAAGCTCCGCTGAAATCTCTAAATTCGCAGACGTTCTGCCACTCTGGAGCACTTCACCAACAGCAGTGTTGCTTCAAGTGAATGTAAATTCAGGCAATTTATTTCATCGCATACATTTTTCTCGGATCAAGTGTTTGCATTCCCATGTCACAGCCTCAACGAAACGTGATAGACTGAATCCAAACTGCCTGCTGTGCTCTGCTTGCCTGGCATTGCATTGCGACTCCCACCAGCCATCTGGATTCATTTTGCCCGTTTTTCTTGTGGATTTTTACAGAGCTTTCGGGATACGGCCTCAAGATGATGTCGGATGCGGGATTGGTGGATGGGTCATGGGAGTTGACCATCACAGTGACGGACCTGCAGGTGGAGAAATCACTGCGAGTGAAAGGCGATGTGCACATCGGAGGCGTCATGCTTCAACTGGTCGAGGCGCTCGGTATGTTCCAAATCTGCAATGACATTGAAACTTTACTTATTTGCTGATAATTCAACAGGAACGAACACTCGTGACATTGCACCACACCCCTGTGTACAGTGAACGGTGAACTCTCAAGAGGCCAGAGTCACTCCGGAATGCTTTGCAGTCCATCGTGATGTTTTGGAGAAACCACGGGGTCAGAGAAAGACCACCTCGGTGCTTTTGAAAACGCCCTGGAAACGTGCTCTGGTTTGTAAACAACGGGGATGCCTGTGATGCCACCAACTGAGACATGGGTGTCAAAAAACGAGGGCTGAGTTCATCGCGATACATCCACACGTGGCATTGCTCTCTTTGATCTACAACTGCAAAGGCACAAATTCGTTGTCCTTTTTAATCTTTTCTGGCATCAAACCTTACAGGCCATAACACGCGAGTGTATTTTTATGCCTTTCGAACTTTTATCAGTGTTGCGAAGTATAAAATATCATTGGTGTGACAACCACTGCCTTTGCGTAAACCTCTGTTGCTTGACTAAGATCAAAAGGCAAGTTTCCGACACAATGGACAAGCCTCTGTGCATGTTGGAGGGTCAAAGGTGTGCGCACTCGCAAAACAGATTTTATCAGAAGGCATCACACGTGTTTCAAGTTTTGTTGACATTGCAAATTTATTGATTTATTAGCTGCCCAGTAAAGTGGGTATTTTCACTGAAAGAAACAGAATGGTTGATATTTCGTGTCATGCAAATGGGTTTGTGCTGGCGTGCGTGAATGTTACTTTTGCATCCATTCAGAGTTCAGTGTCACATTCACGCCACTCTATCCATTTCTAATGACTTGAAAGTGTTTGCTGCCAAGTGCATTAAACGCTGACCTTTGGTGGTGGTTGATGGCCTCGCCTTTGTCATGCCATTACCTCCAGTCAATCTTTGAAAGACAATCACTTCAACACAAACCTGACGAACAGTTTAGCAAAGGTCTTTGGTTTGTCACGCAAACCAACAGCAGCGAACAAACTGTTGTCAGCGCACGACAATGATCAACATCTAAGCTTTTCATGCTCACTCTTTGACAAGGGGACATTTTTGCGTGGAGCTTTGCGAGGAATTCGGATTGATGCCAATGCAGTCAACGTGCATACGCGATACGCGTGCTGCACAATGTGGATTGCACAAAGCTTACTCTGTAGTGGACTGCCAACTGTATGCACCTGTGGTGGGTAAAATAAAACCTTTGCGTATCTGTTTTCGTTCCAGACGCACAATCGAGGACTGTCAAATTCTGTCAGGTGAAACAAGGCAGGTTGTTTTGCTGAGGCCAATTTGCGAAAGTTGTGGTTTGGATATTTCTTGTCAAGCAATGATCCAGATATGACGTGATCCTCATGAAATGTCTGAGGAAAGGGGATGTGGTTTGGAAATCAGGATCGATTCATGTGCGTTTCCGGCTCTTGTGATTATCTGGGGTGGGCTCCCCGCAGAGTCGACGTTATGCAATGATGTTCAAGTCACCAACTGCGTCACCAAATTGTGCATCATGGAAGTTGAGAGAGGAGGCATTGTGGGTTTGTGGGGCAGTGACATGAACATGTGTGTGACATGTTTTCGAAATTGTCTCATTGGTGGTACTCAAACTGTGGGAAGGTCGGCAAGTCTGGTGAACTCAGATCTGGATCTACTGCATGAGGAGCTGTGTTTGTCGGGTGCAGGCGTTCGTGCACTGCGTGCTGTGGGACCTGAAGGAAACAAACACGTTTTCCCGTTTATTGAAGGAAATTGCTCGGATGTCAAGTGTCCATCAGAGCTGAGAGAATCTTGCTGTGGTCGAAAACGTTTGAACGGCACTGGAATCATGACAAAGAGATCAAGCAGTTATGTTGTTGTTCACTGGCTCTCGTGAGTATTGCTGATGTTTCCAGTCATCATTAGTGACCACAACACAATTGATGTGGATTGCTTTTGGCACACGCATAACAGACGCAGCGAGCAGCCGCTCTTTGCTGAAGCGGCAGAACTCGTGGATGAACATTGCGGCACATCCGACTCGTCACGTTTATGGTGGCATACGGCAGCACCAGGCTCAGGCGCCTTGGTCCGAGTGCTGCCAAAATTGCAAGTAAACACCGCAAAGCCATTCCCAAGTCCCTCCCACCTCCCTCCTGCCCCAGTCTATAAAAATCAACGCGATGCACCGGACTCTCTGTGTGGTCCTCAAGATAAGGCACTTTATTTACAGAGATTTTTTTCGCACTGGGATATGACAGGCATAATTTTGCTTTCAGCGACGGGAATGTCATGTCAGGATGAAATCTTGCTGGTGCACCAGGCGACCTTTGTTGGTGTAATTTGTACCTCGGTGTCATTGTTTTGCATCATCGTCAAATTTGCAATCTTTCCTGACAAGCACTTTTGTTTGACAGAACGCCCAGTCAGTTTGGATTCAAAGTGACGCAGTTATTCTGGTGCTACCCTTCGTGACAGATTGCCATCACCTGAAACAGTCTGGATATTCGTGTGCATGTTGTTCTGGATGTCCTCGAGCGTTTGTGTAACCTTGTGGCCACGTGTGACATTGTGCAGCACACCCCCTGCAGATAAAACGAACCTGTCATTTACGCCATGTGGCCTCAACAAACACAGAACACAGTACAATGTCTGTTCAAAAAAGGGAAAATTGGCTCAACAGTTTGATGCGAGTCCTTTTGTCCTTTGCTGTCCTTGGTCAGTACAATGGAAGTTTCGTATGACCGTCCCAACTTCCAAAAGTTTTCACTTGGATCAGTTTGAATTCATGCTTCGCCAGAGAGAGTTAGGCCAGTGTCCATTCTATTGGAGCCAATCCGATGACACTTAGAGGTCACGTGACTATGAAGCACGTGTTTCTGTGTTTACCGGCCAGTTTCAAGGGGTTAGAATGGCTGAGGAAGGTAGAATACACATGTTTTATGTTGTTTGCAGTCTTCTACCCATTTTCTACCCATTTTCCCTTCTTCTACTTGCAGCTGCAGTGTTACA
>JAAUXT010115044.1_pt1 | contig 30132 bp, 41 predicted proteins | sample 7278171 | NCBI WGS metagenome assembly JAAUXT01 (sample SAMN14350112, study PRJNA611818) | marine sediment metagenome | isolation source: surface marine sediment (1.8m) | place: French Polynesia: Moorea | collected 2018-08
ATTGGAGAGCTACCAAAAAAGTAGCTTTCCTGATGAACTATTAGCTCTCCCAATGAACCAGTAGCTCTCTCCCAAAGAAACGAAGACTCAGGACTGAACTCAGACTGAGAATAAGAGACAGGCCAAGGCCCCTCTCATTTCGTCAACCTCTCGAAAATCTATGACATGTCACAGTTGTACTCGGTCTCTGAATCGCGGCACTGGCACATTCAAAAACTGGACTTCCGGCATGGCTTCTGGTGCTTTTCTTCGTCGTGAAGATTGTTTTGGACGCAGCCGACCAAAAGGCCCATTTCAGACTTGGGGCTTTTTGAGTTTGGACTTTTCTCTTGCATTCCGGTCACAAATCTAATTCGATCGTGCATGTTGCACCGCAAAGCAAGTGAAAAGCAGATTTGGATTCCTGTTGAAATGGACAGTTTCGGTTCAGTTTGCCTGTTTCCAAAAAAACGCACACAGCGCACAAGTTTGCATTCCACTCTGTGCTCTGGAGTCTGGAGCCAAGTTCCCTCGCAGCCCAGAAGCCTGGGATAATCAAATGGCTGGGCGCAAGGTATCAATTGCTTTCTGCGCTTTACACCCAATAGATCAGACCAGCTCCAGAAAAGCAGCGTCGACGCTGCCTGATTCAATTCCGCGCCAAATAAACACTCCTTTCCCACCCTAACAAATCACATCTTTGGAGCCCTGCAAATTTCATTTTCTGCCCCGAGAAGCATCGCGCACTCCTTGTGTTGATAGCCCATCAGCGCTGTAATGCATTTGGCGTGGTTTTATGGATAGGAAGACACAAGAAGGGGATGGTTTTATGGGCCATGGGACAAGAGGTGGGATGAAGAAATAGCTGAGAGGAAATGTTACAGGCCGCAATGAAGCCACGGACAAATGTCCATTTGGAATCTTTAGTCCTTCGTCTTGGGCGGATCCAAGCGCGTGGAAGAGACGATGCTGACGTGACAGCGATCAAAGAGAAGTGCGTGGGTCTGGTTCGGAGATTATGCTCGCCTTTCACAACTCGGTGAAACAATCAGCTTCCCGCGTCCACTCCTTCATTGGACCCCAGGGAGATTCCCAAATCCATAGCAATTGCAAACACAATGGGGAATCTTGACCTCAGCAACACTGGTGTCAAGAAGAGGAACTGCTTATCTTCAAGCGAAGATCGATTCAATATTTTATTGCTTGAAAATCTTGAATTTTGAGAAACAATGTCAGTGAACGTCACCAATTCTAACGGCACAAAGCTGCCGTCGATTGTCAACACTGTCACTTCTTACGTGGATTGTCGCAATTTTCCTGACTGACGCGCAACTTGAAAAACACATGCAGAGAGTAATATTCTCCTCGGTCGGTCTGCATCCTGCCTGGATGAGAAATGGCTCTATATTTTTGGAAAATCGCAACGGAAATAGGGTGACCCGTGGAGCTTACCGCAGCAGACTGTGCACTGAGCCGGCAGGGAATTGCCTGACCCCGGCGGAGCGGGAGACAGCTTTAGCCACGGTGGATCCAGGGACCCGGGACCTTGGCCCCTCAACTCAAATGTTCAATGGCTGGAATCCTTTTGTTTGTTTCAGAACGTTTTGCTGGATTGAAAGCGTACTGTATTTGACATGTGCTTGTTTGTTCCTGGATCCGCTCTTTGGGTGATTGGTACAGGAGCATTTCTCGCCAGGTCAGGATTTGCGACCGTGTATCCAGCGCTCTCGTGAAGGACTGCAACTGAGTCGGCGTGCAATGCATCAAATGTGACAGGGAAAATTGCAGAGGAACCATGGCCAGCAACTGGAGGCGGAAAGCTGGGTGTGAAGAATCAATGGCGAGACCAAAAGCAGCCGAGCGTACGAAACAGGATGAGTCTGTTGAGAACAATCAGTCTTTTCATTGCTGCGTCCAGACAGAATGCTGCAAAGCCAAAACGATGCGATCCTGCAGCTGAAAAAGTTTCAAATTTGCACAGCCTGCACGGAAGGTTGCAGACTGGTTCTGTGTTCTTCTCAAATGCAACACATGTTGACACGACTTTTTTCAGTCTGTCGTTTTTTCACAACGTGACCATATCAGATGGGCAATGTGAGGGATCATCAATGTCCTGCACTAATGCACTGAGAGCTGCACAGGAACAGCTGACGTTTTGGGCTTCACACGGGCTGCAGAAGACGCGCCATAAATCCTCCGAGGACACCGCGCGGTCCGGGAAAGGGCAGCAAATCCGCCTGCCCGCTCTGGATGCACTAAATGTGTCAATGGATTTCAGTGGATGTCAGCAACCAGCTTCGCTCTAATCCGGTCTGTCTACCCTGTGAGATGCACCTGTCAATAGAGCGCCATAAATGGCAACAAATGGGTGCTGGTGCAGGTCTTTCGGCTTTGCAAAATTCGATTGCAGAGGAACAATTCAAAATGGAATTGGAAGTGTTTCAATCAACCTCTGGGTGCAAAAAAACTTCACACTTGAAACTTCAACGGACACAAGAATGGACCTGTGAGAGGTGCACCTGTTTTGAGAAAGACGAGAGAAGTGAAATATGAAATGGCGTGGCGGGACCGGGGGCTTTGCGAGCACCTCTATTGAGTTTGCCTATCATGCCGCCGCGTAATTGGCCTCACTTCCTTCCCAGAGCCTGAAAACAAGTCCGCGATGTTTGCAGCTTTTATCACTGCCTGATAAAATACGCAAATTGTGTGGGTGATATCACCCCCAATGGACCACTGCGGGGGAATCAAGGGCCAAAGGGACTTTCCTGGCTCAGAATCTCTTGGAGAATGTAGAATCTGCACCAAAAAGTGCAGCTTTTGCGGCTGGATGGTGCGTCAGCCGAACGGGGATGCTTCACCCCCATGTCCCTGGGAAGGCCCACACAGGACGTGAAATTTGTTGACCGCCCGAAATCCAATCAAGTGTTTATGGACGAGTCCTGGCTGATCTGCGCTCTTACATATTGCGGACCATGCCATGTGAACTCCACCCAGACGGCATTAATTTGCTGCAATGAATTCGTACAGATCTTTCCTCCTAAAACTGTCAGAAGATCACGGGATGTTGTTGCTGTGACAGTTGAGATCGTCTCTGGTTTCAGCCGCCCCTACTCTCTGTTGTCCGCATCCACACTTCGCATTCTGCGCGCGCTCCGACGCAGCTGGCTCGGGCCTTTGTCCGCCGAATACAGCTCTCCGTGTGACGCTGGCGCCGCATGTTAATTGACACGTGAGACGACGTCCTCTTCTTGTCAGTGTCAGATTCTTTCTGAGCCTCGTTCAAGGGAGATCACCGTCGAGTTCAGGAAAGTAAACGGAATCATTTCGCGAAGACATGTCAGAGCGGCTTATTCCGGATACATTGTCTGAGCTCATTGACTTCAACCTCCGTGCGTGCTTGTTTGACTGCAAAAAGTGGCATTGTTCCATAAGTCTCGACACCCAGCGACATGGTTTATCTCCAGGGATTCTCCAAGGCGTCCTCAAATGGCCTTGATCCTTGTGACCAGAATCCTGTTCTCTCAAAGAAAAATGCGTCTCAAAAGCTCTCTGGTCGAATTACTCAGTCCCTTGTGATCTGAAAGCGTGCATCAGAAACGCGAGTTCTGAATGCTCAGTATTGAATTGAATGAAAGCCACTGTAAACGAGGGAACAATGCTCTGTGACGGATGTGGGAATTGAAGCTGACAATTAAATGGGATCCGCTCAGTCCGTTGCTCCGACACACACGGAAATAGACATTTGTAGACATTCACTGAATGCACACATGTGCAAAACACAGCGCCTGCCCAACTGCAAATTATACGCACTTGTCTCTTCAAAGACTGTCTGTACATCCGGGCACGATGTCCATCGGACGTTACGGCCAATGCAAAGGAGCAAAAGCATTGTGATTCCACTCAGCCGTCAGCTGTTGACGTTGAGGGCCTTTGTGAGCAGCCCTTTTTGACTCATCTCATTGCCATGGACGCACCCTTGTAAAGTCGGCAGGGTGTACATTTCTTCCCACGCACAGTTTGAATTTCGATGAACTGGGGTAGAACACAACAAATCGAACCGAAGCCCGGTTGTCTGCATGTGAGCAATGGTTTCACCGTGATTCAAAACTTGCCCCGTGCGCAGGTGAAGAAAGGCCAGCAGGTGCATTGTTCTTGTCTGGCTTTGTCCACCCTCCCCTCCAAGACATTGATTTTCACGGTCTTTGCACCTTCTGTTCTCTGTGAGAACACAATTTCTTAATCGATTGTGAAACATTGTTTCTGTTTGTCAAAGTCTTGGAACGAAGCTGGAGTCAATCAGCACGACGAAATCCTTCTTGTTTTTGGACACACACCTTGAAGCTCAATTCACCGAATCATCTTCAGCGTCAGGGGCAGAGGTTGAGCTTCTGTCTGTGACAAGATGTTTAAGCCGCACTCAACGCGTCGCAACCTGAGTCAGCTCAGTGTCATCTCTCGACCACCCCCATCACCTTGCCCCGAGACGAACACAGAATTGTGGATGGTACGGATCGTTCAATGATCAGAAAGACTTTCCGGGGCAACGGACATTTCTCGAAAGAACAGATTCAACACAGAAAAATTGCCAAATTCAAGATCAGTCTTTTGTGTGTTGTTTTGAAACAAGGAAAGGTTCAGGTTACGAACTCGATTCAAGGCCAGGAAGCTGTTCATACAAGAGTGTCACGAAAGCAAATCGACTCTTTGCGAAACCACGGATCTGTTCCCACAGCTCAAGCATTTGTTTCCAAGTGTTCTTGTTCTTCATTTCAAATGGCATCTTCTCTGGAGAGATGGCTGCTTCTCAAGGTCTCTGGAGTGCCGCGGTGTGAGTGTATTTTTCAAATCGACCAGTCTCACAGCTGTTGAATTTACCTGTACATCTCATGTATGAAACCTTTGGGCGTACTTGTACTTCCCCTGCTGGGTGAGTATCTGTAACTTTGAAAGGACTCGCAAGTGTCAGTGAAAGTTGTTTGTTGGAAACGTGAAGATGGACGAAATTCAGGTTGAATTTTTTTCGGCAGAGTCGAAAAACAAAAACATTCTTTCAGTCACAGATCTTCACAGTATGAAAAGCTGTCATTGCAGGGGCTGTGTTCCAAGTATTTGCCTGTGAGCCAGATGAGTTTGAATGCAACTATCCAGCTGATGGTTGCCTGCCTGAAGGAAAGGTGTTCAATGGGATTGTTGATTGTCTCAGAGATGGACATGATGAAACAGAAACAGCCAGAGAGTGGAGAACTGAGAGATTAATTCCTTGGGGTAAACAATGCAGATTGTTGCACGTTGCAACTGAGAACCATTTTTACACTCTTGAAATTGGTGCACAAACTCTTACAATTGTGATTTTGTACAGACATTTGGCATTGTGACCACAACATGACACACATCCCAACCCATTCCTTGTGTGAAGAGTATCACTGTCAAGATAGATCTGATGAATCATTTTGTCTTTGTGGCACTGCAAAGTGGAAGTGCCCAAATGAGAACAAATGCATTGATTTGGAGAATGTTTGTTTTGTGAGGAATTTTTGCTTTTGTAAAGATTGTGCAGAGGAGGACTACCACTTCTGTACTGAATGGTTTTTGTGCCCAGAGGGATTCACTATGCGGTTTGGTACTGTTATTGTTTCTGTTTCTTGGGACAGGAGGGAGAACATTGCTTGTAGCTTTGACTGCGAAAGATTTTCATCTGTTTTTGACATCATTCAATTGATTTGTTTGCAGGAAAGTGTATGCTCCCTTCACAGATTTGTGACGGGGTGTTTGACTATTTCCATCAGGGTGAAAGTGTCGTGGATGAGCAAGGTTGTGACACTTACATTTGCCCTCATGGAAGATGGAAATGCTCTTTTGAGGCCAAATGCATTGCTATCACTCAAATTTGTGATGGCTTTCACCACTGTACAGATTTATCAGATGAATGGTCATGTGCTCCAACCACCTGTGATGAGACTCATTGGAAGTGTTCAGACAGCTCTAGATGTGTTCATGAATCCTTTGTTTGTGATGGAGTTGCCCACTGTGATGATGGATCAGATGAACAAAACTGTGCAGATTGGACTTGCCCAAATGGGAGATGGAAATGCAAGGAAGATTTGAGATGTATTTCTGACTTTAAAGTGTGTGATGGCTATCAGCACTGCACTTCAGGATCAGATGAACAAAATTGTTCTGAATGGACCTGCACAGAAGGGAAGTGGAAATGTGAACAAAGTTTCATTTGCATCATGGAAATTTTTGTGTGCAATGACTTTCCAAACTGCCCAGACCTGTCAGATGAATCACCTTTGCTTTGCATGGAATGGAATTGTTCAGAGGATCGAATAAAATGTGCAAACAATATGCACTGTCTGAACATGTTGTACATATGTGATGGGCATCCCCATTGTGAAGATAACTCAGACGAACTGATCTGTGATGATTGGGACTGTGGACAGAACCAATGGAAATGTGATGACAATTCCAAATGTGTGTCTCTTTCCAGTGTATGTGACGGAATAGTCACTTGCTCTGATGGCTCTGATGAAAAGAACTGCTGGGAAAAGCCATGTCCCAACCAATACCAGTGGAGGTGTGAACATGGTCCGTGCATTCGCTTGCCACAGCTTTGTGATGGAAAAGCAGACTGTGTGGATTCATCTGATGAAGGCTTCTGTGAGACCATCTTGGCTGTGTTTCTTGGTCCTGTGTGCTTCTCATTCTCAGTTCAGTTCTCACAATGTTCATGTCACAGCCATACAGCCAAATGACACAACCAAACTTATCCCAGTCACCCCCTTTGCCATACAAAGGCAGCCTGTGTTGTGTTGTACCTGAATGCACCATAACAAGGAGAACTGAACTGTGACCAGCTGTGAGAAGCACATGTCAGCCTCACAAAAAAGTTTCAACCTCTTTCAGTGCATGAGCCAGCTTATTTCAGACTGAAATGAACAATTGTTTTTGTTTTTTCAGATTGCCTGTCTGACAATCACATCTGCCCCAATTCTATGTGGAAATGTGCAGATGGAGTTTGTGTTGAAACAGAACATGTTTGTGATGGAAGACCTGATTGTTTTGATGAGTCAGATGAGGAGAACTGTGAGAACTGGGATTGTGTCCCTGGGCGTATCAAATGTGCTGATCTGAGGCAATGCGTGCATGCAAGTGTTTTTCTTCGCAATTTTCACATCAATTGAATCATTTCGGTTCTCTCAGTCTGGCTGAAAAACCTGCCATTTTGTGTTCAAGCATGCACTGAACGAAGGGAATCAATTGCAGGTAACTGCTGTTTGCGAGCGTACTCTCTACCAGTGTTATGATGGATCGAGCAGCATGTGCTCTGCAGACTGTGCTCCCAGTTCCTTCACAGGAAGATACACAATGAAGGTGTCAATGAAGACTTTTTGTGTCAAATCTTCTTCCAGAGTAAAGTCTGGTAGTTTCCAAGAAAAGAATGAAGTCACTTTCCCACTCAAGATCAAGTCCTGTTGCCAATGAATGCAATGTTCACACATTGACAGACATGTGAAGAAGATGTTGGAGTCTGTGTTCCAGTATTTTGGTATTGTGATGGAAAAGTTGATTGCCCTTTGGGATCAGATGAGTTGGATTGTCCCTGTGATAAGTATCACATGGTGGAGTGTGAAACAGATTTTAACAGCACACTGTGCTTGCCACTTCTGTGGGCTTGCTCAGGACACCCATATTGTCTTGCATTTGATGACACTTTGTGCACTGAGTCTTCAGCAGCACACACAGTGAAGGATGCCAATGACAAAATTTGGGAAGCACCAACAGAAGGTTCAAAACACTGACTGCTGTGTAACCTATCAAAAACAACAAAAGAAATGCCACTTTCAGAGAGTTTTACAATTTTTTTGTTTGCAGATTTACGCAAACCAAAAACTATCCACCTGTCTGAGATCCACGGGCTTGACAACAACAGCTGCTTGCTTGGGACTGAGGATGCCAAATGCAGGACACTAAAGTACATTCTGGAGAATGCGGTGACACACAGAGCTGACTTTGATACTATTTTCATTGAAGATCGTTATTCATCTCCAGAACTGGAACGCATAATTTTGTCTGAAGAACGAAACAGAAGTCCCACACAGCACAGACTGGTCACCATTTACTGTCGCATTGCCTGCAATGCACAGCTGCAACTTCACTTCTGGGCACAACAATTTGAAACAAACATCACAATTATTTTCCGAAACATACATTTTGCAGATTCACGCTTTGCTGTTCAAAACGTTTTGCTTTATTTCCAAAACTGTTCTTTGTCTGCCACTCTCTTTGAAGACATTCCTCCAAGAGCTGGTTCGTTTGGTCATATTTCTTTGGAGTTTTCAAAAACAATGCTTTGTGCTGAAAGCCAAATTGTCTTCAACTCCACTTTTTCTGTTTTTGTCAAAGCAAACGAATCTACTTCACACAACACACACATTGAGGTTCAGTCTGCTTTCTTGTGGTTTGTTTGTTCCAATAATATTCTTCAAGGAAGCACAATCGTTTTGAGAGCAACACATTTTGCGTTTGGTCTTGTTGAAACATCTCACTTCAGTGACTTAAACAAGCCAGATTCTGTCTTACAAATCAAGGCAGGAAAACTGGCTTTGCACATGAGCAGTACCACCATAGCAAACAACTCAGGAGGAATTGAGTTGAACAAATATGACGTGGGACTGCTTCACTCGTGGATTCAAGTCAACATTGTTAGTTGCGTGTTTCATCACAATGTAAAACTTGGTGCTGGAGGTGCATTCCATTTAGCCTTCTTTACCCCTGGAAACTCCGTCAAAAATTTCAATCATGTGTGGGTTTCCAATTCCAAATTCTCCTCAAATTCCGTGCACAGGAAAGACTTTTCGAGTGCCCATGGTGGAGCCATGAACTTTGTTGCAGAACTTTCTGACAGGTCATCCAAAGAGTTCTTCCTTGACATAGAAATGGTGAACAACACTTTCATTGATAATGAAGCTGAGGATGCAGGAGGAGCTATTTTCATCTCCAAGCAATCAATAATCACCAGAATTGTTGGTTGTGTCTTTGAATTTCATGACAGGGGTCTGGAAACAAAAACAGCAAAGTTTATCCAAGCTAACTCAGATGTCAGAATACAAAGCTCGATTTTGAGATATAATTCCAGAAAATCCAGACCACTTCTTGACTTTGAAATGTTGTCTGAAACCTCAAAGATTGACAGCATTGATGTTTTTGTCGAATGTTTGCCATGGCATCGATTAGAATTCACAATTCTGAAACAAACTTCTTCTTTGACCGGGGCACCAATTTTACAGAAAGCACTTATTTTCTGTTCGTCGTGTCTGAACAGTTACTATGTGCCTTCCTTTGGCAAGTTTCAATTGAACTTGTCTGCAAACGAATCAGTTTTGCTTGATGTGGATAGACCAAGTGGGTCAGTGTTGGAATGTACCAGGTGTCCACCCGGAGCACATTGTCCAGGTGATTCCTTGAACTCGAAGCCAAATTTTTGGGGACACCTCACAGACGACAGTTTCAAATTTGACCCATGTCCACTTCGTTACTGCTGTGTTCCAACCAACAGCAAGGTTTGCATCGGCTATGACACATGTTCAGGGAATAGAAATGGTACTCTCTGTGGTGAGTGTGAAAGGGGGTTTTCACTGTCCCTGTTGTCTGACAAATGTATTCCAAACGAAAAATGCAACTTCTGGTGGGTATGGTTGCTGGCTGTCACAGGAGCAGTGCTTTACATGTTGTGGTACACATTCAAGAATGACATTTTGAACTTGTTTTACCTTTTCCTGTCATTCATCAGCAGAAAGCATTCCATGTTGACCAGTGACACTGGAAGTGATGATGACAAGGGTTATTTTGGAATTATGACATACTTTGTGCAGGCTGCTGCAGTGATGAGACTCACAGTCTATCAAAGTGATTCATATCTTTCAACCGTAGAGTCGTACATCGGGATGCTGTTGAGTATTGAACTGTCTTATGTAACAACTGATGTTTGTGCCACAGCAGACATTGGAACCGTGGAAAAAACGGCCCTGAAACTTATGTTTCTTTTTGGAATCTTCTTAAGTTGGCATGCACTGAACCTGTGCGTCATTCTCCACGAGCGTTTGAGCACTTGTGCCAAACAAAGGCAGGTCTATCAGCTGAAAAACAGACTTACCAATGGATTAGTTGAAATATACAAATACACGTATTCAGGAATTACAGGCATTGCATTTTATTCTGTCACTTGTGTGACAATGGGAAACAATCTTGTCTGGTACTATGATGGTTCTGTGAAATGTTTCAGCAAATGGCAAACTGTAATGTTAGTCTTTGGTTTGTGTCACGTTGTGAATTACCCATTGTTCCTGCACATAGCTATGAAGCTGTTGAGAAACAAAAATATATCAACCCTGTGGTTCTGGACAGGCTCCTGTGCACCTTTCCCATTTCTTATTCACGGGCTTTACTTGCTGTCCAAAAGCAGGAAAAGCACCAAAATTGGCAAAGTCCATGCACTGAAATCTGATGGTGGTCTGAACGACAAAGAAATGGATTTGTACAAAATGCTGAAATCAGGTTATAAAGAATCAAAAAGTGGTGCCCAGTATTGGGAGAGTGTTATGATATTCAGGAGACTTCTTCTCAGTGCTACAACTCTGATTCCAAATGCACTCATAAGACTTTGTTCCTGTTGTGTGCTCTGCACACTCTTCTTGGGTCATCATTTGAGAATTTACCCATTTGCCAGTGACATGTCAAACAGAGCGGAAACCATTTCACTGCTCCTTCTTTGTTGGGTGGCTGTAATTAATGCAATCAAAGCTGTGTACATATTCATGGGGGTTTTGCCATACGGCTCTGATGTAAATGTCATCAAATTTCTCAGTTCTCAAGAGCCTCTTTTTAGCATGCTGCTGATGTTGTTCATTGTGCTCTTTGAGATGGTTTCTAAAATCAAGATGAACAAGATAGTTTAGTCTGCAAGAAGGTGACTGTTGAGAAAAGGCAGAGACCATGGTTTGCTTGCACTTCTGACTTGTTCAGGTCTGCTAGGTGGAGACGAAATACATGCTCAGATTTCTCTTGGCGCACTGCGACAGAAACAGTGTTCAAACTGCGTTTTGAAAAGCAGAGTACAAAGTGTTGATCATTTCTGCAAACCTCATCCGTTTGCTGTTTTGGATTCATTGTCATTGCAATGAAGCTGTTTCCCACAGCTTCCATGCAAGACAAAGAGCAACTCAACACAACGGGCAGCCGTTGAAAAAAACACGAACACGTGCAGAAAGACGTCCAAACGGCACTGCTTCTCGCTTGATTTTCCCCGCAAAGCTCCACTTTTCAACCAAAATGTAAAGTTTTCAGGGAGAAAGCGATTTATGGTGCGAACACAAATCACGAGCTCGCGAGTGGATCTGGCGATGTGTCAGACACTCGTAAACACGGACGGCGCCCAATCGAGCGCGAAAGCGACACCCGTCAATCACAGCAGCGCGAGCGAGCAGCGCCCGGTCCAGCTGACGGCCGCAGCTCACATCCTATTCACCGGTTTGATCGAGACGTGTGAAGTAAGTGTGTCTTCAGGTCATGGGAAAACGCCCAGAAACAACCAAATTATTTGCGATCCACGGAAGACCTCAACAATCTGCCACGGAGCAGTGTCAGATTTTGCACCGGTAGTGCATTGTCCCTTTCGCATAGAAGTTGGTGAGAGAAGTACGTAGATATGCGCACTTTCAGTGAGATGCTTCGGTTCGTGGTGTTTGCCGCTGCCTCGGAGAAGTTTCTCGGCCAAGGAAAGTGTTTCAACACTTTGCATCCCAAACTGGGAAAATCAATTTGTTCGTCTAAATATTTGGGGTGATAAATTCTGCCTGGAAAGTGAGCACCCTCCCTTCCCTGTCTCCTCCCATTCATTTTACGTAATTAGTTTGTTTAGTTAATTACACTGTCTGCCATTGAAATTCAGCTGCTTCTGCGCGAATCCTTGTCGCCTACAATTTGTGGCACAAGAAGCTGTCGAAAACAGGTTTTTCGTCATCATCTCGAAAAAGGCAGACTGAAGTCATTCTCGAGAACAACAACAAAAAGGCTGCAATTGAGTAAATCCAAAGCAGAATGTGACGAACTTGCACGCACGCATCTTCGGCAGGACACGAAGTCCTTCACTCACCGACCAAGACGAAAAGAAGATGTTCATTGCAGCATGATTCCACGACTCAACTTTGAGGCATCAGAATCATCAGTCGACCAGAAAAGATCAACAGGAACTGAGATGACATGTTTGTTGTTGCTGTTTGTGAGCTGCATGCAGGTTTCAAATCTTTTGTCAATCGTGAAGGGACAGATTGTCATGTTCACTCCATGGAGTCAACACAAATTTGCGAATTCGTACTCGTACACATGCTTGAAATCTACAACTTCAAAATTTCCCGTGTCAACTGCCCAGAAATTTCAGAACGCCACGGTTTTCAAGAAAGAAAGACCGCCCACCAGAACAAAAACAGAGAGTGCATGGATCATGGTGAACAAGTGACGCGTACTCAGTTCATCGTGTTACCTCATTTCCGTTGACTTCCTTGACCGTGTCTTCTTCGTTGTCGTTGTTAACCCCATTTTCGTCAATTCCGTTGAGAAGAGTTTGAGTTTCCATGCACTTTAGTTCCACTTTGGTCCCAGGACTATCCGATTTGGAGAACTCCACAACAGAGTCTCCAACGTTGACATCCACATCTGACATTTTGATGGAACCTGCAAACTTTTCACGCGTATTTTGTCACCAAAAGACTTTCTGCTGCAAACGGCGAAGTGCAGCTGCAGTTTCTTTGTTCCCGCAGCCAAGTTGGGAACACATGTATTCCACTTATTCAAGCAAAAAGCGCAAATGCCTTATCTCTGGTTCAACATTTCTCATCTTGCATCACAGCGCAAATATTGGACGCGAATCCTCAACAACAATAAAGCATCAAGCTCTTATCCACTTGCCCATCAAAGCAACACTGAGTCCACTCAATTGCGATCGGATGGTTTTATTGCGGACGAAGCCGCGAATGACCGTGCGGTGCGCGCCATCTGGTTTGTTGCTGCACTGGCGACCCCAACCGACGAAGACACACATCAAACTCGACGAAGCTGACGCGCACCTGCTCAGCTGCTTCCCCTTTCTACTTTCCAGATGCCAAGGGCACAATTTTCGAAACAATCAACAAACTTGGGATACAGAAAACACAGTTACGCCGAATCGCGTAAAGAAATTTATTTTAGCTGATACGTGTGTGTGTGGGGGGGGGGGGGCAACAGGGGGACCAACAGGGGGACCAAGGATCTGGTCGTTGGGGCACCCCTCAGGGGACCAACTTCAATCTTGAAAAACAACAAGTAAAGAAGAAAAAGGGTGCAACTTTTCTGAGAAGGGTGTCTTTCCACGGCCCCCCTGAATTCTGAATGTGCTGAAGAGTGTTTTGGGTCACAAATATCCACGTATTCGCCCTGTCACTCCAGTGACGGCTTTCATCAAGGACAGCGAGAGGGATGGTCAGGCTCAAACCCCACAAGGACGTTGGAATGAGTTTGGGAGAGCAACTTATTTTCGGGGATGAAAGTAGATCTACAGAGTCCAAATGTGTGATGATCATGAAAACGATCAACACAAGTGAACATTCACAACTTTGGGTGGAAGTCAACATTTGTTTGATTTCCGATTTGCACGAAGCAAATCAATTTGAAGCAGACAACCTGTGGTCTCGGGGCCTCACTTTTCTCCAATGCATAAATGATAAATGATTCGTGATTTTTAGGTGATTTGAGGAGGGTTGTGTGATTTGGGGCGCTTGAAAAAGCTACCCAAATCAAAGCAACCCAAATCAAAGCACATACAGGCAGGGTCAACCAAAAGTATGTGTACAGCAGTTTCATAGCCAAGATAAGGATCAATTTGGGATCTTTTGGGCTCTTTTGGTTCAATTTGGGTTGGGGATAATGTGCAAGGAAGGATTTTAGGAAATTTGAATTTTCAGGCTCTTCAGGTCAAAAAGTTCAAATTTGGAAGGGTTATTGGGCTCTTCAGGTCAAAAAGTTCAAATTTGGAAGGTGTTAAAAATTTGGGGTATGGATATAGAAATGTGTCCAAATCTCAGAAAGTGTAAATTTTTGGTAAAAGAAGTACATTGATCAAATGCAGTATGTTATATGGGGGTTTGAGTTGTAGCATTCATTTTTGATTTTCAAAAAAAATTTATATGGGTTTTAGGTGGAGTCAAAAGTAGGGTTAAAATGTCAGATGTTATTAAAGTGTTCAAAATGGTCATTTGGGTGAGAGTTGGGTTTACTTGTATGTAATTATGCCTGAAATTATTAGATTTTCAGGGTATTTTTTTTTATAAATTTCAGGGTTTTTTTGACACTTTTATAATAAAAAGTAAGGTGTGTAAAGTTAAGACTTTTTAAACCTGTTCAAAATAGATATGTGGAATAAAGTTGGGTTCATTTGTTTGTAATTGAGTGTTTGAATATTTGTGGATGGCAGGAGTTCTTGATGATTGAAACTCCTGCTATTCACAACTATTGTGTTTCTCTCTGCCAGTTGATGCCGATGTTTGATAGATTTTCTCTGTCGGGTTGATTGAGTGCGCTCGGCTAATTAAAGCTGATTGATGTCTAGGATTTTGTGATTGAAATAAGGCTTGTGATTTGTCCGACAAAAGAGAAATGATCAGATTATGGTTGAATTAACTCTCTCTCATTTATTCCCCGAAGTACAACATGTTGCTCCAGGAAAATCAATAATTCTCACGTCCCAGATCATGATGTCACAGAAATCAATAACGTGATGTTTCATCTCGGTGACAGACATAACAACACTGTTTGCAGAAAGCAGAAAGCTGCAACAAGAACTTGATTAGTCGATGAACCGATAAACAATGAAAAGATTCTGACAATGTAAGGTGACTTGTCATAATAGGGAAAACATATCAAACACACCCTTGGTGTCATTCGATGATGTGAAAAAATTTAGAGCATCACGTCTACATATTGGACTTTTCATTTAAAACTTTCCCTTCTTTTAGGTCTGTAAAAATAGAGTGCAATGGAGGCTCCCAAGAGCTTTGGTTTCAAATCTCATAAGCCTGAACATTTTGACGTCATCGGAAAGCCCTCAAATCACGACGGCGTCCATTTTGGACGTATTTTTGTCAAAACTCACTTTCGATCTCCGGTCGGCACGGATTGACTTTCCCGCCAGTTGTCGGTGCTGCCCTCTCGACCTCAACCACCAGATGGCGACACTGATTCAAGATGGCGGCCCGTGGAGCAAGCAGCGTGGCAAAAACTGACCAAGAAATGGATGATTCCAACGAGGAGATTCCACACAAGGACTCGTACACCATAGAAGGTTAGCCTCCAAATAGCAGACTGGGGATTGCCTCAATTTGATGTCTTCTTGCCATTGAAGAGTGGGCAAAACTTTGCTTTCTGGTTTGTGTCCAAACCATATTGAATGGGATGGGAACACACTGGCGTGGTGACATCCAAAAATAACTTGGAATCTAGATTTGAACTCTGAAATAGACTCTACAACTAATTCGACAGGCATTGTGTCAGCTTGGTGTTCAGGTTTTTTTGTTGGAACACGACGGAATTTGTGTTTGTTCCACCTCACGAAAGGGGTGTGACATGAACCTGACTGATCCCTCTTGTCAAGGGCACAATTGAAACGACATCGCTTTGCTCCTTTCAGTGCTGCACATGATCAAAGAGGCGCAGCAAACCCACGGGCTGAGGCATGGCGACTTTCAGAGATACAGGTCAGCATGGTCACCTTGTGAAACAAAACTTGTAAAGGTCAGGTTCATTGACGAGTTCGGTGGTCCCCACGGGGTTCATCACACCGTCCCTCTCTCTTGACCGCAGGCAGTACTGCGCGCGCAGAGTGCGGCGGATCCGCAAGTCTCTGCATTTCCCACAAGGAACCAGACACAAGGTTGTGCCAAAGAAAATAACGCACGACGCCATTCTCAAGGACGCCAGGCAAGTCGTACTGCGGCTGAACTCCGCGCACCAACGAACGTACATGTCGTTTCACAACGATTTCAGTTTCTTCTCATTTGTGGTGGATCTGATGCTCAAAAACGACTTGTAGCTTCACGCAGACAAGCAAGGTACCACCCACTCCCATTCCTGTCATCATATGTAAAGACATGATCCTTGTGTCTGTTCAACAGGTACCTGTACCTGCCCCTGGTGGACGCGGAGCGCTGCTGGGCCTACGCGATGCAGCTGAAGGCTGAAGCGAACACGGAGCAGCGCAAGCGCTTCCACATGCGCAGCCGCCTGCGCAAAGCTGTCGTGCACGCAGAGACGCTCGCTGAGCTGTGCGAAAACCAAAAGTGTGACGCACGCACCAAACTCGAGGCGCAGGTCAGTGGTGTAGCGACCAATCACAGAAGTTGACAAATTCGTGAACTGAAGGTCAAAGGTTGGAAGCTGCCTCATTGTGGAGATATTGGCTGCATTCATGAGTCGCAAAGAAAGAAACCATTGTGTGTTTTTGCAGGCGTACTTGGCCTGGATGAAAGGCTCTCTGCACTTTGAACTTGAAAAGTGGAAGTCTGCTATGGAGCTGTACAGCAAAGCCAGGTGAGACGATTCTTGTCGAGTTCAAAACAGTGAGACCAGCCGCTCGACACACACTGAGTTTCTTTCAAGAACGGTTTGTTTTCCCCTGTGAAAATTTGAATGACGAAGAGAGGTAGGACGTTGGGGAGTGGAGTGGAGAATCACTATCTCCCAACATTGACCTGTTGCAGCACGATTTACTCGAAGCTGTCGTCAGCGTTTGTTGATGAGATTCGAGAGGTGTACGAGCAGCGCGTGCAGGAGCTGGTGCCAAACATGAGATATTGTGCCTACAACATCGGCGACGAGTCTGCCATGGATGATTTGCGCCAGATGCGCATCAAGACTGGTGGCGGCAAGGAGGACGCGCTCACCAGCACACTCGATGTGAGTGACTGAAGTGCGCAGGGGTCAATGGACAAACGTGGCAGCTGTGGGTAAAAATACAGTCTTGCTGTCATTGAGAAATTGCAGCGAAGAAAAGCGTTTAATTGCCTTGGACTGGGGGGCTTGAACATGGAAGAAAAGGTTGGCTTGACAGGTGGGTTGAGGGGAAGAGCGCGAGTTGTTTGTTTCGATGCAGATGTGCACATCTTTCACCTTTCCAAAACAACTGTTTCGATGGACATGTGCACGTCTTTCGCCTTTGCAAAACAAAACTTGTTTGTCCGCAGGAGCTGATTGAGAAGACGCGCGAGAAACAGTCGGCGACGCTGTCAGAAGTGACGTGGCGCGGACGCACCGTCCCCGTCAAAAACGAACAGGTCTTAAGATTTCTGCAAACCCGACCAATGCGTGTTCCCACTGCTAAACTTGCTCGAGATGACTTGGTGGTCCATGTGAAGCCAATGTTCTCCTCTCGCTGCTGTAGGTGCGCGCGCTGCTGCTCAGTGTGCAGGAGGCGGAGAACCAGTTGGCGGAGGCGGACTCGACAGAAGTGAAGCTGTCCATCTGCGAGACGCTGCTGAAGGAGCTGATCGACGCGCTGCAGAGTCTGCGCGACGAGGTCAAGGAAGATCCGGTGAGTCGCGGTGTTGCTGCAGAAGGATAAGCGTGGATCCACTGTGCTCATCCAGAACTGCTGCATTGACTGATTTTATCTCGTGGAAGATCAGGGCTGATCACTGGAAGGGACGTGAACCAGTCAGTCGCTCCGATCACTGCTCCCAAATGTCGCTCCTTTCTGTTTCATGACCGTGGGTTCACTGCTCCCAAATCTCGCACGGCGTGTTCTTCGTTGCATCTCTCGTCTGCTCGGTCAGTTCACTTTTCACTCTGTCCACAGGTGTTCAGAGCAATAATTCGCGGGCAGCAGGTGGAGGAGAAGGTGCCCAACACCGTCTACCTGCACACGTACCTGCAGTTCCTGAAGCAGAGCCGCACCGTGCAGCGCAACCTGCTCATGGTGGACGAGCTGCGCGCAAACCTGCCCGCGCACCGCACCGACGACTCCAAGAAGGTGACCAAGCCGCAGGACCTCGCCAGGCTCTACGATATCATCTGCCAGGTTAGGTTTCCGACTGCAAGAAGACCTTGCAAAAGATTTTGGCTTTCCCAACTTCACGTGAACTCCTGAAAATGCCGAGTGATTGCACTGGGAGTTGCGTGGCACCAGATGGGATACAAGTGAGACGAGTATAGCTTTCTTCCTGTGTTGCAGAACTTGTCCGAGATCCCCAACCTGCCGGGTGTGGAGGATGATGACGACTTGAGTCAGGAGATCCAGGCACAGATAGTTGGATACAAGGCCTTCAGGTGTGTAACCCATCAGAGACATTGTGAACTGCTGAAACGGCGCGCTTTGCGAGTTTGGTTCAGCTGCACGTGCGAAAGTCCCTGTCTCGCTTTCTCTTTCTCAGATCAACCAAGATTGGTTTCTTCGATTGTCTGGTTGTATACCTCTCGCTGAATGTCCCGTAGGTGCTTCTACCTGGCGCAGACCTACCAGGCGAACAAGAAGTATCGCGAGGCCCTGGCGTTGTTCGAGCAGGTCGGCGCTTACTGCGGCGACGCCGTGCTCGACTACCGCAACCTCGCCAACGCCACCAAGTTCGCAGACAAGGTACACAACCCGCCACTCGTTGTGTTTCGCGCAACTGGTTCCTCCACTTGTCCAGCCACGCTGTCAGTTTCACTGCTTTGATCGCCACGCATCAGCAAAGTCCGGCGTTTCACTATCCTGGCACAACGTAGCTTGTTCCGATTTGCCTCGTGTTTCACCTAAACGAATCAAATTTCGTTTTGTTTGACATGTAGCCACGAGTCATGTTTGCAAAATGATTGTACCGTTGCGTGTGCCTCAACTCTGATGCTTTTGGCAGGTACGCGACTTGGAGGATCTACGCGCAGAGGTGGACGCGCTCAAGTACTCGGTGCACGCGTCGAGCATCCTCGACGTGGAGGAGCTGGGCGACAACGTCAAGGCGCTGAGCGTCAAAAACAAAGTCAGTTTTCTGTTCACACTTCTGATATAGAAACTGGAAGTGTCACCACCTTGAAATTTTTTGCAATGGCGATGTTGTGTGTGTATGTGTGTGTGTGTGTGTGATGGTTTTCTAGAGGGTGAAGCAATGGTGGTTTTTCTTTTTTTGCCACGATAAAGGCTACAGTTTTAGAAACCAACTGTTGCTTTGTCCCTCTCCCCCCCCCCCCTCAAGAAAACCAAAGGTTCGTTGTCTTACCCTGTGGCGAGCAACTGTTTCTTGTTTTGGGCAAAACCAGTGAAACAGATCGTTGGTTTCCTCCCCCTCAAATGGTTGGTTTGGGTAAAGTGATGGTTCTTGGCAGCTGGGCTTGTTTGCTGGAACAATGCGTGTTGTGAGCAGAATGGCTGCTGTGGGGTTCTGTGGGCTCGTTGATCTTTGATCTCTTGATCCAAATGTGGTCTTCATACTGTCACGCTCCAAACCCATCAAATGATGCAGTTCTTGTTGATGCGCCGGCATTCCTTGATTCTGTCTTGCCCAATCATCCGAAGAAGCACTGGTCACCTCCGTCTCCTTGTTATTTGCTGACGTTTCCACCGACAGGTGCCTCTGGTGGAGCGGATGGACAAGTACACCGAGGACCCGTCGCTGCTGGGGAAGCGGCCCAACCTCGTCGCCTTCCCACCCGAGTTCGAACCCATACCTGCAAAGCCGCTCTTCTTCGACCTCGCCTTCTCGCAAATCGACTTCCCGCCGCTGGACGACAAGGTGGAGGCGAAGAAAGCGGCGCAGGGCGGAGGGCTCACCGGCTTCGTCAAGGGCTGGCTGGGCGGCTGGGGCGGAAAGAAGTAGGCTGCGATAGATGAGTGGATGAAGCGAGCGAGTTCGATGTTTGCGCGCCATCTTGGAGCAATGCGGTGGAGTGACAAAGATGAATGGAATGACTCAGAGGCGAATGGCGTGACATGGGTGCGTGGGAAGACAAAACGTCTCATGACAAAGGCGTCTCGTCGGTGAAAAAAATCGTCGCCCCAAAACGGACTCACGCGTGGCCTTGTGCACTGAAAATGGTGTGTGATTCCTCCAGTCACTGGAAAATTCGGGCCACACGGAAACTGTGCCGTTGTTTATTTCTTGGAAATGACATTCCCTTTCGCGTTGCGCCAGCTTTCCCAGTCAGTTGCATTGAGAACTTTCTGGAGCGTTGAAAAGACGAGTGACCTTTCCAGTGGCTTTATGTACGAGATCGTGGTTTCTTGCTGAATGTTTCACGTGTTTACCGCGTAAATATGTACATCTATTAGAATGATAAGGTTGTACCGGGGTTTGGGTTCTGCATTCTCATCTTGCATGCCTGTTGACAGCCGCAGAAAGATACGTCACAGGAACAGCTGCGTTCCGACCGGCTGCTTTTGTGCGAAACCTCAGGCATTGATCGAATGAAATGAAAAACATTTGCAGAACAATTGTATGTTCGCAAAATCAAAGATGTAAGTTTCTGTGCAAGTTTCACTGTGATTGCATTGCAGTTATGGATGTGGAGCAAGTTTCATCAGTTCGAGTCAAAAACCCATGACTGAGAGCGAATGCAAGAACTTGTGAACATTTATTACGTGTAACATCCTGGAAAAATAAAATACACTGTGAAAAGGAAACTTTCAAGTCTCTGTCACAGATTGCCTCTTGGAATGCGTGTAAACAGGCGCAAACAAGCGCTTGTCAAAACCGCAAGTGAAGTGAACGAACAAGTCAATACGAAAGCAAATGAAACGGGGATCTTCGTGCTGTGCACATCTCAGTTGACTCGAGACATTCAACTGTTCTGCCGAATCACTCCGGGAAGTGTTTGTCTGCCACATTTCGTGCTCGTCTTTGAGTTTGGTCATTTTTTCGAAGCAAGTCCCCGGTTGGCATCCGCAATAACCAGTGTTGCACAAAGTGAAAGTCTCACTTGCGTTCACGGCTATCCTGCAGACTGTAGGCATTTCACAAGGATCTAAAAGCTGTTCGTTGCTTGTTTTCGTGCACTCTGTGACGTCAGCAGTGTTCACTCTCCTCAGTGTCATTCTCAGCTGCTATCTGACCCTGCTGCGTTTCGCGCCCAAGAGTTTGAAGACGAAGAGCACGATCTTCTCGTAGGTGAGGAACATGAGCGCCGCCATGAGCACCGTCTGTGTCAGCTTCGCCTCCAGCCCCTTGTAGAGCCCCAACACGCCCCGACTCCTGCTCGAGAAATGCGCACACCGTCTGAGGCATAGCTCGCTATGGCGAACTCTTCAGGGTGTTCAATTGACAGCAATTTTTCAGGTGAAAATTTGAAGCTGTTTTCACATCTCATCTGCTATCCAAAACCAAGCGAGAACGCCTCTGCTGTACCTGGCAATATCTCGCAAGGCATCGAGTATTCGCATGTCTCCCCTCGCGCTCTGGTGGTGTCCTGCCTGCAATCAAACAAATGTGGAACTGTCTGTCGACGGAAAGTGCAGGCAAAAGCCATCAAGAAAGAAGAGAAAAACGTCTCTCACCCTGAGTCGTGTCTGCAGCACCTGCATCGGGTAAGTGAGAATCGTCGCTACCATCTTTGCGATCGCGCCTCCAGTGAAGTAGGTCAGTCCGCTCAGCTCCTGTGAGCCAGACGGAAATCCATTGCGCGCATTGTCATGAACGATAGGCCAAGGCTGAGGTCAAGGGATGCTTGACGTGGCGTTGAACTGTGTTTCCATTGAATCATCGATGTGTTTCTGTGACCCTGAAGGCCCCATGTTCGCCGAACCCACCTTGACCCCTAGGCGACGCTGCAGGTAGCGCTTCAGAGCCTCGTACACCGCCCACTGCACGGCCGGGTTCAGCGCCAACACGAGCGACGGCGTCACACCGCTCCACAAACTGGCGACGCCCTCTTCACGTGCGATGCGACGTAGCGTCGCTGAAATGCCGTGACGCTCGCGTTGATGACGAATGCGCGAGATTTGACCCGTGGACGTTTCAGAAAACAACTCCCACACAAGTTGCCGAGCGAGAACAGGAGTACCTGTGATCCCAGCGTATGGTTTGTGCGCGTCCTGTTCGTCTGAAGTTCCATGACGCGCGCTGCGCCCGACGCCCTGCAGCTTGAGCCGCGTGTTCACCACCCACAGCGGAGTCGTCGTCAGCACGTTGGTGGCACCTGCGGGCAAGAAGGAACAAAGAGTCGACAACCCTGTCGTCTGCATGTTTGCATTTCCATTCAGATCCACTGCATGTGCATCTGAATGAAAGCTCGACTTCCTGAGCGAGTGAAAAACACTTCCACCGACAGAATCCGAATGAAACCAAGTCGCCGCCTGACCACCTGAGAGAGTGGCCTCACGAATTTGAGCGGACCGCCGACTTCAGGGCCAACAGACCCACCTGCGATGTACGCAAAAAGAAGATCTTTGGCTGGATGTGAGTGTCTTCCGGGTTGCATCGTCACCGCTTTGAGACTGTTGTAGACGTAGAAATAAACGAAGTTGGAGCAGCAGAGGCTCGTCACGACGGGATACCAGCCGCGGTACAGCGCTTCTCTGAAACAGAAACAAGATTCCAGTCAAACATCGCGTGCGTGAGACGCCGTTCAGATTTTGTCAAAAACATGAACACGACATACTGGTTGTGATCAGCGAGAAAGTGTTTCGCGTATTCTGAGTCACTGGCACGGTCTGAGTTTTGTACTCACAGGCCCTCTTCCATGAGAATGCGCGCGACGATCTTGCCGGAAAACTGTGGCTTCGCGTCATCTTGAACTGAAACGAGCAAAACGTTTCTGCACTCGACATTTCACAGTTCATCATGGCGCTCCATGACGCAAAATAATGCAAAGATGCTTTGGAGAAGCAACTCGATCTGTTTTCCAAATTGTGTGATTTGCCAGAGTTGCTCTTGCCGCATCCTGCAGTACCTACTTTGAAGTCGGGTTCTGGCTGTATCCAGGGGGTAGAACACACTCAGAGCGACAGTGCTGCCCTACAACAGGAACACAACTCTTCAAACAGTTCAGAGAACATGTTGAGAAATCGCAAGACGCTCCGAAAAAGTTTCTCACCACAGCCCCGGACACCGCGTGCACCAAGTTCTCGTAACTGAAGACTTGCTTCAGCCCCTCTCCTGTTGCCATTCTTCCACTCAGTGGTCCCTTCGGTGTATTTGTACTTGAGGGTATTTGGAAGTTCTTGAAATTCTTGTTGGAATCTCTCGGGTGTGCTGGTAGATCTATTTGTCAATTGTGAGAACAAGTAGAGTCTAAAAACGATCAACTCAAGTCCACCAATGTTCTGATTCAAAAGTCCAAGTTATCTTGCTCCAGAAACTGATGCATTCCAATTTCACGAACGATTGCACAATAGTAAATCGTCTCGATGATATAAAGTCCGCCCACAAGTAAAAGAAATCCTGGAGTGTATGCAGTTACAGAGCACAAACGGTCAAAGTCGGTGCCAAACTTCCACACTCTTGAAGCCAGCATCATGACTGGCCGGCGACTGGATCAACTACTGCAGAAATGGTCAGTTCTCCAACGTCGGGGAAACTTTCCTTCGTTTCAATGGGCCCGTTTAGTGACGAATCAAGTTCCAATCGGAGGCAAAGTAAAATTACATGCTGACTTTCCTCAGTACATTTGTGTTTCAAGAAAGCAGAAATTTTTCCAGTCCAAAGTCTGTGCGCTGCCTTGACCTTCGTCTGCTCACTTTCTGCAGCCGCCGCAGCGCGAAACTCTCGCGAGGAAACAAAAATCTAACGGACGTTTTTGACGGACTTCCTGAGCTTTTCACGCAAACCAGTTTTGCATTGATGAAGAACTTCCATCATTCTTTCTGTTGTCTCTGTACGGTAACAAAAAATAATAGAGGCGAGAAAATAATCTGTACTGTTGACAATAGCTGATCAAAAAGATAAAATAAAAGAAAGAAAGAAAGAAAGAAAGAAAGAAAGAAAGAAAGAAAGAAAGAAAGAAAGAAAGAAATTTCGTCAGAAACCATGTGGCAAGACACTCAGGATAAAGACAATTCTGTTCGAGCAACAATCTTTCTCAACACTCAAGCAGTGAAGCTCCAGACTTTTTGCTCGCTGTGTCCAAGGTCGGTGCGGAAGTTCTTGCAATTTTTCTTCTTCCATCGTTCAAAGGCTTTTTGCGTGAGCTGGCTGAATGTCAGAACAGATTCAGAGCGTCGCCCGCAGATACACTAGTTCAGTTCACAAGGTCGAGACTTGCATTTCTTCCTGTTGTCAGATCAAGAAGTCTTCATTCATATCTTTCTCAAACAATTTCACAAAAAAGCTTCGGGCAATACTCATCTGTTCTTTCTTTTGCCAGCCGGAAGAACAAATAAAGAATGTGAGATTTTCTATAAAGAGGCAGACCTAAAACAAATGACTTGCCATTGGTTTCTTTGTGTTTGTCAACGCCATAAAATCTTCAGGAGTTGTTGCTGGAAACAGAGAACCCAAGATGCAGCTGAAAGCGCTGATCGCTTTGGCTGTTTTTGCGCTTTGCGCTACGATCGACACAACTGAAGGTGACTACTCGCATTCGCAAAAACTCACGCACAATAATAATCTTTGGGCACGAACGAATGAATCGTTGCGTAATTATTTTTTTTCCTTCTGTGCTTCACCATCTTCCAATATCAATTCAAACATTTCCTTTCTAGGACTGTACATCAACGGCACAAACGGAACACGTGAGTATTCTTTGAATGTTGAAAAGAAAGAAAGAAAGAAAGAAAGAAAGAAAGAAAGAAAGAAAGAAAGAAAGAGTTTTTGTTTCGGAGGCTCACGTGGGAAAGGTGTGGGAAACCATTTGCCATGCACAATGTCGATGCTCATTCCGAAATTTCCTCACGCCATTGTACATGTGGCGCGTTGACCCGTTGCAGAGGCGGAGTGCGAGACGTGCAACGTGCAGAACTGCTACGGTCATGTCATCCACAACGAGTGCTGCTTCTACTTTGCGGAAAAGTCCACGTAAGATCACAATGGATTTCTTGCTCGCAGTTCTTCTCCAAAGTAAACACAACACGCAAGCGCAATTTTGTTTCTCAACATCGACCTCTTCGACTCATATTGCTCTGCATGTAAAATATACATGTCCTTTTGCCTGGTCACCCCAGATGCGAGGGCTGCTGCAAGTTCGAGATGGAGCTGGACCCGACGAACCTGGTCCCCCGGGACGTGAACCAGACCTGCTGCGCGCCGCTATACAAGAAGAGAATGAAAACCGTCCTCTGGTGTCGTGAGTTGCCAGCTGGCTTGTTCCAACCTGTTGCATTTGATCTGAAAATGAGTTTTTTGAGTTCCTGCATGCACCAAGGCGAACTGGCGACGGTGCAGCCTGCCTGTCAGTGAGACATCCCAACTTCAGACAAAGAATTTTGAAAACTCAAACAGGGAAACCGTTTGTTTCGCAGACTGCGGAAACCATTGCGCAGGCAAGGTGCAGGACGACAAAGGCAGGTATCCGGAATGGGCAAAGGAAGTTGACTTCATGTACGAAGTTGTTACCAAGTGCGTGTGCACAGACAGCAACTGGCAGGTGAGTAAGCACCAAAACACCAACATTTCTCCTTTCTTTCTTCAGCAAAGATTGCATTTGATTTTTTTGGGTCGTGTCGATCCGAAAAGAACCAAACCAAAAAATATCCTCTGCTGCATGTTCGTCTGTGAGACATTTATAAGGCAAGTTGAGGTTCAGAAGATTCACTCCCTACAGAATTCAGTGTGCATCTCGGTTTCAGAACGGCGTGGAGATCGACCCTTACATATCGAAATACTACGGGCCAGACTACGTGGGCAACACTCCGAAGCCAGATGAAGTGAGGACCTCATTTTCGTTCAGGATTACGTCGGTTGCGCCCATATAGTGCACGACATCTTTGTGGGTGGAAGTAAAGTTCGAAACGTAGCAGCACTGAAAATTGCCCTGAAACTGCAGATCAAGGTGTCCGTCTTGCAGATACAAACACGAATTGCTTCCGCTGTTGTCGATGGTTCTGTCATAAATATTGCACGAATCATCGTTCAATATGTGTCACAAATATTGCTTTTCAGGGCATGTTCAATGCAGCAAGGGACGAGATCCTTGCACTGAAGAACGGCAATGGCATCTTCTAGCCCCACCCCGCCAGCACGCACACTGCATAAATGCAGGTGAGAGCCTGACTTTATTTGGAGGCATATTTCCACATATTCTCTTGCAGGAGGAGTCATCCTTGGTGGTAACCATGAGGAAGATAGAGATGAAACTGACTGTGACAGGAGCAAGTGACAAGTGTGGAGAACTTGTTAAAAAAGATGACAAAAGAACCATCAAGGCAGGCGATCCTGCAGAAATAGTGCACGCCACATCAGCTGTCTCAGACACGAACGACACAGCAATTTCAGACGCTGTTGGACAGTCCACTGTGCTCGCTCGAGCAGAAGCCCCTCAGAAACAGTCGATTAAACTGCCGACTCAAGAAACAGAACAACGCAGACGAGGGACAAGTTTGTTGGAAACTCAAACGCACGGCATCGAAGAAGAAGCAACTCAAACGCAGTCGAAAACCACGAATTTTACACCAACGCCACTGCTTGAGCAGAGTGGACGACGTCAGCAACAACAGGAGAGGAGGAGGGAACGTCAGCAGCAACAGCAGGAACGACGTCAGCAACAGCAAGAGGAACGACGTCAACAACAGGAGGAGAGGAGACAACAACGTCAGCAACAACAGGAGGAACGACGTCAGCAACAGGAGGAGAGGAGACAACAACGTCAGCAGCAACAGCAGGAACGACGTCAGCAACAGCAAGAGGAACGACGTCAACAACAGGAGGAGAGGAGGCAACAACGTCAGCAACAACAGGAGGAACGACGTCAACAACAGGACAGGAGGAGGCAACGTCAGCAGAGGCACGAAACCGAAACGTGAGACGGAACGCTGCCGGGACTCCGAACCCCCATGTTTCCGAAGCACACAGAAAAAAAAATGACGAGGTGATCGTGTGTTTCTGCAAGCGAGCCAGGGAAAGGGCGTGCACTCACAGTCCTTTGCTTTTGCCGTCACATCAACAGTTTCCACGATCCTCACATCCATCCCTTTTTGTAAGCAAGACAAGGTAAAGTCTGCGAATACATAAAGTTTCCGAATGACGCGGAAGGCGAAACCCAACCAACAAGAATGTCAATGTGAAATAGGGACAGCATTTTGTGACCAGGCCACCATTTCAACTTCATCTTTTTTTATGGGGGGGAGGTTAAATTATTTCACAAAGGTCAGTGGGAGCCAGGTCCGTGACGCGTTTAGATGCTGTGTGGTTGCATGCCTGCTGCGCCACACTTCCTTCCAAATACTTTCTATATTTCAGATGTGCCGAGACACTTCAATCACGTCCCCGGACACACGAAACAGATCCTCTGCTTGATGTTTCTTCGTCTGAATTCCACTTTCAAATAAGTGCTGGTGAGCCTCCATTTTACGTCGTTCATTCTCCCTCCAAAAGACGACAAAAGAAGAACGGTGGCGAAAATACGTGCACCATGTGCACTGAGGCCAAGTCAAACTGAGGTGCAATGCATTCCACGATGATGGGTGATTGTTCACCCTGATGAAAACAGGCATGCTGAGCAAAGAACATCCAACTGAGAGTGGCCAGTGTCTGATGAGGTGACGAAGAGTATGTCGGCTTGCAGACTTCAAGACAGTGAAGTTCCTTGACAAAGAAAAGTTTCCACAAATGTTTGGTTGCTCATATACACAAGTAGACCCAAGAATCTTCCCATTAATTCTATTTCGCGTGTTAGCCTTTTCTTGCCAGACTTGCAGCTGCACGGCTGCTCGTAAAATCGAGGCTCATGAACCGAAAGAGGTCTTTTGCATGCGTGTACTCAAATCTTCCTTCCTTGTAGCTTGTAAGCAGATTCTTTCAATAAATTTGACAGCAAAATGACAAATGGTGTTCCTCAAGTTTGATTTTGAGCAAAGCGTCCTTCTTTCTTCACTCTGAAAGAAAAAACAAATAGAATCGAAACTTTTAAAACTGAGTACGAAGTTGCGACATGTGTTTTCTCTTGGCCTGCGTTGAGCGACGGCCGCGGTGGCTGCAGATCACGCCCACTGTTCGCGCAGACACTGCGTTCATCCATGAGCGGCATCTCGGTTCGCCAGCGGTGTACGATCGAAACACGACCGAATTTCAGGATGTTGGGGAACAAGTGACAAAAACGTGATGCCAATGCAGAAACTACGTACTCGTACGAGTACATGTGGTCTGTTCACCTTATCGGAAACCTGGAAACTTGAAACGCAAAGGAGTATGGCAACGGTGTTGTCGGGAATGAAACTACATTCCGAGTGAAGAGGGCAGAGCGTTTTCTGTGCGCTGGTCGGGCTCCTCGACACAGCACGAGGAGTTCAAACGTTGTTGCTTGAGGCGACTTCAACACAAAAACAGATCAACGTTGAGACCATCGCAAGTTCGCTCCGTCTGCATGTACGAGGAGATTTCAACAAGCAACTGTTTTACAGCACAGTCTGAAACATCCGCGCAGCGCAAGTGACAGCTAAAAAATTGCCAGTGAAACAGGAATTTGTGTGGACTTCGCCACAGGTTGACCAGTGCAACTTGTGCACTTCAGTGTTTCTCAGCACTGTCAGGACAAAACACTGTAAGAAATAACTAGTGTTGCAGCAGCCAAAAGTCTGAGGTTCCCAAATGTGACAGATGAAACAAAACGCACACGCATTTTTTGGCTGAGAAACACACGAGCGAGCCTCTTGTACATGTAAATGGCAAAAGAAGAGCGCATCCAATATGAATGCATGGGGCGGAGAGCATGTTTTGTTACATTTTGTGGCAGTACCACCAATTGGTGTTTTCAAACTAGCATTCTCGCATGGCCGTGCCATTTTGAAGTTCCAAAATACAAAATTTTGTGTTGGCATCAACTTCAGTGCTGGTGCCACCAGCTCTGCCGCCTCCTCGCATTGTCATTCACTGCAGCTGATCAGTGTTGCCCTTCTTGTGTCTCATGGCGGTTTTCTTTCAAAGGGATGGGGAGTCGAGGCGACCAAGAGAACAAAACGGAACAAGTTTCGAAACAGAAACAAGATAAATTGCAATTCCGTCGTCCCAAGATCCACAGGAACAAAAAACAAGTTGGACCAACAAGACAGATGATGAAGGATGGATTTTGTGGGCACACAAGTTCAAAGGCAAAGCATTTTTCTGCGTCAAGGGCGAAACAACAGGCAAATGATTTTGTAGACAACAAGTTTATTCCTTTATTCGGCCCCAGACGGACCCAGATTTGAAGGTCTGGTTCACAAATGTAGGTGCATGGAACGTCACCCATTAATTGACTCAGCATCGGGCCCTGCTATAGATTTCAACACGTCTTACCCAATTTCTGAGCTGTGTTAGAGACAAGGCCCATTGTCGTCCGGGACTGCTGAAATCTGTAGAATGACCATAGCGAAAAAGAAAAGTGCGAAGGGCATTGCGAATTGTGATACATCAACACAAACAGGCTTGTTTACCACTTTTCACACATCACCCTGTCACTTCAAGAGCGTTTGTCGCTGAATCTTTCTTCCGTGTTTGGGCGCTTAAAAGTCTGGTTTGTTGCTTGTGTTTGTATCAAGGAAAGGACCTTGGGAGACAGGAACCCTGATCTTTATCCAGGTCGACAATGGATTGCTTCTCTTGTTCGCAGTCTGCAATTCTCCAGCGTGTTTTGGAGGTAATGTTTCCTATTTTTTTCCAGGCAGCAGCACCAGTTTGGTTTCTGGTATGTTTCTTTGTGGACAATGTATATATTTTCAACAGAAGTCGGTTTCAATGTCAAGCCTAGACCCGAACGCTCGGCTTGTGAGAGCTGTAAAGTGGTGAACGAATATGGACCCTTCATCCACAACGACTGCTGCTTCTTCTTCGCTGAGAAATCAAGGTGAGACCGCAAGCACTGATGTAACATGCACACGCATACCAAGAGAGAGAGAGAGAGAGGGAGAGAGAGAGAGAGAGAGAGAGAGAGAGAGAGAGAGAGAGAAAGAGAGTGAGAGAGAGAGAGAGAGAGAGAGAGAGAGAGAGAGAGAGAGAGAGCGCTAGTGGCGTGTGTCACAAAGATTGTAAGAGA
>JAAUXT010055825.1_pt1 | contig 30127 bp, 41 predicted proteins | sample 7278171 | NCBI WGS metagenome assembly JAAUXT01 (sample SAMN14350112, study PRJNA611818) | marine sediment metagenome | isolation source: surface marine sediment (1.8m) | place: French Polynesia: Moorea | collected 2018-08
AGCGGTATATCGGACACATTGCTGACTGGGGCATTGGTGGATTGGGACAAGTGCTGTCCTGCCTATGTACGCTGATTGTCTACTTGAAAGTCTAGTTTTTGTCTGATTCGGCCCATTCGAACTGGGGATTACACTCCCAAGTGCAGTCAAAATACTCGCATCCGTTCAGTTGGTCGTTTTCATTTTCACTTCACAAAACATCGACGTTGATACTCGTACAACTGACACTGAGAGCGAAGTTTCACGGAGAAGTGTTCCACCACACGAAAGCAAATACTGCGCGAATCCCGCACATGAAAGACTGGTTCCCACCCTGGACACCACACAAGTCCCATTTCTTGCGCCCAGCGCTGTAATGCTGCCGCAAAAATTCAGACTACGTTTACGTTTCTCCTTTTTTTTACTCGTTGCAGGTTCGCTTCAAGAAAGCTTGCTGAGGCAGATTGGCTTACAAAGGTGAGTTCGACCAAACAGAGGTGCAAGGACACTATTTTCCACATGCTCTTGCTTCTCTGACGCTTGACATGCCTGTGAGAATCACCAGCTTGGCGCTTCCGCAGCCCTCAGTCAAATGGACACTCAAAATTTTCTGCAAGATGTTCATCTCAAGGTTTTACTGTCGGACATCCGTCTGAGACCCCATCCTGGTGAACGCCTTTTTCCCCCATTCCCTAAAGGTTTCCCAAACTTTCACGGTCCGTTTCTCCTTCCCATCGCTGGAAATATTCAACACTTTCAGAAATTTTTGTATATTGAGTGTGAGCAATGTTGAAGTCAGTCCTTACGTTGTGGATCGAGCACTCTCTTCTTTTACATTTTGGACCTGCTGGTTTCGTTTCCAGTTGCAAAACTTTTTCTCACTCAGTTGAACAAACCAGTTGCTTTCTTCTTGGCTTATCTGTGGGTTGGAGCGCGCTTGTCTTCACACTCCCATGAGATAAACACAGTGGAGTTTGTGCCATGAATCGTGATCTGCTCTGCAGTGTTTGGGGTACCACAGATGAGTAAACAACATTTTTGCTTCACATTCTCGTGGATCAGGTGCAAGACAGGATTTTTCCAGACCAATGTCGACAACAATTCATGACTTGCTTCAAAACTGAAGTGGGCGTCTTGCACGAACTACGTGAAACAAACAAGCGAATACAGGTTGTCAAGTGGCATGCCTGGCAGCCTTTCTGTCAAGCACAGTGTAATGTGGCCTCCACGTCAGTTTGGGCGACAAGCATTTCGGTTTCTATTGCTGGGGAAGAGTTTCCCACAAATGTGCACTTGCGCCTGGGAGTTGAAATGTCGAGTCTCTTGCCAGGCAAATTGCTCGGGAAGTTTGGTCAGCGCACGGGGGATGTGGTACGGTATCTTTAGACTGCAGTTGTTGCGTGCCGAAGGGTCCTCAACTTTATCTATTTGTTGCAGGGTTCAGCGTGATGACGTCGGAAACATCCTGCGAGTCGTGCTGCCAGACGTCGGCGTGTTCGTCGTCTCGCTCGTCGTGTTCGTGATCTGTCGCAAGTTCATCGGGCCGCGGCGGGCGGGGCCGGCAGGGGGCGCCGAGGCGGAGGTGTCGGGTCGGCTGAGCCGCGCCGACAGCCTCGGGTCGGTGCGCACGCGCGTCCCGATCCGCACCACAGTCATTGTCAACCTGGTCGCACAGTTTCTAGTCGTGCTTTTCCTCGCCGGTGAGTTCCACGTTTTGTTTTGCACTGCATTGCCTGACATCAAGGCACTACTCATTCGCATATCTCAACCAAGAATTGGTTTTTGAACGTTTGTCGATATTTCTGGAGCTGAATTTCATACTTTTACCCCTCGGGTAAAAATTTGTGACACTGAGATGTAAAACTTTGTGACACTGACTTGTAGACTCTATATGTGTGCCGTCACACAACCAACGATTGCAGAGAACGCTACAAACTCGACAAATTTGTTCGGTTCCACAAGTTTCCTCACAAGTTGCGTTCTGTCAGAATGTTCTCAGTTCCGTGTTCGTTCCTCTTCCTTGCGGTGCGTACAATATCGTGGTTCCCCAGGTTCGGGCATCACGTTCCCTTCCGTCCTGACCTCGGTCTACTTCCTCGCGTTCCTGGGCGTCGGCACCTGGTGGGCCTGCTACAAGTCGTTCGGCCGCAAGTTCGCCGTGCTGCGCATCGCCCTGCTGCTCTACAGCGGCGCCAACCTTATCCTTCTCTACCTCTACCAGTTCCAGTTCTTTCAAGCGGCTCTGCAGCCCCAAGACTTCTATGCCAGGTGAGACACAAACTTTGTCTTTTCGTAATGTTTGGAAAATGAATGAATTTGTTGCGTTTGATGTTTCCCACTGAGACGATAGTTTGAAATATCACAAGAGCTTGAAGATGTGCGCAAAACAATCACGCCAACAAAGATGAGGACACAAGTTATCTGTTCTTAGTGTTTTGAGATTCACTTTAATGTTCACAACACTCAAAGTCAATTGTGGTTCTATTGGAGCCCACTTCAGATTATTTGGTCGCAGACACATCGAGATTTGAGACAAACGAAGCATTGCTCGACAATGAGCTCAGTTTTATCAGCTCAAACTCGCGTCGCACGATTGATCGGAAATGACAGACAACGACCCAACGGAATCGTGTTCAATTTTCATCGGGTGTCGAATGTCTCGTCAAAAAGACGAGTTCTTGGTTTGGTTGGATTCATGTCAGAGAACGCGTGTTTTCCTGGAACATAGAAAAGAAGACAAAACACACCCACAAGACATGAGCCGAAGGTGTACTTGAGCGTGAAACTCTGTGTTGTTCGTTGCAGGTTGTTCGGTCTGACCGGGATCGTGAAGATCAACTGTGACGAGCCGTGGCTGCTCGGCTTCTGGTCGGACGTGACGTGGCCGATGTACGTCTCTCCCAGCATCATCCTCATCCTCTACTTCATCCTGGCCTGGGAAATCCGCAGACACTGCGAGCGGGTACGTGTGCGGGGTCGGAGGCGAGCGGGTGCACCCTGACAAGGAGGAGTTGTGTTGTCAAATATTTGGAAATGTGCACACACCCAGCAGAGGTGCATCCCAAGTGGCATCTAAAATTTTTAATATCATTTGACACCCCCTGGTTGCGTGACATTGGAAAATTTATTGTTACCTAACACAACACATGTATCAAAATGTGATGTCGGGTGACGTCCAATTTTTCTTATATCATGGGACTCCCCCCTTCCCCCCCCCCCAAGTTGCGTGACATTGCAAATTTGGCTGACGTGGCATGTCAAAATGTGATGTCAGGTGTTGTCCACATTTTTTCACGTCAGGTGACCTCCTTCCCCCCCCCCACCCGATCGCGTGACATTGGAAAATTTGCTGTCACCAACCTTCACATGTCAGAATGTGAAGTCATACTCCGCTGAGTGATCCATGCTAGTTTATCGCTTCCGTTGTTCACTTGGATATCGCCTGCTTTTCTTTGATTTGGTGTTCTTTCGCTCACAGGTGAAGGAGATTTCTGCAGAAGAAGCTGACTTCCAGGCGAGCCCGTCGCTGCTTCCGCGCCATCGCGCAACGAGCGGAAGTAACGCGGTGCGCAGGCGCAGGCCCCGCGACGCCGAGTCGGAGCGTCAGGTACTGCGCGACGCGGCCGCCGACGCGGATCAAGAAGAGGTTGGCTGGAATTTACATGTGGTCTGTGTGGAACGTATCTTGCCTAGTTCTCGGCTCCCCTTCAGTTTGGCGCTCATGACACACTGTGTTCACGTGAGGTCAGGTCACTACACTGACCCCCTGTTCAAGATTTAGTGTCAGTGAAATCTGAAAACGAATCTGGTGTGTCATGAGGTGTAGTTTTTGTAGCGAGGTCTTGTTTTCACCAACTTTCATTTTTGTTGGCCGACGATGCATGATCTTTCCCGTTTTCTTGCTGTGGCAGCTCCCACAGCGTGGTTGTGTCTAGAGTGTACATACATAGTGTGGTGTGATGGGTCTGTTGCACAATTACTTGACGTGTACATGTGTTGGCATGCTGCGCTTTCAGTTTGGTGAGAGTTGCTTTTTTGTTCATTGCTGTTTTCTGGTTGTCTTTTGCTTGAAATTGCGGCACTTTGCGCGAAAAGAGGATCACACTTGGAGGTGATTGTTTGCTTGGCGTCTCTGTGTGACACTGTGGCATTTGGAAAATTGTTGTGAACATTGACCTCACAAACTAACCAATCAAGATCCAGGAGCACTCTTCAGTTTCATGTTTCTTTCTACAGTCAGAAATTTGTTGTGTTCTGGTTCCTTATGAATGTTTTGTTGATCATTTTGTCCTATGAGTCTCGACGAATCAAGGCGAGATATTGCGGAGAAGAACGCACCAGAGTCAGAGATGAACAAGTTCAACGGCTGTGTTGTTTGGTGATTCTAGGCTCAGGACAAACAAGGAAATGAGTCGAGTCAGCAGAGCAGTGATGCTTTGGCAAGTTTTAGTTGGCAAATTTGAAACCTTGCTTTTGTGAAAAAAAAAAATTACGTTCAAAGTGACAACGCTTCAGAGTGGTTTCACTGATAAACATTATTCTTTTTACAGAACAAGTGTGAGAATAAGAAATTTTGGGTTGGCAAGATGTTCGGATTTCAAGGCCATCACTGGTGGTGGTTGTGCGGTGAACTCGGGTGGTGGCAAATTCACATCAGCTCTGACCCCTTGTCGCGACTTCGTGCTCCAGCAACTGTCATTGAAGCTTTAGGGTTCAAGGTCGTGTGGGTTCAGGGTACTACTATGTGTTGGACAGTCACACTCATTTTACATTGATCCTCCACAACGCAACAGAAATAAGTTGGTGGAAATATGTCTCTGTTTCAAATTCCCCGAGTACACACAGGTATGTGAATTCCATCAACCGTCTTTGCGAATTCGAAGCGTTTGTTGGGTGACACCGGTTGTCAAATGCGTTTGAGGGAGTGTCTTGAAGAGGAACGCTGGTTGCGAAAACAGGAGGAAGTTACCGTCTCTCCAAACTTTCCTCAGTATGTCTGCAGAGTTAGAGTGAACAAAGGCGTGCCAAGAGTTGTCATATTCTCCACCCATATTCGTACAAAAACCTGCCTTGGTGGCATTGGCTGTCACTGTCCGTCCGAGGAATCGCCGCCGAATACACTTTGACCACACCGAGAGGCATTGAGCAAAGATTTGCTTTTAGTTGTTCTGTTTTCTTTTCCTTCCAAGTTTAGTTCTTTCAGTCTGTCCTTGGACGCGTGTGCATGATGTAGCTTCGTACTCCTTGGGCCATGCAAATGCATGATACATTTTTGTGACGTTTTTTATCTTTACACCAAAAATTTGAAAAATAGCTGAAGCATCGAACACGCAGATCTGTGAACAAGAACATTGCTCGTGCAGAAACATTTGTTTTGATGAGTTCGGCTGAAAACATTGGAGATCAACAGGGTCTCAGTGCAGCCTGTTTCAGAAATTCAATGATCAGACTGGTTTCTTCCCACCTGTTCCTAGTCGCTGGTGACCGATGCGGCCGGCAGCCCCAACTACGACTCGATGGCGCCTGTGCGACGCGCAGCGGACGAGGACGACGCCGACGAAGATGACCACGACAACGCGCCGCGCAAGCGCAGTCCCCTGGAAACCATCTTTGTGTACATCATGAAGCAAAGCTACGCAGCGACTCTCATCATCATGATGGTGAAAACTCGACCAAACAATTTTTGATTGCTCGCAGTTGCGCGAAATGATAGAGTCAAAGGAACCTTTGCAATTCAGAGGAGTGTGCGTGTGCAAAGCACTTTAGATTTCTGCCCGTTTGGCCAAGATTTGACACAATATGACAAGCCCTTGTGCGCTCAGGACGCCTTATTTGTTCGAGGTCGTGGCCTTGCGGTCATGAATTTGTTGCGTTGATCGGTGAAGTGTGCGCTCTCCCGTCTCGCAGGTGTGGAGCATCACGTACCACAGCTGGCTCACATTCGTGCTCCTGCTCGCCGCCTGCATCATCTGGATGATTCCCGCCAAGAGGCGCGTCTGCCTCATCGCGTCGCCGCTCATCGTCTGCTACGCCGTCGGCCTCCTCGTTATCCAGGTGATAAGCCGTGCGTTTCTGGGGTTCTCTGGTTGGGGCTGGAAGAGGCGGTTCCCAAGTTTCTGTCACATCTCAGGTTAATCATGCCTGTCTGTTTGGACGATTTCGGTTGGCTGTCTGTTTCGCCGTTTGCCTCCTTCCGCCTGGTGGGGTCTTTTTGAATAGCCCCTTTGAGCAAAGTTATCATGCCGCGTGCCCACAGCTGATTGTGCTGTTTCCCCAGGTTGGAAAACTCGTTCAATTTTGTGCAATTCCTTTGCAGTACATCTACGGTTTGGACCTCACGGACTCGGAGCTGCCGGTGGAGACTTCATCCGGCTACGAGTACAGCCAGATCGGGCTTCAGAAGTACCAGTACCCGTGTCTCCCCCTCGCCGTCAAGGTGAGTCTTGTACTGCACATGTGGAATGCTGTGAATAGTTTTCGTCACAAACCAAGACGACCACTGAAATGATGCGTGAATTCCAAAACAGAACTCTCTCTTTCAGCTTTTGTGTTTCTTTAATTTCCATTGCTCTGGAACTGTTTTTGGACCATTCATGTTTTCCCCAGATCCTGTACACGTGCATCTTCTGGCTGACGCTTCGACAGCACATGCGCGAGCTGCACATCAAGTACCAGGAAGCACGTGACCCGGGCCTCATTCTCGAGGAGAAGAACCAACCCGTCGCAGGCACATCCAGCGAGAACGTGGAGGCCGCCAAACGAGAGATCCGTGAGTACTGCACGTCAGCTTTTCTAGTGAAATTCGTGAGTGTACAGAGCAATGTCGCACACGTGTTTGCACGTCCGTGCATGTTCTGGAAGTCAAGCCCCATAAGAAGCCGAAACGCTTTCAGCGAAATCAGCTTCTTTGTTGCGAAGTGAAATAAATGAAGCCTGCTTTGTTCGCACATTGATCAGACATGTTGCCAATGAACGTCCACTCCGTGATGGTGTGAAATTGACATTGGAATTCCACAAAGATATTGTGTGCCTTTATCACAGTTGTTGCTTGAGTGTGCCAGCCTTGGGTTTTGTTTGAGACGGGTGTGTCGAATGTTATGCGCGTGTGTTGTGCAACCAAAAGCCTGTTGTTGCATTTCATCGAGTGTAATCCATGTTGTGTCGTTTGCAATCAGTTCTTCCCAAAATCATAAGTATGTGGCTTTCACATCTTCGTCATCGATCACATTGAGCTCGAGGTGTTGTGGCGTCAAGCTAATTTTGATGGCATTCCTCAAGAGTTTGTTCGGACATATTTGGTGAAATTTTGGTGGACATTTTTGAAGGAACGGCAAAGCTTATTCAACAGATTTTTCCAACGGTTCAAATTTCTTTTTTTCCATTGTTCAGTTTTCCGCACTTCAAAGATGTTTTGTGTTGGTTGTCCATTTTCACCACTTTCATCTGAAAATTCCCAATTTCCTGGGTGTGGGAACGGGTGATTGTGAACTCGACGTCTGATCGTAACTTTCTGCATGTTCCTTTCCAAGTTTACCTTTGACGTGCAAGCATGCGTGCATGTGTTCTCGAGATTAGAGTGCATGGAGGGGGGTTGGGCTTCAGTGAATAATCAGGACTCCGGCCGTGTCAAATCCAGAAATGTTCAACGACACTTTTGAAGTCAAATACAGAAACCAAGAAGTCCATATCCGAAGCCGCTTGACGCAAATTGTTCGGAACATCCACGCGGTTGGACACCACCTTGTTCACTGCCGCATGGAAACTGACTGACCTGAGATCTGACAGTGGCATGTCTGTGGGTCGTTTTACACTGTCCAAACTACAATTCGTTCACTTTTGAAATAACCACGGGCAATTTTGGTGATTTGGTGTTGAAGAGGATAGACGGCCAACTTTGACACATCAACATTGTGGTCCGCATTTTTTTTTGACAGAGAAATATTCCCAAGAGAAGGATGATGATGTGCTCTGTTGTGAAGGGCACTTTGTGCTTGTGCGTGAAAATGTTGAACTCGCGCCACTGGTCTATTTGTACTCGTAAATTGAAATTTTGTCAGAAAAAGGAGGGAAACACGTACGAATCCGGTTTTGTTTGACAGAATCTCTGTGAAAAATTGAGACAGACACCAAAGATATCCCTGTCTGAGAGTTCACTTTTGCCTGTACTGAATCCATTCTGTTTTTCTCGACTTTCCCCGCTGATCCTCCACTGCTGTCCACCACTGTCGCTGTGTCTGACGCTCTCGTCTCGATCCCGGCGGCGCCACTATCCACCGCTGTGCTGAACGGCGCTCGCTGCGCCGTCTGCAGGAACGGTGCTGGACCTGGACGTGATCGACGGCGCGGGATACGACAGCGACACGATGAAGGCGCTCGGTATGTACAAGCGCGACGAGGGGGACGACGCGGCCTGAATCCTGAATCGTGACTTCCGTAGACACTCAGCCAATTTCCGAGTTCAATCGTCTTTCACACTTGGATTCTTTCAAGTGCGGTGCACCTGTTGCACGTGCAAACTCCAGAACATTGCTCCAACTTCCAAGCCAGGCATGCTGCTGGCGTCACTGTTGGGTGCCACTGCTGGCAAACTTCTACCAAAGTGGCGACAGGCGACGATGTTTCAACACCATCTTCCTCACCAGTCCCTTCTTCTGGCGGTGGGTGTGACCTGTTCTTCAAGCGTTTCACAGGGAATGTTCACTGCAGGAGCGTGGATCTGGCACCTTCTGTCCAAGTACTGGATCATCGTGTGTGCGATTCTGTTCCTCGTGATGGCCGTGCAGGAGGCCGTCATCTACCGCATCATCTACATGGTGCTCTTCCTCTACTTCGTCATCACATTCAAGGTAAATGCGCAGGCAGCGCGATGAGTAGTTCGGACTCAAACGTTTCAGATGAGACAAAAGTTGCAGTCCCCTCCCGGAGTAAATCGCCCTGACCCGACCTTCTCGACTGTGATTCTGACGGCATTCTTTTTCGTTGTGACAGACGAGGGCTGTCACAAATGAGAAACCTTCAGCTGGTGGTGACTGGTGCCGAAAAGCGAATTGCTTTTGTGACAGCCCTCGCATGACCTCGAAATCCGCTTTAGAGTGCACATTGCAGATGTGTTACCGATTCTGGCGCCTGTCCATCTACGTCTTCTGGTGGGTGGTGATCGTGTACTCGATGCTGGTGCTCTGCATCATCTACACCTACCAGTTCAAGTCATTCCCCGAATACTGGCACAACGGCACCGGGCTCTCATATGAGATGTAAGTTCAGTGTGTGGTCTCACAGGGAGTTTGGATGAAATTTATTTTGGGCAACGTGAAAGGTAGACTGGGCGTGCAGGAAAAGTACATTGAGACGAAACACAGGTTCCTGATGTTGCACGGGTGGTGAGGTGGGACGGGCCGTTTTGCGCTGCAGAGCGATGATGTGTCAGACTGAAGCCGGGTCGCTGTGCTGCAGGTTGGCGGACATCGGGCTGGAGCAGTACGACACGACGGCGCTCTTCCTGCAGCTGCTCACACCCACGTCGTTCCTCGTCCTCATCATCCTCCAGCTCCACTACTTCCAGAAATCCTTCATGAAGATTTCCGACGTCAACAGGTTCAAAAAGTAAGTGTCATGTCTCAAAGTAAGTTTGTGATTCAAATGTTTCTGCACCTCACTTGTGTTGAAGTACAGTCTGCACCAGAAGACCATCGGGGATTACCTTTACCTGGGGCAGATGAACGACAGTGAAGCGACTTTTGTGACTTGCTGACGTCTTCTTTTTGGGGAAAAATACACCACCAGATTTTCCTTTCAACTTGCCCTTCACCGTTTCCTTCATGTTTTTTGTTTGCCCAGCATTCCACAGAGAGACATGCACAAATTCCAGAATCCACAGTGAGCTCCGATCAAGTTCTATCTGCTTGTCCTTTTCGTTGAATAGTGTTTTGTTTCTTGTTTTAATTTTTATGCGGTCTGCTTTTGTGATGTTGGCAACCAAAATATTTTGTGCATGCAGGCCAAATAAAGCTTTTTGCTCGGAATGGCTCGGAGTAGGAGAAAACGAGAAAATAGTTCCCCAGGTCCGACAAGAAAGTCTTGTTTGAATGTTGGGACAGTGTTCCGGTAGTTCTGCTAAATGTGCGGTTTGTGTCAGAAAAAATCGAAACGGGGAAGGTAAGGGGGGAACGATCAATTTTCATTTTGGTGAAATTCTGTCCTTTTGCAGAACTTTGTCGTCTTTGCTTGATGTCCCTGAAGCTGTTTTTGCGGCCCATGTCGTCGGCTTTTTGGTGCAGAAAGATCATTTATGAGACGATGTTCTTTGTCAGGCTGGAGGAGACTCAGGGGTCACCAATCGAGGTGGAGGGAATGGACACGACGGACGCCGCGGTGGGGGGCAACACGGAGACGGAACAGCTCGTGGCGCAGAGCCCGCCGGAGGGCGAGCCGAGCACAGCCGCCGCCGACACGGCCGCTGATCCGGGACATGCGCACCCCCCATCATCGGGCAAGAAAAGTAAGTGCAGCTTTCGTGACACGGAATTTAGAAGTGTGAAAGGACGTGAATTTTTTGCACTTGCACACGTGTTCATCGTTCAAGACAAAAGTCAGAAAATCTAACGCGCCCCCTGGTGCTTGCAGAATGGAGTCACCGGTACGTGCTGTGCTGCCGGACGCTGATCGAGCGCGGGATGGTGCTGGCGGAGCGCGTCAGTCCGCTGCTGTGGCGCGTGCTCGAGGTGCACGTCTTCAAGATCGTCTGCTTCATCCTCTTTCTCACCTGCGTCGCCGAGGTGGGAGGAAATTCTCGTTTGTTGTTCTGGTGCGGTGTATGAAACTGCGTTTTTCAATTTCACTTTGCCATCGTGCCACGTTATCGTTTTCCAAATGACATTTCAAAATGAACCAGTGTGTGTGGCATTGGGAACGTTGGTAACATTTGACAGTCTGATCCCTTTTCTTCTGGGAATTTGTTCTGTCTGAACGTTGATCCCAGGTTCACGTGTCAGCTAGCCCTCAGTGTCAAACAATCTTTACCTTGCAGGTGTCTGGAGTGAACGTGGTGTTGGTCGTGGTGCTGGTCGTCTGTCTGCCCGTCCCGCAGCTGCACTTCCTGCTCAGCAACGTCGCGCTCATCTGGACGGCCATCGTCATCCTCGCCAAGATGCTCTTCCAACTCGACACCATCAAGGGAGACTACTGGTACACCAACTGCACGGTGAGTGGAAGCGCGCACACTGTTTGCGCTTGCGCGCCTGAACCTTTCTGTGATGAACCCAAAGATATGCAACACGCATGCACTGGACAAGTCAACTTGCTGTATCCTTCGAGGAATAATTTCACGGTTGCAAATAAATTGCACGTACATCTTTCGATCCTTGGAGTCGGTCACATTGTGAGATGTTTTGCATCTTGGCAGAGCCAGGAAACACCGTTCAATGTCACCATTGACAACGCGAAATACTTGGGCCTCCAGAAAACCGATCATCTCTCCAGCTATCTCCGGGTGAGTTTCAACAGAAACAGCTTTCTGTTGGGGGAGTACTTTTTGTCAAATTTGTCGAATTTTGTTGAAGCAGTGCACACAGCCTGGTTCAACAAAAACAAACATTGATTTTGTGCTGGATGTGGTTTGGTGGTGTTGATGTTGAACGACAATACTTGTTTGTACCCGCAGTACTACATCGCCATCGTGGCGGTTTTGGCGTTCGAGTCGATCGTGTACGTGCACCAGGCTCAGTTCTACGCGCCCGAGTCGCGCCCCAAACCCAAGACGGGCATCGTGTTCGTCGAGACGCGGCGCCCTGACGCCGACGTCGGCCTCGTCGAGTGCGCCAAGTTCTTCGCCAACTACTGCTTCTACAAGTTCGGCCTCGAGGTTCGTACTGTTGCAGCAAAGGCGTTCTGCAAGTCGTCAGGGCAGCTGTGGTGGAGATGAATCAGAAGGACAAAACACGTGCGAATTTCAAGTTCACAGTCGTCTCGGAACATTGGGGTATCGGGCATCTGAACAACTTGGGAAAATCATTACTTGCAGTTTCTCGAAATGTACAAGCCTTCCGAGACGAGTGAGGTTGAAGAAAAGTTGTCCGTTTCAGATCTGCTTCGTGATGACGGTGATCACGATGGTGGTCCGGCTCGACGCCTTCTCGCTCATCTACGGGATTCTGGTGGCGCTGCTGCTGCCGTGCAGCCGGCGCGCCGCCTTCATCCTCTGGCCCGTCTACATCATCGTGCTGACCGTGCTGCTCACCGTGCAGTACCTGTCGTGCCTCGGCGTGCCGCCCGCGCTCTGCTGGCGTGAGTGGGTCACGTGTGCTTCAGGGGTGGGGGGTGGGGTTCTGTTTTCTTTCGTAAAGTTGGGAGGTGTGGCAGCATCACAGTCGTCCTTGATGAAGTGTATCTTCACTGCGATGTTTGTGCATGTCAGTTGATCCCTGACATGCTTCCCAGAGTCATGTGTCTCACACCACGCTTTTCCCAACAACACTCGCTGGGGCATGCAACTCAACACAAACATATTGTCATCCATTTGCAGCGTACCCGTGGTCGGAGCTGCACCACGTACCGAAGAATCTGCGAGTCTACCTGTACCTGCCCAGCTACGAGAATCCGCCCGATCCGTACAAACTCGTCGGTGAGTGCGGTTTGGCTGTCCTCCGGTTCAGGCTTTATTCGTGCCTCTCGTTACTGTACAGACATTGACGCACCAACCGTGAAACAACTCAACAAGATTTGGGTCAGGCGAGCCAAATTCTGAATGATTCTGGATCCCAAAGAGCAGGACTCAAGTTTCCCGAACCGTGTGTCGGACAAAGTTGGGTCAGACGCAAGGAAACTGCTGCTTCATACATTACTCAGTCTTATGTTTTTGCGTTGCAGCGGACTTCTTCCAGCTGCTGTTCGTGTGTCTGCAGCTGCGCGTCTTCTTCATCGAGGCGCGCGGCAAGACGGACGAGTACGGCGGCGGCAGCAACAAGCACATCCTCGACGAGGTGGAAGCGAACAAGCCCAACCCCGTCGAAGACTTCCTCGCCTGCAAAGAGTGAGTGCGCTTGTGCTGCGTGTGAAACCACCGTGCGATCGTGGTGCAGAATATTTATACAATGTCAAACGCCTCAGTCGGAAAAACGATGGTGTAGGTTGGGTCAAAGAAGGAACAGAAGTATCTTGGGCCGTGGTGCTTGCTTTCGAGCTCCTAGTGAAGCTGGGTGACCAGGTCTTCTGACATTGGAGCCCCTTGTTGCAGCACGTACCTGGAGTACCTGAAGGTGGTCGTGTTCCGCTACATGTTCTGGGTGACGCTTGTCATCGTCTTCATCGCCGGCACGACGCGCATCTCGCTCTTCTGCATGGGCTACTTGATCGGCGTCTTCTTCTTCCTCTGGTTCGGCATGGATCTCCTCACGAAGCCGCTCAGGAATCTCCTCAGACTGTGAGTACTAAACGCGCACGCGACGTACACTGAGAGAACACTATGCGCAATGGTGCGGATTCCACATGAGCTTGTTGGTGAACACCACGCAGATCGATTCGAAAACACCAGAGCTGGGTTCGTGGCCGGTTAAAAACATTGCTGTTCAAAGAATAGATCACGTGCGTGTGGGATGGCAACACCCTGTCGATCCACTGTGTGACAGATATATTTTGCTTTTTTGCACAGGTGGGGCATACTGTTGGGCTACAACTACTTCGTCATCGTGTGCAAGACCGCTTTACAGGTGGGTACATACACACACATCTCGACCTCGATGTTTCGGTTCAAGTTGTTGGTTTACATTGAGGACCACTTCGTATCTTGGTGAGGTGCATTGCGCAAGTGGTATTCTGCTTCACTGAGGTGCTTGTTTCCTTGCAGCTGGTCGGGTGTGTGTACGTGAACAGCCTCATCCCGGGCTACTGTTGGTTGGTGCAGCTGCTCAGTATCGTCTGCCTCAAGTCCGGAAACTACGATCCAGGTACAGTGTGGAGACAAACCGACAGTCGTGTTTGTTGTCGTAGACGTGTGCTGTTCTCTGCTTCGGAATCGTCATTGCGCTGTGTGAATAGGATCAACGTCCAACGGTAGAATTTGTCACTGATGCTCCAGTACCGAACAGGCAACAGGTGCACACACCCCTGTCTGCTGCTCACACGAACGCATATGCACGAAAGGAGTGTATCAGTTCTGCATCGACTTGAACGACTTGAAGACAATGCGTGCATTTGTTAACTTTGTGGTTTGTTCGATTGCAGGATCTTCTTTTGGTTTGTTTTGTTTCATTCGAGAGCCATAGATGTGACCCGAACCCTTCTTGCCCGCTGAGGAAACTCTTTTGGATATTTTGTGCATTTTGTACAATTTCGGTGAAGTTAGTTTGGCTCAGTTGCTCACATCGTCTGCATGGAATCTGCCAACCCAATCTGTCCTGGTCGTATTTTATCGTGGTTTCTTTGGAGATGCTTCGCCGTGAAAAATCCTGTTGTGTATTTCGCGTGTGATGTCATTCACGTGAATCCTGATGTGATTTTGAGGCCCTGAGGAACACGTCCAAGTGCATGCTGATGCGATGGTAGGTTTGGCGTAAATGCACACCGGATAGTGAGACGAATCCGTAGACGCCTGAGTAGATCCAGCCCCGGGTGCGTGTGTCGCATGCTGCAGGCAGTGAGTGCGCAAAGAAAATGACTCGAGATGAGAAACTGTCTAGCGTTGTGGGTATTTAAAAACTGGAGAGAGTTGAGGAAATGCTTTCTGCTACCGATTGACATGTGTACGGTGCCGATTTCTCTTGCGGGGGGGGGGGGGCTTGCGGAGCCAACTTTTCTCAGCTTTTCAGCTGGTTTGTTGCCAAAGTGTTTCGCAGAGGCTTTTTGTGGCTTTGCGGAAAGATCGGCAAAAAAGAAGAGACGTGTGTGGGTTTCAAAACATATTGCCAAAAACAGTCAGCTTCGAAAAGCTTTGGGCTCCTTCCCGTTTTCCCTGTCTTTCGTTACCGGTACTTTTCAATCTCAACGTGAAAGAATTACATGAATTTCCCCTCATCTGTTTGACCCTTCGCTCTTCTGACATTGCGTCTCGTATTCTCGACTGCAGACTCGATCGACATGGGCGACTGCGCTCAGACGGCGGACGCGGCGGGGCTCAGCTGGGACGCCGTCTGCTTCGTCTTCCTCCTCTTCCAAATGCGCATCTACAAGTCGCACTATTTCCGCCACATCGTCATCGAACTCATCATTGAGAACAAACTCGAGGCCAAGTGCGTGTCGTGTGAGAAACTTTATTCTTCTGACGCAGACGTGTGTTTATTTGCCAAACTTCAACGAGAACTTGTCGTGCAGGGGCGCGGAGCTGACGAACACGAATCTGATCCGGCGGGTGGAGGAGAGAAAAGCGGCGGAGGCGGAGACGCTCGAGGAGATCAAGGCCAAGATGCGGAGGCTGAAGCAGCGGCAGGAGCGACTCCACAAGAAGTCCACCATCGACTCCGACAACCACTTCGTTGGTGAGTTCGAGTGTGGAAGGAGTGAGGTGCGATGGTCAGAACAGAAAATCAGGTTTTCGCTCGGAATTTTATTTGGTACGTAGTGGTTTCACTGTTTGAGTTCGCTGTGTGTTGTGCAAAACACAAATTTATGTTGGTCACTCCACGCACCACAGCACAGCTGTTGGTTGACGTCAGTTATTTGCATCCCTGTCATGACTGCGCTTGTTTATGCCTTCGGAGGTTTCGGGAAAAATAATAGAACGCTCGTCAAAAGTATCAACGTGTCACCTTTTGTCACATGAGTACCATTCATTCTTCATTTCATGCGACTGTTTGAAAATTTGTCAGCTTCCACCGTGGCTTCTCGGGGACTGATTGACTGCAATTGAGCAGAGAATGTTCGTCCTCTTGGTACTTTTGACTGCGTCATGACAACAAGATAACGAAGTGGATCGTAACTTTTCTTCTCACAGGCAAGAGGAATAAAGGGCAAGACTGGTGGTATCCATGGATGACTCACGAACACAGTTAGACTCTCAAACTAAATCGTTTGTTGCCCAGATCTGAGCTTGCATTGCTGCTAAAACTCCCGGTGCCCTCAACGTGATGTAACCTCCAACTAACCTGTCTTTGTGCTGAAACAGCTTTCTTCAGCAAAGGCCTGCGAGCACAAGTGCCAGATTGTCTTCTTTGTTGCGTACAAGGCTTCTTTCATCGTGGTCGACTCTTCGTCACGAAAAGAACTGCAGAGCAGAATCGATGCAAAAACAAAATTGACGTTTGCAAAGTTCGGCTGCCCTCCTTTGTCCTTTCGCACAGAACGTTTGTGCTATTCTGCGGTGCAGACTGCAAATAATGGGGAAGACATGGACATATTACTCTGATTGCCAAAGCTTGCAAGTTATGTCAGAGGATCCTTTCTCTGTTGGGATCCTTGGAGAGAGAAAAGGTTGGGACTTTACTTTTCTTCGGCTTCGTGACGTAGACCTCCTCCCCCACCCCCAAAGAAAAAGTAGAAGAAAAGACAAGCATGCCGGTCTCGCTTGGGAAAGGTTTTGCATTGCCAGGTGTGAATTCTTGTTGCATGACATTGCTCCGCGATTGACAAGTTTCTTTGCAACAATCTCAATTCAGCGGACGATGCGAGGCAGAGGGAGTGAGTGGGGGGTCAAGATCATGACATTGGATGACAGTCCAGCTCGTTGTGATGGTCCTGAAATTTGAAAGCATGTTTGGGTGTGACAGTGAAATTTCGACCTGTGATGCCGGTACATTGCAGTAGATCTACGTGCCGTCCAGATGTGTGTGTGTGTGTGTGTGTGTGTGTGTGTGTGTGTGTGTGTGTGTTTGTCCTGCTTGTATTTTTCGACCGCTGGCCTTTAACAAGTGTTTGCAAAAATACAAAGTATCGGAAGTCTACATTAGCTCTTTCCATTCTTGAGCAAAACGAACCTTTTGGCTTTTGTTCTGAAACTCACGAACCATTTCGCTTTGCAGTCATCAGATCGGGAGATTACTACATGTTCGACGGAGACGTTGATGACGATGAGGATCATCTGGACAAACTGGAGAAACCGTCCGAGTCGGACAGCAAGGTCGGGCCGCTCCAGGTACGTGCTGTCGTTCTGCTTGTGCCAGAGACCGGAACCGGGCGCTCGCGTGTGTGCGTGCTTGCGTGGTGTGTGTGTGTGTGTGTGTGTGTGTGTGTGTGTGTGTGTGTGTGTGTGTGTGCAGGGCGCGATCCGCCTCCGTGATTTGCAGAATGAACTCTGGGCCAGGTTGGTTTTGGCGTCTGACTGGAAGTCAAAACCCTCCGCTGGTTGGGCTATTGCTGCGTAATGTGTACAAGAAACAGCTTGCCAACGTTGGTTTGTTGGTGTCCTTTGGGAGAGTAATTGTGGAAAACGTTTGCAAATCACGCTTCAGATATTTGAATTTCATGTGTGTCTTACCACCCTTTGCATTTGGCGCGTTTTGAGCTGCGGTAGAGCGTGCGGTTGTGTGTTGTAGCCAGCGCAGGTGCTCGAGATGGCCATCATGAACATCAACGAACCCAAAGTCGCTACTCAAATCATCCGCCGAGGGGTCAGTCCACGAAACCAGTTCTGTTTGCCGGAGCAGATTCAGAACTGCTTGTTTCTGTTCGGTTCTCTGCGTTCATCATTGTTTCTAACACAGTTTTGCCAGTGGTGAGGTGCTGTTCTTTGCAGCCGAAAAGGGCTGAAGAACGTGCACACTGGGTGATTTACATCACGTTTGGTGCGCAGTTCTTGGTGTCAGCGAGATTTGTCCTCTGAAGCTGTGTTTATGTCCAATTAATTTACACACAACGTTGTTTGTCTGTCAATGCGTCTGACACAAAGCCACCCGTTGCAGGAATCAGTGCGTAAGTGGTGATGGTGACTGTGATAATGATGGTCAAACTGTTGCAAAGGAAGGCTCAATCAAATCCGGTTGGGATGTTCGCAGTTCAGTCGAAGAAGTCAACTATGGAAAAGCGTGGCGGATGTCAGGAAGAAAAAGGATGAGGTATCAATCTGAGTTGCATTCTGTTTCGTTCGCTGTTGAGAAACGCGGTTCCTTTCAGTCGCCTTCTGTGTGCAGAGTTCCTACAAAAGACAAACAGTTTTGAACCCTGACAAAACAAAGCACGTTGAGGAAGCGGAAAGTCTTGGGAAATAAGTGGAAATGTCACAATCAGCATTTTCATTCGGTGCGCTAATTCTCTGAGGTGTTTGCGTGCAATCCTCAAGTGTCCGACTGTGGCGGTGCTCCCGGATCCCGTGGACGCCGCAAAGAGCGCTCCGTACCTGGACCAGCTCGACACGATGCGGTTGGTGGAGCGAGACGACCAGCCGTGCGTCGCGAGCGTCACATCCATCGTGCAGAGCTCCGTGCGTGCTCGCGCAGGCGTGGGCGGGGATGTTGTCACGTTCAGTTGTGTTCCTTTGCTCATTTCAAGTTGCAGCTGTGAATCACCCCTGTTGCTGGGGGATGAGACTCTGTTGTCTGAATGTCGATGCGAGCTTGGATTCATAAGTTGTACTTTCTCTGGTTCAATTGCAGGTCGTCGTTTCTCGTGTCCAGACAATCGGGTCAGAAAATGATTGTCACACAGCTCGTCCTTGTGTTCGTTCCTCGCTCGCGTGCAAATCAGGTGTCCTTTTGATTGTAGATTCTGAACACTGCCATCACGAGCAAGGACACGAACGAAGCGATCCAGCGCATCCGGCGACGCAGCTCCATGAGAGAGGTGAGCGCAGCACTGAGTTCGCTGGATTGTGATGGGGAACAGAGTGGGGAGGGCGTGTGTCTTCGCGTCACTTCATGTCAGCTGGACAGACTTGGTGACAAAATGTCTCTTTCCCGACAGTCGATGACGGAGGATGACGTCAGTTTGTCCCCGACGTCGCAGCGGGCGGCAGCGCAGGAGACGGGCAGCCCGACCCGACCGACCAGCGCCAAACTGCCGGAGCTGACGGAGGGAGGCGAGGACGAGGCCGCGGAGGAGCAGGAGGACGACGACGACCAAGAGGCGAAGGCGTCGCTGTGGACGCGAATCAAAAACTACCTGCTGCTCGCGTGGGCCGTCATCGCCGGGCTGCTCGACTACCTGATCGGCGTGCTCGAAGACTTGTCGCACGAGTACCGCGAGATCTCCAGAGAGCTGGACAAGCAGAAAGAGGCGGAGAAACAAAAGCTGCTCGATGAACGTGCGCAGCTGGCCGTGACGGACGGGACGCAGTCGACAGACGGCGCTGAGACTGACGGCGCTGCCGCCAAGGACGGAGAGAAGCTGGACCCGAGCGCCGTGCACCTCGTTCTCGACATCAAATCCCCGGCGACTCCAGAAAAGTAGGTGTCACTCTTGGACTTATGCTGCAAAAGCATTTGTGTGTGGGACCTGGGATTTTTGCTTCGCTTGTGGATCCGACAAAGTGTCGGAAGCTCTGTTTTTGACTTACGCATTGGTCATTGACAAGATTTGTTGTCCAATCACAGAGTGGCGGAGGAGGCGGCGGAAGCAGAGGAGGAGTTCGTGGAGAAGTCTCCGCGGCTCTTCCAGCTCAGCGTCGCGCTCTTCCACGCGCTCGTGTCCAACTCAGAGCTCGTCTGCTACTTCGCGATGGTTCTCAACCACCTCGTGACGGCCAGCATCCTGTCCATGTTCTACCCCGTCTCCATCTTCCTCTGGGCCATGCTGTCCGTACCCAGACCGTCGAAGGCGTACTGGGTCACCGTCATCACGTACACTGAGGTGGGTGGCCGTGTGTGTAGCGTGTGCGTTCTTTCTACCTGGTGCTTGTTGAGATTTTCGTGCCTTCTGCGAGGATTTGTTTTGCACAAGTCTCTTTATCATTGATTTCAGGCGATCGTCGTCATCAAGTACCTGTTCCAGTTCGGGTTCTTCCCGTGGAACACGTCACCAAGCGACTCGCCGCTGTGGCCGCCGCGCATCATCGGCATCGAGAAGGTCTCCAACTACGCCGTCTACGACATGTTCCTGCTCGTCTGCCTCTTCATCCACCGATCCATCCTCAAGGTACAAATCCCGGGGACAGTTTGAAGCAGCATTTTCAAATTTCAGAAATTCTTCGGTGAAAGAATCGTGGATGTTGAACACCCGGGTTTTGTTTTTGTCTCGCAGAGGAACGGACTGTGGAAAGACGCCATCGACGCCAAGGCGGACCTGCGCAAAGCGGAGCAGAAGGAGCGCACGCACAGCCTCGTGTCGACGCCTGCGCACACGCCTGTAAGGTCGAAGGTCACTGTCAACAGCGACGTGCATGACCTTCTTTTGTTGTGCTTTCACTGAAATCAGAAATGCCAGTATTCTTGAACGAAAGTTTCCATTTCATGACTTTGCACAACTTTTGGCAATGTTGCGTTCTTCAACTAATTTCTCGTGGCGTGGTTCCTCCTGAAACATTTGAGTTTTGCTCGCAAATTGATATTGTCGTGCGCGCGTGCCTGTGCTGCCCGTGTTGCGAAGTCAACGTCAGCGATCAAGAATTTCCTTGCCACTTGGGGTCACTGCGCACAAATGGAGCCGAATCACAAAATGTTCATTGAGAGTGGACATTGACTCCATGCGACAACTTTGCGAGGGCACTTCTGTTCAGATTGTTTTCTTTTGATGTAAGCACGTTTGCATTATCAACCACCGCTTTGTGGACAAGCACGGACAGTTCTTGTGGCACGGAACCCATGACCATTGCAGGTCACGCTGACTTGTGCTGTTTGTCTCCGAAGGAGAGTACAACAGACTTTTGCGTGCATTGGCAGGCGAAAGTGCATGGTGTCTGACATGTGTGGCGAATGTACAGAGCAATTCCGTTCTCCCTGCAGATGACGGACACGACGGCGGTGGTGACGCCGGACGAGGAGGGCGGGACGGAGGCGGGCGTGGCGAGGCAGCTCGAGTCGTCCGCGGAGGGAGAGAACGGCGCGGCGCTGGGGAGCAGCGGGGACAGCGCCAAGGAGACGGAGCAGTCGTAAGTGCTGCGGGAGTTCAGCGCCCGCAGTCAAAGCTGGAAAATTGGTGTGCAGACATTGGCGCTTGGACACAGCAAGCCTCCGTTGAGAATTGCGAACCAGTCCAAATGATTTTGTGTCACAGTGATCCTAACAGAGTTGGTTCAGACGAACAACGAACAGACATCCTGCGGTGGTGGCAGAGCCCATTTCCACAAGCCCTTCTGTGCTGGTAGCCAGAGCAATGCTGCCACGCCTCACGTCCTTTGATTTCGCAGCTGAGCAGTGGATCTCCTGGATTTCTTTTCAGCATTCTGAAGACGTGCTTCGCTCCGTTCCGCAAGTTCTACCGGCAGATGACGAACCCGCTGTTCAACGCGGCGTCCGACATGTACGCGCTCATGTTCCTCTGCGACTTCATCAACTTCTTCATCGTCGTGTTCGGCTACAAGGACTTCGGCCCCGCCGTGAGTACTGACGTCGTGCAGTTGGGCTTCCAGCACGGTCCATCCTACGGGTGATGTTGGTTCTGCCATGACACGTTTGTCGTGTCTGAATCGAAGTAATTCTGTCCTTGAGTACTGCGAATGTTTCAAAGCTTCTCTTCCACATGTGAAAACATTTCTTCATGGGAGTTTTGCTATGTATCGTGTCCATTTCTTGTTTTCCGCAGCGGAAAGGAGGGGTTTGCGGAATTCCTCGCTTCTTGTTGTGTGTTTTGTCGTTCACTGTTCAGAGTTTGCTCAGAAATACTTGAAATTGAATATGACCGCAAATAACTGTTACATTTAGCACGGGAAGTGCTTTTGTGTGCAAAGCAATGTTTCAAAAGGAGAAACTCTTCAGTTCTTTGTCAATCCTCAATCAAGGTGTTTCCCAAGCGAAAACAAACACCACATTTCCTTTCCTTCAGGCGGCGGCGGGCGCAGGTTCCAATGTTGTGGAATCCGTCATCAATGAAAACAAGGTTGGTGATTTGAAAAAAAAAAAAGATCCAGGTGTTCTAAGGTTCAAAGGCAGAAACTGCTTTTCTGTTGAAAGGCTGGGTGGGTAAATTTTGATATGAAATGAGTCTTTGGGTACAGTGACTCCTTGAGGAATGAGTGCAGCCAAGGAGTTCACGTCTGATCCAGAGTCCACAAATTCAGATGTTCTTTCTGCTCCGCAGGTGCCTTTACCGTTCCTGCTGATGCTGCTCACGCTGTTCGTCCTCATCATCATCGACCGCGCGCTCTACCTGCGCAAACTCGTCATCGGCAAGTTCATCTACCAGATCTGCTACGTGATCGTGTTCCACGTCTGGATGTTCTTCATTCTTCCCGTCGTCACGCACAGGTGGGACACACACACACACACACACACACACACACACACACAGACACACACACACACACACACACAAGATCCACGGAAAGAGTGTCTGGGTGGGTGGTTCCATTTTGCTGGTCAAGAGATTTTGAAAGGTTCGCAATTGTCATGCGTGCAAGGAACGCCTTTGACCTCGATGTGTGCTCGATATTAAGTCGGAGAAACTAAGGCCTCCAAAAACAGAGGTTCAACCAACTTTGGACACAAGAGAAATTGCGTGTTTCAACGCTTTGTGGAGTTGGTGCGCTTTGTGCCTATCTGATTCAACAGTGGATTCACGGTTCATTGTTTGCAGGCCGTTCACGGAGAACACGTCGGCGCAGCTCTTCTACTTCATCAAGTGCGTCTACTTCGGGTTCTCTGCGATCCAGATCCGCTCCGGATACCCCGCCCGGATCCTCGGCAACTTCCTCACGAGGAAGTACAACTACCCGAATCTGTTCCTCTTCAAAGGGTGAGTCAGAAAAAATCTGTCGGGTCACACACCATAAAACACCAGAGAACTGAGGCTTGTGCAGCTCCAACGTGGGTGGGCGTTTCCGAACTGTGATTGGCCGCCTGCTTCAGGTTTCTGGCGATCCCGTTCCTGCTGGAGCTGCGCGCGCTCATGGACTGGATGTGGACGGACACGACCCTGACCCTGACCGCGTGGCTCGAGATGGAGGATATTTACGCGAACATCTTCCAGCTCAAGTGTTGGCGTCGCGCAGAGGAGGTGAGTGGCAGTTTGAGTGGCGAAACCAGGTTCCAATCAATGCCAGGGCCTCACGCAAAACGTTTGAAAATTCATTCCTGTGCAATGTGGGTGGTTCGTCCTCGGGGACCCTGCTTTGTGTGTGGATGAGAGAATGAATAGGGCTTTCTGCATTCTCAGTGAAGCCTCAACTTCTGTTGGCTTGTCGCTCATGCAGCGACGTTTCACTCTTCTTTTCAAGACATTGATTTTCGGTGGTGTTTTGATGAGGATTCGCTCCAAACTTGAGTCTGTTCAGTGCACAAAGGTTGCCGCATAAGCGACAGCAGTGCTTGCTTGGGTCAAATCTTTCAGTTTCCGCAGCTTGTGGTGAATTCTCGTTCTGTGGTCGCAGTGCCAGTTGTGTGTACCTAACCTGAGTTTTTGCATTGTTTTTTATGCAACACCACGCAGCACTATTCGAGGCTTTCCCACATCGTTAAATATATTGGGTACCCAGTAAGAAAATTTTACCCATGTTTTCTTTCACTTTTCGATAAAAAGTTCTTCCATCTACAATCGCGTCGCAAGCTTATCACTTCAACGATTTTTGACATTGTCATTCGTCAGTTTTCTTCAGACGTATTTTGTAAGATGCAAGGAGAATTATGTTGTGGATGTGTGTTTGAAGTTTAATGCTGTGCAGCAGAACGAAATATCAAGGAGTATCTTTTGTAGATTGTGGCGTCTTTCTTTGAAACACATCCCCAGAGTGGAACCGAAGTTCTGACTCTTGACTTGTTCAAAAGTTTATTTGTTTTGCGCTTGCTTGCCAGAAGACTGAAAGCTTTTGCCCGTTTATCATTTAATTTCACAGGTTCATTTTTCAATGTTGAAATTTTCCTTTCAGAACTTTCGAAAAAGTCCCCTTTTATGCTCTGTTCAACAACTTGTTTTCGTAACATTGGGGTTCCGTCACTGTTTTGTTGCCGTCAACATGAAAAAAAACAACAAAAAATCGGACCACGCTCAAGCAACGAAACAGTTCATTGCTTTGCACAGTGACTCGGTGCAAAATGCTTTTATTGTGAATCCTGCCTGAAGTTGCCTTGAAATTGACGACAAGCGGATTGCTGTTAACATGTTCTGTCACAGGCACCTGACTCGCAGGATTATTGGGGTTTTTGCGCTTTCTTCAAAACCTTCGCGGAGCTTTCTGCTCAGTGTGAAAATCTACACAAGCACTTTCACACAGAGGTGAACTCCGATCTGCTGCTCGTGGAGGCGTGTTGCGCGTTTCATTTTGTCGTTCAATTTCCCCGTCAGTACAGTACGTCTCAAAGGTTTCAACGGGAACTCCAGTTGAGTGCGATGTTTCTTCCTCCCTCAGGCGTACCCGACACCGCGCGGTGTCAAGAAGAACTTCCTCATCAAGTACGGCGTCGGCGGGCTGCTGCTCTTCATCCTCGTTTTCATCATCTGGTTCCCTCTTCTCCTCTTCTCTCTCGCCGACACTGTCTTCTTCGACCAGAACCTGCCTGTCGACTGCTCGCTCGAGATCAAGCTCGGCGGGTACGAGGTGAGCGTTGACCTTGGGGTGAACGCAAGGGTATCCAGACTACGCATTGTAGTCTGTCTGTGGTCGCGGGTGTGGGGACAGCGTGTGGGCGTCCATCTTGACGTCCACAAGAAATAAGAGCACTGGGCATTCTTGACAGATCTCGTTTCGTCATTGTAGTGACCAGTCGGGAAGGATGATTCTTGCCATTCTGTGAATGTTCATTCTGATATTTGTGAGCTTGTGTTTGCAGTCGATATTCCACATGAGCACACAGGGGAAGTTTATTGAAGAGTTGTCCACCTCCAAGTTCGCGCAGCTCAAGGAACTGTACGAAAAAGACGGGGTAAGGCGGGACTTTGGTAGCATTATGATGTGCATTGAATGTATCTCCTCTGTGTTTGATATTTCTCGGTTTTGTTTTTGCAATAGATTTTCTACGTTTTTGCGCAGTGTTCTTCCTTGGTTCGATCAGACATACCAAGGTTGTTTCCGTCTCCCTTTCATATACAAGTCACGTTGAATTGTTTTCGCAGGCGGCAACGGCGTTCCTCAGTAACTACAAGGCGAGTGACGTCGTGAGCATCCCCGTCAACGGCAACTCGACCGCCATCTGGGGCATCAGCCCACCCAGCAAAGATGGTCTGCACGACAGCCTGCTCGACACCAACATGACCATCACGCTTTACGTCCGCATCTCCTTTACTCGGTCGGTACTCTGCGTGGCGTACATCTCGTGTCGTAGGAAACGTGCACCATTCCACATTGAGAGAGATATCTACGGATCTGGTTGGCGCTGCAGGTCTCCGAAGCCCGGGCTGTCGGCGGACACGGTGACGGGCGACTTCCCGCGGGACCTGCGGCCCGACAACGACACCGAGATGGAGATCCGACGGCGCTTCGCGGAGCAGATCGAACCGCCGGCGCCCAACACGACCACGCCGCCCGTGTGAGTTTCGTGGTCGGGGATGGGTTGGGGGTGCGCGAGTGGACAGATACACACGGGTCTTCTGCGAAATTGCTCAAAATCCTCCTTGAACTCCGTTTCAGGCTGCCTGAGTGAGTGCGACAAAGTTAAAATTGCAGTGAAACCCGTCATGACGGATCAGCGTTTGTCGGGCAATAACTTGGTCCTTGACACATGGTTGACATTTTCCCCCAAATGTCCTGTGTTTCGTGACTCTTGCTCCTCGTTTCATTGTTCCATTTTTGTGATGCAGGTGGATCCGGGGTTTGGTGCCGCGATTCATTCAGGTTCCGCCCGACGACAGTCCGTCCATTGTGACGGCGCTTCAGCCGAGTGAGTAGTCACCACGTTCTCCTGCCTGTACAAACCGACTATTGCGTGTCGGCACACTCGAGGATGAGCAATGAACGTTTCCTAGGACGCGCGCGTTTACATAACAAAAAGGTTCGCACACATGTGTCTCATGTGCGTTTTACTTCCCTTCAGGTGATGGTAAGTTGGTGTATGTTTGGGTTCAAGTTTTCTGTTCCTAACGTTTTGTGACGAAAGCAAAACGGCTGATTCTGGATGACCCAAATGAAACAAGTGACGGCACACTACACTTATTTCCACAGCAACTTGTTCGAAAAAGTAGCTCATTTTGTGATTGTTGATTCTGCCAGGTTGGACTGAATTCATGTTGCTGTTGCATCACTATGATGGTTAGCCAAAGAGTCATGGTTCGAATTCATTGTTTTCTGGAGATTTCGGTTAATTTGTACGTTGCGAAAATCTTTTGCTTGTTGCTGCATTCGTTTGTGTTGAATTCTGCCAGCTTTCCTGTGGTGTTGTGGTTTGCTGCGTGAAATTGCCCAGCAGTAAAAGATGTTAACTGATTGTGTTTGCAGACACGACTGAGTTGACGAACATCTCGTTCAGCCTGCTGCACTCGCCAGACGGCGAAACCGTCGAACAGTGGTGGGAACTCAGGGTGAGTGAAAAGCTGCAAAAACTGTTGACCATTTGTTGGTGAATGCAACACAGAATGAGATTCCAATGGCACGGAGTTTCACGTTCGCCTTCTGCAAAGTGACGTTTCGGAAAACTTGTTCATATCGCTGCAGGAGCGGCGGCGAAACAGCGAGTTCAACCCGCGCTCAGAGTTGTCGATGCACGGGGACGTGCTCATCGTCGCCTTCAACGACCGCGTCGCGCCCGCGTCCCTGTCCTTCTTCACCGGATACGGGTGAGTACAGCCGCGTCACGTTGGTGTGACGCGGAGGCAGGGTTCGGAGCGACGAACTGGCGACCGTGATTTGGCCCCCGAGGTCGATCCGCCACCTGAACAGAAAACACAGTCCTGACAACTCCGAGCCCTGCGTTGGCTGACATCAGTGTTAGATGCATTAGAAGCTGGGCGCATGTGAGTACGTGCTGCAGCTGCATGTCTCCGTTCTGTTCTCTGTTGGTGACGACCAGGACCTCCCTGAGGGAACATCAACGTTCACGATCTTGGTCGTCAGCGTTTGCCTCTGAAACTTGGCTGCAAGCACCAGTGAAGGCCACTGCCGCTGCTTTGTTCAGCGAACACAGCAATGCAGTGCATGCTTCCACAAGACGTCCTGAGTTGCAGTTTCGTTTTGTGGCATTGCCAACAAAGATGTGAATGGTGCAGTCCTCCGGCCGTGTTGCTTGCTGAAGTGCGAATTTATTCGTTCACGGCTATTCTCAGTTCTGACACCAGCCGGTTAAGACAAGAAGCGAACTAACTCTCCATCACATGGTCACTCAGTTCGCCCCTTCCAGCTTCCCTCGAGCTCCCTCGCACAGCCTGTTTTGAATTTACCACGAGGAGGTGACTTCGACACTCCTTGCTCTGTTCAGAACTGAATCTTTGCGAACACAACATTCGATTCGATTCACACTCGGTTCTTCAGTCGCCTCTGCAGTGCTCGCCAAATCTCCACTGATATTTTCCGTCTCAGTTTTCATGAGAGTGTGTCTTCTGTACAGTTTCCATAGATCTGCGTTTTGTTTTCAAACTGTTGTTCCAGTACATTGTACGTAGGAGTTGAAACGGTTGTTTTGTACGCGTGTATGATTTCCGAGAAAAATTGCCATTTGTGAAGTAGTAGTGGAATTTTTTCAGCGCAGAAGTTTGTGTAGATCGCCGTTATTGTTCAGCTGTGAATTGAGTTTTGTCATGTGCCATGCAGCAAGTCTTGTTGTCAAATGTTGTGCTCTCTTTTTCGGTGGTGGCGTTTTTTGTTCGGGCTGGGTGTTTTGGTTCATTGCACGATATATTGCACGGTCTGTTCTGTTCGCACGCTTGTTTGCTTCGTGCATGATCTGTTTTCTTTGTGTCAGCACAATCGCTGAATAATCACAGTTTTTCGATTCGTGCACTTACCGGTAAGTGAGTCAGTGACGCACTTTTCACTCAAGGAGGTTTCTTCATCACTCAGATTTAATCACATTAGAAAGTAAACAGAAACTAACACGTAACCAAATTTGTTGCAACAAACCTGGAATTTGTTTTGTCAGTTTTCAAATTCTGTCAGTCAATCCTCTGGTCCATTGGTTCTGGCAATGCTCTGGAAATTGCACAATTCTATTGTTCGTGAAACACAAATCTCACGCTGTTGAACGTTGTTCCTTTGGCAAAGTGGAGAAACGAACCGCAGATTTGTGCAGAATCAATGGATGCCGAAAAAATACGGAGTGCGATGTTGTGCGCTTCAGTCTGGAGGTCATGTTCCCGAGAGACCTTCTCGCCATCTTCTGTGCCCTTTGCTTTTCACCCCCAAAGAGAAAACCTTTGTCTGTTTCGAAAACAAAACACTTCGAGCAAACGAAAAGGAGAGCTGTTTGGAATTTCAGAAACAAACAGTACGAACCCGTTGTCCAGTGCCAATGTCCACCATTGCAGCCTTTCCGAGGGACTCCGACCCTGCAAAGTGCACAGCATCGCATCACCCAGCGTTTCACTTGATTGAAGGGTTTCGATTGGTTGTTGGTAGCTCTAACGGAAGTGGGGTTTGTGCCTCGGTTTCATTTCAGCGTCATCGGCCTCTACATCTCCGTGATCCTCGTGGTCGCGCAGTTCGTGCGCATGAACACGACGGGCCTCGTGTCCGGGATCATGTGGTCCGAGCTGCCCTACGTCAACAAGGTGTGGAGGATCTGCCAGGACATTTACATGTGCAGGGAGGCGAAGGAGTTCAACCTGGAGGAGGAGCTGGTGGCGAAACTGACTTTCCTGTACAGAAGTCCAGAAACTATGATCAAGATCACGCGGCCCCCCAACGAAGATTAGTGCTGCACTTTCAGCATGATGCTGTTCATTTGGGGCTGCTGGAAGACACCACCTACTTCTGAAGACCAGCACGGCTGCAAGGGAATCATGATGAAATTTACAAGGGTGTCTTTGAAGAAATTGGCATGTTCCTTTGACAATGCGTGTAGAATGCAGCTAACGTGACAAAATAGAAGAACACTAGAAAACTCAACAAGGCGTCTGAAAACCTGTGTTTTTTTTTCAGGCCGAAGGTCATTTGCTTAGTTTGTAATTGAATGTTTGATGTGTCAGAATGTTTTTCGACAAATTATCAGCGCAAGTGATGCGCGGTTTGTCATGAGATTGAACCACGATGTTTTCAAAGTCGTACTTGCGTACACAGTCTCGCAGTGTGCATTCACGAATTTGATACAAAGCTGGAAGATCTGTTGATCACTTTTCATTTACTTCTCATTCCTCATTGAGAAAGTATTAATTTGATGTCACAGGGTTATTCGTGCGTAGAGAGATGTTCTAGTGGCTAGTCATGTGTCTTGTCGTGTCATTTGTTCCGGATTGTTCTCGTACAAAGTGTCAACATCTACAGCGAAGTGTTTGTTGTGTGAAGACAGCTGCCAGACATATCAATTGGAGACACAAACTTGCACACAATCAGTTTTCGTCGAAAACGAGAGTTCGTGTGTTGAGACGTCGAAAACATTTTGACTTCGACTACGTTGTCCAAGTTAAAACTGATCGGGCACCTTTAGACACTGAGAAACAAAAAATTGACAAAGAAACATGCACACCTCAAGCGGATTCAGAGAGGTGCAGACCCTTCCCTAGCCCCCTCTAACTGTCAAATTTCGAAGAAAATCCCCCGTATACTTTTGTGCTTCTCAGGTAGACCTGGACACTCTCCGAGACTGAGGTGGGCCTCTCCACCGATCTTGGAACCGCTCGAGCACACACACACACACACACCAACACACACACACATTCACACCTGTCTTTCTTTTCCATGCTGTTCTGTTTAATGTTGCTGCAATGTGGTTTTAGTTTTGCTGACTCGTGCAATAGTCCTGCACAGGGCACATGGGTAATTGCAAGCAGGGAGGCGTTTGCCGTGTACTTTTTAAAACACGATTTCTCAGTCTCATGACACAATACCTGTGTGCCTCACGAAACGTTCCAGAAATGGTTCTGCGGTTTCACGTTGAAACTGAAGAAAAGCATTGGATTCTTGTCAGGAAATGTCCTTGAATGTTGCATGTTTGAACAGATTTACTTGTGTGTACGCGGTAAGAGCCATAGAAAGAGTTCCCGCTGGTTCCTGCCATTTTTCGTGTCTTACCGATCCATCGCAGTCGGTTGTGAACTTTCCTTGCGTCCGGAAATGAGA
>JAAUXT010116455.1_pt1 | contig 30127 bp, 27 predicted proteins | sample 7278171 | NCBI WGS metagenome assembly JAAUXT01 (sample SAMN14350112, study PRJNA611818) | marine sediment metagenome | isolation source: surface marine sediment (1.8m) | place: French Polynesia: Moorea | collected 2018-08
AGGAGGACCAGGAAGAATTGATAAACAAGGAAGAATTGATGACATTAACGCCACTGCAACGCTGCAAGGGACTTCGCACTGCAGTTGCCTTGAGCACTGCTTCTCGTTGTTTACGCAGTGTGAAGATTTCGGGACTGAAAGAGAGAGATTTCTTTGGAAGGAACAAAGTCTGCATGGGAAGGGGGCTCATTGAATTCAGAGTCAAAACCGGATGAAACGGTTTTGTTTTGTGGCCTCACATTCGCAGCGCGACAAATTCACCGAGGCTCCTGCATTTCCTTCTGAAAGGGATAATCATATGTGGAAGCTCACAGAAACCGGCTGAAACAGTTGGTCTGGACAGAACCTTGCGAAAGAACGTGCGCATGTGTCGGTAGATCTGCACGCAAAGCCCTGGTCCAAAAAAAAAAGCAGTCCGCTTTGAGCGAAATTTTGTCAAACAGGATATTTCGAGAAAAGAAATCTGGGTGAGACAACTCATTTGTGCAGCGCACACGGTTGTTGCTGTGCAAACGAACACCTTGCCTCAGACTGTACCTGAGGAAGTCATTCATTTTGTAAGAGTGGTTTGCTCTTCACAAGATAAGGGATAAGAGCTCACTCGTTGGTAGTGCCTCTCATGGCGAATGAGAGGTTCAGAAACACACAGGATCTACAGACACACACAGTGCGCGATATCAGATTGTGGCCAATCAAATGAACAAATGACAACACACCCTTTGGCAGTTGCGGCTTTTCAATTGAGTTATCTGCCCCCTTTTTTTGCAACCGTACATGCAAACGTATGGGCCTATTCCAATCAGCACAGTGCCATCCAGCTGACTGTGTGTAAAGTTGACGTCACTTTTCTCAGCTGCACGGCGAGTCACAGTGGTGAGGTTGTGACCCAATCATGGTCAACTCAATGCTCCCTATTTTCTCAGGAGTCGGCCACAACATGAGACATGGGTGCATATTTTTCACGTTTGATGGATTTTTCTGAACAAACAAGAATCTTTCAACTCCATGCAGTCCCGTGGTTAGTTGCACACCTTTCTTCCAAAGGTCAGTTCAGCCAAATTCTTGGCTCAGAAAAAAGTCGTTTTGTGCCGAAATTGAATCACGCCTCGTGCAAATATAAACACGTTTTTGTCAAATTTGGATATTTGGTGAAAAACACGAGCATTGCCCCCAAAGATGAACACGTCGCTTTTGGTGGTTTCTGCAAACGTTTTTGGAGGCTCCTTGTGTTGGTTGTGCTCGTTTCTGGTCGACTTAAATTGTTGACTCTGCGTGTCCGAAGTCTGCAAGGATCTTTCTGTCTCAATTAAAACGGCAGAGTGTCGGCAGAAGTCGAATGCTGAATTGAACGGTCCTTTAGAACCAGGTTTTGTCGGACTTCTCCACCTGAAACAGTTTTGTCCCACAATTTATCCTTTATCTCATGTCTGTGTGACACTTATGCTGATGAGCCAAACATGCATCGCCTGTGTACGTGCAGGTGACCTCAAACTCAGGAAAGGAATTCTGACACCACCACTGTCCAGAACCTCTTCAGGTTGAAGAAACCACAAGCAGAGCGAAGAACTGCAAGGGTGTCAACCTTTTCTTCTGGTTCAGTGATCTTGACCAAACAAAGAAATTTATCGCAAGTCCATGCACATTTTCACAGCAAGAACAAAACAAAAGACTCCAATGAGGTTGTTATGCAGCTGTGCACTTCGACCTCATCTGCTGAATTTTCACTTTTTGGAAAGTACGAAAGTCCCAATACTTTGGTTGTCAACACATCGCGCACCTGTGGCACACTTCAATTTGAGAGGTTCAGTTTGACACTTCCCTACATCTGTTTTTGGACGGTACACGCGTGCTCAACCTTGAATCAGAAAGAGAAGCACATCTGGAGATACGAGAAGAGTGCTGTGAGTGAGGCATCAAGACACGAACAGGAAACTACTCAACTGTTAATATTCAGCATTACGTATGGAGCTTGAGGTGTCTGAGACAATAGAATTATACGTGGGCAGTAAATTCCGTGACTTTCTGTCAAACAACACTTGAACTTGTTTGCAGGTCAAGCACTTCAGGGCGAAGCTCTTGGCTTTGAACTTGAGTACACTTTTTACTGACAGAGGACCCGTTACTCAGATTTCCTGAATAAATATGTGGCGTGTATTCGCGCTTTTCAGATACCAAAGCGAAAATCTGTCAAAACTGTGGGATCGTAAGTGTCACTTTGAAGATAACGCGTGTGAAAAAATATTCGAAGAAATGGTTGACAACAAACACTCACCAGATGAACAAAAGGTATGAAGTATCCCAGAAAAGCGACGGGCAAGCAGATGGCCCAGATGACGTAGCCTTTGTTCTTCCAGATGTCGACGTTGAGAAATTTTTTCACCCAGGTTCTGAAGCCTTTTGCGGATGTCTTGATGCTCGAGGAAGAGAGGTAATGGTCGAGCTCAGAATGTCGCACTTCGAACAGCGGCTTCCAAGTCAAGGATCCAATCATGAGGAGGGAGAGGAAGGCAGCGAGCATTCGCATCGTGTTCTGCAGGCCAATCGAAGCCAAGGTCTCCTTCAGAAGAAAGGGGAGAATGATGGTGAACACAGCGCTCCCAAACGACACAAGACCATTGACGACACCCAGGTGTCTTTTGAAGTAGTGGCCCAGGATGACGAGGGAGGGGTTGTAGATTAGGGAAGAACCAATTCCCAGCAGCAGGCCATAAGTCATGTAGAGGACTCCGATTTCATTGACGAACGAACTGGCTAGCATTCCGATTGTGGCCAGAAACGCTCCGGCGAAGCCAGTCTTCCTGATTCCAAATCTGTCCACCAGGATGCTTGCGACAGGAGACAGGAAGAAAGTCATTGTGATCTGGAGCGCCCCGATCCACGCTGAAACAGAAAGAGAACTTCTCTCCAGTAACTTTGACACATTTCCTTTCTTGCAATGGATGCTCTGATTGGATCATTTATTTTGCTCGCAGTGCGCACGCAGCGGAAGTCCAGAATACGTAATGTGACGAAGAGAGGACATGATGCTTGTGTGCATGGACCACGCATGCATGCAGTGTCTTGATTTGTAACGCTGCGCAAGGGCGCGAACACACCAGGTCGTTTCAAAGCCACAAGAATACATTACATTGTTGTGCGAATCGTTTTCGCTGCTCAAAATGATCCATTTGTGTTGAGTGCATTTGAATTTTCTGCACACTCAAGATCATTTTGCCATCGTTTTTGTTCAAACTGAGAAGTCATCATTTCAGGGATTTTGTTTGGATCAGTTTTAGTTGTCAGTTCAACTGTCACTTCTGCCAAAACAGAACATCTTGTTGCTGAAACAGATAAATGCGAAGAACCAGAACAAGTCATTTGAATTTCACTGGAATTTGCACCCAATGGGAACATTCCAAAAAGCAGCATTGCAAGTACAAGAAAGCAGGGCAAGCAAATAAGCATTGCACTCAGATCCCATGGCACAGCCAAAGTCATACCCATGTAGGGGGTGGGTTCTGGTGACAAGACAGTTTGGATGACCATCACACAGCCCCAAATCTCTGCAGCAACCTCAAAAATAGCAACAGTTGGGAGTTTATCTTTTCTCCCTTTTTGGATACCGTCCCGTGATCAACATATCTTCGAAGAAGTAAACATTAGACCCTACTTTGGTGGTTATATTCCCAGCTCTAATACACCTCATGCAAAGAACTGCAACATGTTTTGGACCTTGAGACTTGGTACCTCCAAAAGTTTTTTGAGCCATTTCATGCGTAAATACCATGCTTTTTGGCCAAACAAAAAAAACACTCACAATCAAACTTGACCTGGGGTACTCCTGATATACCCTGGATATGTTCAGGCGCAGGCTTTCAAAAGTTATTGTTTCCTGACAACAGACAGCAAACAAATACTGACAACGTGCGTGCAAAACAATACGTGTACATCCCAAAACTGAGGACTGTAAACTTGATCTGGTGTGCATGGTACATTCCACAAAAAATGCTTCGCCAAAAGCAAAAGCTTTCCGTTGCAGCGAGAAATGATTTGGTCTGTTCGCGCCCGAACTGAATTCAAGTGACACTCGCTCAAGAATCACTTCTCAGAACGAGCATCCTGTTTGCATCCAAAGGTCCAGTTGTTCCTCAACAAAACGAAACCTCACCGTGATAAGTCGCAACCGATTCATCATCGTGATCTTTTCACCTTTGGTTGTTGAGCACCTTCGTTCTGTCCGTGAAAAGTGGTGCGTACATTGACGTGTAAGTGTGGACTCAGGCTCGAAAATTCTTGTTTCACCGATGGTGTTTCACATTCTGACCGGCCGATGATTCTCAACAGCCATTTCCACGGCATCTTTTGCCACCCGAATGACCACAATGTTGCTGTTTAATCTAATCTCTTTGCACAAAGGCAACCTTCAAGTGAAAGAAACTCGACTGAATTCAGCGGACCTTGATGTTTTGACATTTTGATGTGACAATCTGAAACGTATAGTGTTCACTCGACGCCTTTTCCATTTCGCATTCTCGTTCCGTGGAGTAGATCTGTCAAAAGCTAGATGCTGGCTTATTTTGATCATCGACCTCAATCCCAGCGGTGGATTCAGGATGCAAGCAAGAAGCCAAAATGAACAAGAGCGCTTGACAGCGCAGACACTGGCCGAGCTGGCAACGTGGTCCTCACGTTCATGCACATCCAAATTACAAATGCCAGAAACTGGTGATCCTGCAAGGAGTGGGGAGGCTCCACACACTTTGAATTCGGATTTGTTTTCCCAATTGTGAAAATGTTCATTTCCAATGGGGCAGGGGTCCCTACCACCCTTAATTTTGAAGTGAAATTGTTTTGGCCATATTCTTTATTTCCAGAGGGGGTGGGTTTCATGTCCTGAGGCACTGGGACCTGGGACCCCCTGTGGGAAACTCTGACAATTTTGCACCGCGGCTCCGTCACACCTTCTGCGTGAAAAAGCGTTGTTGCCTTGCGTTGACACGTGCCTCCGGCGCAGCACGAGCACATGCAAAAGTGCAAAGTTGGAAGATGGCTGCGACAGCTGCAGGCGTAGCAGGCTTTCACCCCCGGGTCTTCCCTTGGGTCCCAACAAGAAAAATGTGGATTTTTAACTTACAAATTTTGAAGGCAAGATTGTCTTCGTTGCTGCCGTCGCTGTATTTCTGAAGCATCTCCACGTAGAGAATACCGAACGTGTTGAGGATTCCGAAGACGGTTCCGTTGGTCCAGAACGAAGCGAGGCACACAACCCACCCCCAACCTCCGTCCGGTGGATTGAAATCGTAATCCTCGCTGCCAGACTGGAGAGAAACAAGAGACAATTGCAACAGACTTCTCACAGCAAAGATTTTGTGAATTTTTGTTTGTTTTGAGACTTCGTGAAGAGCAAGCACTCAGTTGTCTCAAAACTGGAACAGTAACTTGAAGAGACCACAAAGGCTCAACAGAGGTGAAAAACTGATACATACACAGGTCCATTTCGGATAATTCGAATCTCCATAATTCGACTTTTGCATAATTCGACTTTTTTTCAACACAGGTTTGGATTTGTGTGTGTGTAAATAGGTTTCATAATTCGACTTTTACACAATTCGACTTTTTCACCAGCAAAAAGGGTTAGTCGAATTGTCTGAAACAGACCTGTATTTATCTTTTCTTCTCGTTTTCCTTTCTTGTGTCACCGCGTGCACGTTTTTGCAGAAGCGCGTCGGAAGGACTGGTGCAGAGCCTATTGCTTCAGGCTTTCCCACCTGGGGACCCGTTTCACCTTGCGTGAAGGGGGGGGTGTACAGGGGCTGCCTCACGTGCATGGAGGCAGGTCCTCCCAAGGGTCCTGGGCAAGACCAACCCACCTCACTATGGAGGTACACGTTCTGTGTCTGCACGTTAAAGAAACCACAAGTCTTCTTCTTTTTTTTCAATTTGATCGGACAATGTTCCTTTTCGCAAACATTTCGCAACAACATTTGAGAGCATCATCAGAAAATTTCTGAGGTCAAGAAACTTAATTGATGGTGGTAAGCGAAGCGTTTCCACTCCTTTTTGCGACGTTATTTTGCACAAGAAGAGCGCGCAGACAAGATACAACTTGATACAAGGACGAAAAAAGTTTCTGTTGTGTGAAAGGGAACAAATCCTTTCAGAAGGAATTTTCTTCTCGTTGTGAAGAATCTTTCCATAGTTTCGGCAAACTACGCGCTGTTTCTTTTGACGACGAGACAGTCAAGACCAAGCAGCTGCATAAACTGCAGTGCATGCATCCTGCACGGGAAGAGTGACATCGAACGCACTTGTAATGAGAACAATGCAAAACTTTACCTGTTCTTCATCTTTGCCTGTCCCCCTTTCCAGCAACGATTTTTCTTCTTTTTCTGTTGTTGCACCTTCCTTAGCAAATCCATTCTCACTTGGTGAAGTTTTAGTTTTCTTTGACATTTTCCTTTGTGTTTGCGTTTGTTGTTGAACAAAATTTGACTCCTTTTCACTCCAGTCACAAATTTGTATCAAACGAACACAAGGCAACTGCCAGCCAGTGCTGTTTACGAACAACTATTGGTGGTCAACAATTAATCGAAGTCTTTGGTGTTGGTTTCAGTGCTGCAAAGTCGTTTTGAGCTGCTTCCAATGGATCTCATCCAATTCTTCACACCAATGTGAGTTTCGTTTTTGGTGAAGTGTGCGGTCTTGTCGGTGAGCTGAAGTGTTGCGCTTGGCTGCGTATCTCTCTCAAATTTACCGTCAGTCTTATCACAATTCTTATCTTCATCTTTGATGAGTCTGGCGAAATTTGAACAACGGAACTCAACTGCACACGTGTGTACTGGTGTGCATGGCACCAGTTCCGAGGGATGTGTGATCAGCGCCTCATCGCTCATGTCCCGTCGAGTCCAGCGAACCTCGCGCGACAGACGAGAAAACATTCCACCTTCTCGGTTCTGTTACTTTGAAATCTTTCTGAGTTGCTTCAATCAAACTCCCTTTGCGGCATCAAATTAAATTTTCTCCCAAGATTTTCCAGAAATTTGTCACCATCGTGTCGACATTGACGTGACACGTGGTTTCCTTCGTGGGAAGTTCCACAGCCGGTCATTGACAAATTGCACGGATCTATCTTTGAAGAAAGACAACACACAATTTTTGGAACGATCATGATTCGCAGTTTATTTTTTCATTTCCCGCCAATCCATCACCCATCATAAAAACTTAACACATCAGCAGTTGACCAAGCACAACGGAAGCAATCGTTGTATGCACTTGTAATACACATTTCCCAGACACAATTTATATCAGAATAAGAGGGCGACACGTTATGAAACAAAAAACAAATCGCACCCCACGAATGAACACATGTCTGTGCATTCAAGACGTGGTGCGATGTGGAGCGACTGGCGACTGTCAACTTTCGGTTGCAACTCAACTGACAAAGAAACAAAGACAAGCTCAGTGGTCCCCAACAATTGACACCTCGAGGCTTTTGCCCAGAAAATCAGGCGATCCAAAAGTTCTTGCAGTGCGTTGAGTTTTGCCAAACTTCCATCACCCGAGCACGAAACAACATTGTTATTCTCACAAATTAATTGCAACAATCATTGACCTTCACCTTGTTGAGATGTTTGTTGTGAAAACGACGAGAGAAACGATCAAAAACAAAATGTTTGGCAATGCTTCCATTCACGAGGTCGTTGCAGCAAGGTTCAAGTCGCAAGGTAAGATTATCACAGAGTTGGTTCTCGTGTAAATGTGTGACTTGCCTGCATTTCGCACAGTCGACACAAGCAAGACAATGTACAGCCTGTGCTGTCGCTGGTGTCACCACCAGCCGTCGGGGCTGCAGATTCTGAAACCTGCGAATGTCACAGATTCTGAAACCTGCGAATGTTGAATCCGATACAACAAAGAAACGCCTCATTCAAAGGACAGGTTTGTGTGGTGAACAACAGACAGAAGCGAGGAATCTAGATGACCAAACTGCTGTTCTGTAATGATATGGAATGAATTCTGCCCAGCAGCAATATCAATGCAACAAACAACAAAACGTATAAACGCAACAAACATGTTTCGCTTTGACCCAGGCATGAAAAAACTGCTTCGAATCGGTACCAGGTTGAGTTCTACGGTTCACCTCGGACAGACAGATAGACAGCTGGATACTACGTCTCACACCAAACCAGGCGGCAAATATGTGTCGCGGCGACGAGGATCGGGAAGCCCTGGTGCGTTTTCTTCCCATCGGCAGGGGAGGCGAGAGGCGGCGACGCGGCGGGATCAGAGCAGTCCGAGGTAGCAGCCGAACAGCAGGTAGACGTGAACCAGCACGAAGTAGAGCAGCACCCAGCCGCGCGCGCGCGGAGACCACATGCGACGACTGTCAGGGAGGAAATCCAAACATTCAGCACTGAGCTTGCTTTCCGTGTTTCCAACAATTGGCATTCAGTGAGAGCTCTGTGAAGATCTACATTGCTCACCTTCTTCTGGAGAGCCAATCAGTAATCCTAGAATAATGACTCCTCCAGTGTCGGGCTGAAAAAGAGAAGTCCGTCTGAATAGGAACACTGTACGGCGTGGAGATGCCACGATGGGTTCTTGTACACAATTGTTGTGGTCATGCTTGACTCGGGCCAAGTACAATCCGGGGCGTGTTGGATCGCAACAAGAATTTGTTCCAAGAAACGCTGTGCTGGTCACCAAAATTCAAGAAACGATTGACAATGACCGCATTTGTTGCACGGGGCACTTACTCAATGTTGTGGAAGCTTTGAGACGAGTCTCTTCGTCGCCCATATCGATTTTGAACTGCAAGAACACCACAAAATCATTTCAGAGGCAAACATGACACCGAAAAAACCTTGCAGGCAGAGCACGGCCATTAGAATTTCAGCCATTTTGATGACGCACCTCCTGCGCCCCTCCGCCGAGCTTCATCTGCTCCTGGATTTGTTTGAGCGCCGCCTCCAGCACGAGGCGCTGTTCGCGCTCCGACACCAGGGAGCGCTCGAGGCGCGACGCCTCCTGCTCCGCCACCTCCTGCGCGCGCGCAGCCGCCTCCAACCTGCACAACAAGACGCACAGTGAACTCGCGTTCACATTCACACACGCCATTCGATCCATTTCCTTCCAGATACAGGAAATCCTTTGTGAGCCAGCTAGCTGTTTCAACACAGTAATATCTCGGAGCGGAGAAATGCAAAAAAATCCGCAATTTGTGTCACCAGTTCACAATGCACGGCAACCCAAAACGCTATGTTTTGTGCTGTAGGCCTTTAGCTCAGTTCGTGTGGTAACCTTTGTTTGCAAAGCATCCCACTAGTAGGCACATGTGCGAAGCCACTGCCACCTTCAGTTTGTACAACAGAAAAAGTATCCAAATCACGACCCCGTTGAAGTCAAGACGAAAGAACGCAAAACTTTTCCCACACCGAATTCCAAAATTTGCCGACTGAGAGGCTCATGGCAAACCAGTTCGAAATGAGAAGAAATTAATAACATACCCTTCTTTCATCACTCTGGAATGTACATAATTGAAATGAAACGCCAGAGTGCTACACGCAAAGCTGAAAGAAGCAGACAGTTAGCAAACGCGGAAAACAAAAGACACCGTACCTGTGAGTGAGGTGGACCTGTGAGTATTCGAAGTTGTATTTCTCGGAGGTTTCCGTCTCGTCGTCCTCGCTCGTCGGTGAGGACGCGATGGAGCGCAGCTCCGCCGGCGACCCAACCTCAAAACGCGCCGGAGCGAACTGGGCCGCAGGCGGCGACGACCTCAGCTCAATCAAAGGCTCCTGAAACGTGCGGTGTGCACAATGGCAGTGACACTAAACTTTCAACGATGTCTGACAGCAAGGCTTGATTCACTTCGGGTCTCCCAGACACACATTTTTGTTCATCTCAGGTGTCGATTCATAACAAACGCAAAACAATAATTACCTGCGACGTTGTTTCCGGCACGGCGACAGGAGCGGCGGGCAGCGCGCCGGGCGGCGCGGGCGGCACGAGCTGCGGCGTCGCCAGCTTGGCGGTGGCCGTGCCCAGTCCGGCGCTCAGCAGGCGCTGGTCGAGCTCGCCATTGAGACGAATCAATTTCTCGTTGTGCTCCATAACGCGGTGCAACTGGTCACGCAGCTGGTAGATCTCGATCTCGAGTTGCTTCTTGTCGATCTTGACCGCTTCGTACAACTCCGTTGTGTGCCGCAGGTTGCTGATCTCTTGCTGCAAAGATGAACATCAATGTTTTCACACGGGCAATCTCCAAGTCACACAAGAATCTGTGATGTGACGGCATTGCTACACTTTTTCCTCACAAAGGAACTGGAGTTAAATACACAACAGGAATTGGTTTGTCATCTCAACTCTTGTTACCAATGCAGGTCTGTCGCAGACTGTTCGCACCTGGAGTTGCTTGTGGTCACTCTGGACCGTCCTCAGTTGGTCCTGCTCCTTCTTGAGCTGCTCGTTCTCCACCATGAGCTGTTTGCACTTGACGAGCGTCGCCTCGAACTGCGGCTTCATCTCGCGGATCTCGCGGTAGCGCGCGTACATGCTGCGGTAGCGCGCGTTTTCCTCCTCCACCTGCTTCTGCAGCCGCTTGTTGTTGCGCTGCAGATCCTGGTGGATGATGAACACCGCGTTTTGATACGCATCGGTGACGACGGCGCAAGATAACAAGTCGCAGGATTGAACTTTGTGTCGTCGGTCAGCAAACGCATCGACAGTTCCAGAATTCAAAACTGCACATGCCAGTAGGCACAAAACCTGCACATGTATGCAGACTGAAATGATCGCCTCACCTCAAAGTTCTTGTTGAGTCTCTTGTGCTCGTATTTGAGATCGTGCAGCTGTTTGTTGACGGCTTTGCCCTCCGTGTTCAGATCGTCGTTGAGCAGGTCGAACTTTTGCTGGAGCTGTTTGAGCTGCGTTTCGCGCTGCGCGATCGACTTGGTCGTCGTGGTCAGCCTCGCACTCAGATGGCTGTTCGACTCCGACAACTGACTCACCTGCGAGGAAAGCGAGCAGAGACTGACCCCGCCAAAGCGAAGTGGGATTCAATGTTCACGAAAATGAGATTTCCTGAGACGAAGGGAGATCCTCGGCCCAAGAACTCGTCAATTGATAACTATCTCACTTGCAAAGAGAGTTCCTGGCACTTGGCATCCTTCTGGTGGAGACCGGAGAGTGCCTCTTCCAACTGCTGAAGTAACGTGTTGGTTTCTTCTGACGTCGATGCTCCTTGAAGCCTCTCAACGGCAAAAGGGCGGCTCTCAGTCTGCAAACGCAAAATATTTTGTCGCCATTTCAATTGCGATGAAAAACAGTTTTGCACGGATTTGTTATTTGGTGGTCGGTTTTTTCTTCGTACCAAACACTCCCAAGAGTATAAGGTTGTCTTGCCAAACACTCCCGTCAGCACAATCCAGAATGCCGTTCAGAGCGTAACCACTCAGGGGCCTGCAGCCCCTTGGGTTTGGTTGGCATCCCCTGCCACTGGGGTCTGATGACCTCTCCCTCGGGAGGAAAACATTCTTTCAAAATCAACATCTCGTTGGAACAGGGGGGCAGGCCGAGTGGGCCCGCTCAAATTGAAGTGTACACGAGCGATCCAGCTTTCGCTGGGGAGCTGAGTACTGTGAGATGGCTGCAGAGATGATGTACACTCTGAGAAGCGAAGGCTGTCTTGAAGCCAGCCTCCAGAGCCACTACAAAAGCTCAAGTGAGACTCCTTCGGACGAGTTCTGGCTGTACTCACCGAGTGAGTGATAAACTGAGCCTTCACACAACTACTGGGTGTGCGTCTTACTTACACAAGGTAGCCCGAGCCAATCACAGGGCTGGTCTACCTACGGAGGACCAGTACCAGCGGAGTGTGAGTTGCGCCCCGACAGGGGCAATAGCACACAACAGAAGGACCAAACCAACCTGGAGTTTTGCCCTTTCCAGCTCCTGAGTTTGTCTCTGATGTTCCTTCTTCAACATTTCCATTTCATCTTTCAATTTTTCCTGAGAAGTTTTCTTCAAAATTTCTTTTTCTTCCTCAAACTCTGCCATCAATGCTTCCTTTTCCTTGTCCTGACCCAAATCTTGCAGAAGTTTATTTTTCTCATCTTTCAGTTGCTTCAGGTCCAAAGTCAGTTTTTCGTTTTCTCCTCTCAGTGCTTCACACTCCGCACTGGCATCTTTCGCTCTTTCCATCAACTCACTGTTCTCTTCGTGTATCAATTGGGCATCTTCTTCCAACTTCTTGTACTCGTTTTCAAGTTTCTTCAGTTTGTCTTCAACTTTCTTCATCTCAGTTTGCAGCAAGGCATTGTTGTCCACCGCCTCAGTGTACGTTTTCTGCACTTCGTTCAAAACTTTGATCTGGTTGTACATGTCATCAACCTGCTTGATGAGCACACCGTTGTCTGTCAAAGTTTTGTTGTATTGTTCTGTCAAGGAAGCATGCTCACACTCAAGTTCAGACAAGAATTCCACCTTGTCCTCAACTTGCTTCAATTTTTTCTTCAATGCATTGTTTTCAGTTTGCACCTGAAAAAACAAACAAAAGAGGAGAACATCACCGTTGTGACCAGGACAGAATTGTTTTTGTTGTGATCCAGTCACAACACGAACGGCATGATCTTGGCGCCGACTTTCAAAAGCTTGTTGGCAACGCTCAGCAAAAGTGTGAGGCATTTCACCTGGAAGAGTTTGTCCCTCGTCTGGTCCATTTCTCCGTCCATCTCACTGAAGCCTTCCACCTGCCACTGCAGCCCCTCCACCTCCGCTGTCAGCGACGACTTTTCTTTCTGAGCCTGAGCGAACACCAGACATTTACCAATGACAAGAAAGCAGCTTTTGAACACAGGTCTGTGTCACCAAGAGCGCATTGCCAACAGTGCAATTGCCCCCGCAGGGAAATCATCACTCATGAGAACCACCAAGTGATAACTTCCCCCGTAGCACCTTGGTGGTCATATGGGTGATGGCTGCTGACATATTTTCAGTGGTTATCAGGATCAGGTCTGATGGTTTACACCCCTCCCAAGTGACGACAAGAGGTCACACCACTGCCTCAGCTAGCGACAGAACAAGTCCCAACACAAACCAGCCCCTTCGGGTCGCACCTGTGCAAAAACGCTGACGGGCTGAAGGACCACGATTTCCCCAACTGTTGCAAGCAAAACCTTCAGTCTCCAATGTGCGTGTCAGAAGGATGCACAAATCATGGGGAACCGCGGGTGCACCTTTCATTCTTGAGGAGAGGATTTAACTGGGGGTTGCATCATACCCCCCATCCTCCGTTACCAATGATGCAATCAGAGGATGTGCTCACCTCCCAAGACTGAGCAAGTTACGAATCCTTCTGACACGTACACACATCTCGGGGGCATACCAGGGTGTATTACAGCCGCGATGCAAGCAAGCAATTGTGGTTTTGAAAACAAGTTTTCGGTTGTTCGTTCTCTTCAGTCATGTGACGCGTAAATTTGATTTGCTGGACAGACAACGAAATGATTGGCATACCTCCTCCAGAGTGAGCTTGGTGCGTTCCAGCTCCTGCAGCGAGTCGTTGAATGTGTCTTTGCTGGACTCTAGCTCGGCGCGCGTCGTCTCCAGTTCGCTGCGCGCCGTCTCCACGTCGCGCTTCAGACTCTCGTTGAGCGCCGTCGTCTCGACGATGCGGTCCTGCAGCTCCTCCACCTCCTCCAGACGCTCCTCTATCTCCTGCAACACAACAAAACAAACGCGTTTTCACAGAAATTACCACAGCAGACAACACAGTTCAGGACAAGAAGAAACGCTCGCAGCAAATTGGAACGCAAAGGTTTCGAAGCCAAAATATACCTGCTTTTCAGCTTCAATGTCAGCTTTTTCTCTTTCTATATCTTGTTTTTCTTTCTCCATTTCCTTGAGTTTCATGTCCAGCTCTTCCTTCTCAGTTTCCAGAGTGCCAACTGATGTCGTGGCCTCTCTGGCAGTCTTTTCCGCTTCGTTCAACTTCTTTCGAAGTTTGGAAGAAAGTTCCTGAAATTTTAATTGACTGTTCATTCATCCAACTTTTGTCACACAGGAGACACAAGTTTGTTCAATTCAATCTTGATAGCTCGCATAAATCTGACAAGTAGCAAACCGTCACAAGCACCTTCTTGACTAAATTTGTAATTTCTTTGGTTCCTCCGCGCAACAACGACCGCAGAAAAAACAGATATGGCCCAGTTGTCACACCAATTGCTTGCCCTCAATTTTCTTGCCACAATTTTGAGCAAACAATGCTGGTTGTCTCGCACACAAGCACGTCCGCACGGAAGGGGATCGATTGATTGCCTGCTGCATTGCTCTGCTTAAACTCGCCGGTGCGTGACGACAGATCAATAACGCGACGCTCCGTCGAAGATGTAGGACAAAGATTTTCGCAATCTGAATCAGTCCACAATATTCCCACAGCAAACGATTCCTTTCGATGAGCAGTGGTCTGCATCAGTTTGGTCTTCGAACGACTGTCTCTGACAAGAATGGAAACTTTTCCAGACACATTCAAGTTTCTTCAATTCTCGAAGTCAACTACACCCAGTTTTTCTGTGCCTGTGTTGTAGTTGCAACTCTGGACACTCTCAACCCCGGTTTTCACGCTCCATTTTGAGCAACCAGATCAAGTCTCAAAACCTACATTCTCCAGAGTCAGATGGATCTATTTTGCTATTTGGGTTCCTTTTCCAGCTGGGAGGGGGGTTTAGAAACCAACAGCTGGGTTCAAAGTTCAGATGCAAAAAGAAATCAAGGATCAACGGGGCCGCGGTGGTCAGCAACAAGTTTCTTAGTGGACACCAGCTCCGCACATTTCGCCTTTTAGGCCTCTTTTTTGCGGTGCAGCAATGCGGTGAAAACAGGAATCCATGCACTGACCTGGAAGTGCTTGTTGTCGGCTTCTAACATCTTGTACTGTTCGTCTTGTTGCGACGCCAGTCGCTGAAGTGACTCTTTGTTGCTGGATTCGAGTTCCTTCAATCTCGTCTGCAACCACGCAAACACAAGTTCCGTTATATTTCCTGAGTCTTTTTCGCGTACCAAGCATTGAAACACTTTGGTCGGCTGTTCTTGATTTTGACACACCTGTAGTTGATCCTTCTCATTTGTCACTCCCTCTAGTTTCTCCTTGAGCACCTTCAGTTCTGCGCCGAGCTTCTCCCTCTCCTGCTGCACGGCGTCCAGCTGCGCTCTCACTTCTGGGGACGCAGAGCCTCCCTTCTCTTGCACCGCGCTCAGCTGGTGTTGCAGCCTCGCAACCTGTAGGACACACAACCGGCCCTTCACACGAAGTTTGTGATTGGAAGCTGTTTCGATGCTGTTCTCTTTTCATGAGCCTCCGACTTGCGAAGTGTGGAAATCTCGTTTGTGTGTGTGCATGTGTGTGTGTGTTTTGTTTGTCGCTGTGGGAACCGATCCTAATTTTCCTGCATGAAATTGCGTCCAACAAAAGTGTGCGCACACAAAATAATTATCTACCAATCCGAAAACTTTTGTACCAGTGTGAAAACACATTCATGCCAGAACAGACATTTCTCTGCTGCACTTTGCAAAGCGTCAACACACAACGAAAACAGAAGAAATCTATCAGGTTTTAATAAAGTGACGTTCACAAAATGTTAAAATGTTCCAGTTTTTTTCACTCGCAAGCCTGAGACAACGTGTGCAGCAGGCCTGAGTGCGGCGGCGCACGCACCTCAAGATGCATCTCCTCCGTCGTGCCCTGGAACTCGGCCTCCAGGTTAGCATAGCGCTCCCGCTCACCACTCAGCTGCGCCGCCAACTTTTGCATGGTCGACTCAGCATGCACCAAGCGGTTACGGAGCTCCTGGTTGACCGACTGCAGCTGTGATTGTTGTTGCTGCACATTTCCACCAACACTGGCAATCTGTCACCAGGAGAGCGCAAGCGTACGAAAAAAAGCAACCAAGTAAAACTCATGCGCAGTACAAGATTCAATTGCGAATCTTGTCACCAAACAGCCTGAAAGTGGCCACCAAAATTCAACGTCCGGATACAAAGGTATTTTCAATGCTGTCAAGCGCAACATGTCCAAAAAAATCCAATCTTGGCGAGGCTCGTGGCATCGAAACTAATATGTGCTACGGTCTATCGCCAATCATCTACAGATCCTAAACATGCAAACAAACATGCGCTGGACAACATTGAAAGTCTCCTCGTAAGTGTTCAACAAATGATGTGCGTGTCTCTGAACAAGTGAACGAGACTGAAACAAAGAACTGAGTTCAAACAACTGATCCAAGCATCTGCTCTGAATACGGTTTTGCCTTAGGGGGAAATGCACGAAAACAAGAACAAAATCAGTGTGGTGACGCGCCTTGACGGCCATCCTGAATTGCTCCGTGCCACAGCCATTCAATTTGGTGGTGGAAACCAAACTCTTCTCCAGAACTACGTCAGTTCAAATGATACTGGTATTATTTTCCAACAGCCAGGTACAACACACAAACCAGTAAACACGTGTCAGACAATTTTGTTAACTCACCTGTTCTCCACCGTGAGCTTGTGCCTCTTTTAGCTGAGCGTGCAGCTTCTCGTTCTTCTCTTTGAAAGCTTTCAGTTTGACGAGCATCTTGTCGTTCTTTACTTCCGTCACCTCCAACTTGGTTCTCGCTGTATCCAGATCTGTCTGCAACGTCTGGATTCTGCAAACGGGCAGACAGTTCGTTGTGTTGAAAGCGGAAGAAGCCGGCACTTGTAACTGTGATACAGATGAAATGTCAGAGCAAACGTGCTGCTCACCGGTCCTGGAGCGCTGCGGTGACGGCGCTGGCGTCTGACGGGGCAGGGGGCGCGGCTCGCTGCATCTGCGCCGCCTCCACCTGAACCATCTCCTCCTGCGGAACCGACAGCTGCTCCTGCACACAAACCTCGCACTGTTCACGATGCAACTAATCTTTTGTTTGGGCAATGTATGGACACACAGAGGATGTTTCTACAATCCGTCTGCGCGTACCTTCTGATTTTGCATTTCTGCCTGCAGTTTGGCGTATTTCTCTTCCAGCTCCTCCAAACTGGACGTCAGCCGCTGAACGTCATGTGAGCTGTCCTCGATCAATTGGGCTCTCAGTTCCACAATTTCTGCTCGCAACTCTTTGTTCGCGTCATTCTCTACAAGGCACAAGCACAACATCACAATGCTGGTTGTCGTGTGACAACTTTGTCATTGTCACTACATTTCAAAATGTGCATTCGAAATAAAACTACGAACCTGCAGAACAAAGCGTTTTCAGATTCTCAAGCTCATCAAGAAGCTTTTTGTTTTCCCTGCTGAGTTCTTCAGTTTTTGAGTCTTCAGTGGAGCCGAAGTCGCCCCAGGCGTCGTCTCCCCAACCGTCCGGAGAACTGACAGCTCCCAACTGGAGCTGCTGCTGCCTCTCTTTCGTAAGGCGCTCCAGTTGACTTGCGATCTACGGACAAAGGATGCAAAATTTACCATGGAGTTCTGTAGAAAATGTGAACCACGAAACCGTCGCTTTTGAAAAAAAAATTACAGAATAGACTTGGGTTACCTCAGTCTTCTCATTTTCCACATCGCCCAGTTTGTCAGTCAAGTCGAGCTGCGCCTGGATCAGCTGTTGTCGCTCTTCCTGCAGCTTTTCTATCTCCGCTCTCAGCTGGGCGAACACTGTCTCCACTTTTTGACGCTCCCGTGTGACAGCCTCCAATTCTTCTTGCTGCACCTCCAGTCTTTCTTTGCTTTCTGACAGTTCGGCTTCAATGGCGCTTTTTTCTTTCGCTATTGTTGTGGTGTGTTCTTCTTGTTCGGACAGTCTCCTCTTAAGTTCAGCTGTTTTCTCTTCTTCAGCCTCCAGATTTGCACTGATTTCTTTCAATTTGTCCAGCTCTTTCTTCAACGTGTCGTTGCTTTTCTGCAGATCGTCACGTTCATTCGACACAACAGACACTTTGTTGGTCAACGCGTCCAGCTCAAGGTCAAAATCTTCAGATTTCACAGTCGCGCTCTGAACCTCGGACTGCAGGGCAACTACTCTCGTCCTTTCCTCGCTCAGGTCGAACTCCATTTGGTGACACTTTTCTGTCAAACTCTTCAGTTCTCCCGTCAAAATTTCTTTGTCATTGTTGAGAGTTTCGATTTGCAGTTTCAGGGCTTCGAACTCAGTTTCGCTGTGTTCACTGCCCGAGTCTGCGTTTTCCTTCACGATCACAAACTCCTGCTCTAGAGAACTGTACTTCGCCTTCATCTCATCCAACTCCTTTGCCGTCTCCATATGTTCACTTTCCAAAGTTTCGTACTGTTCCTGCAGTGACTTCTTTCCACGAGCTGCTTCCTGTAGTTCGCTTCGCAGCTCCTCCATTTCCTGAAGCTTTTGTGTCAGTTCCTTGGTGTTTGCATCCAGCTCTTCCGAAAGATGACTCATAGTCTGTTCCTTTTGAGACAGGGTGTCACGGGCCTCCTCCAGTTCGCGTTGGACTTTCATTCTCTCTGTCCGGACAGCGTCGGCCTCTTTCTGCACAGACAAAATTCCTTGTTCTTTTTCTTGTACAAGAGTTTGTGCACCATCTATGGCCTGCTGTAAGTCTGTTATCTTCTTCTCTGCAAGCGTTCTCTCATTTTCCACAATTTTCTGGAAATGTTCATGTTCATTCACTTTTTCATCTTTGAGCCTTTTGGCTTCATCCAACTGAATTTTCAGTTCCGATTCGCGCGCTTCCAGCCGTTGATTCAACGCGTTCACTTGTTCAGTCAACACATTGATGTGCTGGATCTTGTCAACCACTTGCAGTTCAAGCTCCATCACATTGTTCCTCAAACTCGCAGCTTCCTGTTCCTTGGCTTGCATCTGGGTGTTCATCTCTGTCATCTGCTGCTGGCTGACGGCAGATTTCTCGGTGTCAGAGGCTTGCAGCAGCTGCACCTCCTGAACCTTCACCCGCATCTCGGCCGACACCTGCTTCACCGTCTGCGCCATCTCCTCCTTCTGCACCGAAAGGTCCATCAGTTTGGCTGCAGAATCTTGCAGAACTTGGTCCTTGGAATCGTTTTCCTCCTTCAATCTGACGATTTCTGTCTCCAGCTGTGCCATCCTGCCCTGGATCTCCTCCGTGTATTTGGCGTATTGTTGCAGCTGCGCACTTATCTCTTCGTTGTGCTTTTTGAATTCGTGCGCTTCCTGTTTCCATCCACTGCCCTGCGTCTGCTCTTCTTGCAGTTGTTGCTTCAATTTCTTTTCCGACTCTGACAATTGCTGCAAGGCAGATAACTGTTCGACTGCACCTCGCAGTTCTTCTTGAAGACCATCCCGTTGAGTCTCGTACTCACTGAGTTTGGCTGTGGCAAGAGCGAGTTGTTTCAGTGTCTCTTCTTTCTCTTGCTCCAGAGTTTTCAGAGTCTCTTCCTGTTTCTTACGTTCTTCTGTTCCAACTTCTTCTGAACTCCTGGCTTCTTCTTGCATTTTCTTCATCTGCAGTTTGAGTTTCTTGATCAGTGCTATGTACTTCTTTCCTTGCTTTTCTTTCTCTGAAGCATCCTCTGTCAACAACAAGAGTTTTTCGTCCTTTTCTTGCAAAGCTTTCGTGAGATTCTCGACCGTGTCATTTGTTTGCTCGAGCAATGTCTGTTTGGATTCCAGTTCTTCAGTCGTCACGTTCAGCTGAGTCTCAACCTCCTGAAGGGTTTCAGCCAATGACATCAACTTCTGCGATTGTTCTTCCATTTTCTTCTGGTTCTTTTCGTCCTGCTGTTGGCTGCCCGACAACTGTTTTTTCACTTCAGTGAGTTCATTCGCGTAGCTCTCCATTTGGCTGGTGGACTGCTGCAAAGCTTCGTTCAGCGACGCCACAGAAGAATCTTTGTCTGTGAAGCAGGACTGCAGATCTTCGAACATTTTGCTGGACGTTTGTAGTCTGTCCTGTAGACTTTTAATCTCCACTTGATTCCGTTGCACCAAAGTTTCCTTTTCCTGCTGACTCACTTGTGCTGCGTTCAGAGACGTTTCGCTTTCATCAAGCTGTTGCTTCAGTTGGGAAATCTGCAGGATATTGCTTTCTATTTGCTCGTTCAGTTTCTCCAAATGCTCTTCTTTCGATTTCAATTTTTCTTTCAAGCTGTCCTTCTCTTGTTCAAAACTTTGACTCTGCTCTTGCGTTTTCTCAAACTGCTCGGCGTAAGACTGCAGTTGTTCATTCATTTGACTCAAGGCTTCGTTCAAACTGATGAGTTGTTTGTCCTTGGCACCAATGATTTCCCTGAACTCGGCAATCTGCTTCTCGTCCCCATCTTTCGCCCCGTGCACAGCGTCAAGATCCGTCCTGTACTCCTCAACTTGGCTGCTTAGTTCTGCAATACCAGCTGTAAGTCTGGCAATTTCTTCATCTTTCTGATCCAGAGATTTCTTGGAAATCTCTCTCTGTTCCTCAAACTGAACTTGCTGACGCTCAATATCTGCTCTGCTGGCGTCCAACTGGGTTTGTACTTGTTCTACGGATGAATCCTTGTGCTTCAAGTCCATCCTGGTTTGTTCCAACTCTGATAACAAATTGTTTTCTCTCAGTTCCAAGTCCATCTTTTTCGTATGGAATTCTTGTTTGATGCTCTCAAACAGATTCAGCTTTTCCTGAAGTTCATCTTGAAGCTGCATTTCCCTTCCGTGCAAAGCCTCGACCTGCCCACGGAGCTGTTGCCTTTCAGTGCCCATTTGATGCAACTGTCCTTGCAATTCAGCCTGAGCATCTTGCATCTCGTGCTTTTCTTGAGCAAAACGGTCTTGCTGGTCATGCGTAGCTTGTCTCAGTTGCTCCAATTCTTCCTCATTACTCTTGCGTTCATTGTCCTTTTCTGTCAACTTGTTTTGGAAAGACTGTATGTTTTGCTTCATTTGACTTTGGATTTCTTCAAGTTTCTGCTCTTTGTCTGCCACAGTTTGGACCAGTGATCTGATCTGGTCATCCTTGGCCACCAACAAAATGTCTTTCTCTTCCACCTGTTTGGCACTTGCGGTTTGAAGTTGCTCCACGACAGTAACTCTGTCTTGCACAGCAACTTTGCTCTCCCGTAGTTCACCGGCCAACCGCTCAACGGCTTCGTCCTTCAGTCTTACTTCTTCAACCAGCGACTCTCGTGATGCAAGAGTATCCGACAAACTCTTCCTGGTTTCCTCCAAAGCACCTTGAGTGGCGACCACTTCGTCCTGCAGCTCCTTCAGTGCAGCCTCCTTGTGGCCAAGAGCTTCATGAGCCCGCTCGACTTGTGAAGTGAATGTGGCAACGGATTGCTGCAGTTTATCACAGATTTCATTGGAATGTTCCAGTTCTTCAGATTTGTTCTGAACTTGAGCTGCTAGATCGTCACAGGTTTTCTTGGCTCCCTCCAGCTGCATGGAGGTGTCTTCGAGCTGGCTCATCAAGCCGCTGATCTTCTGATCCCGTTCGACGAGCTCCTTCTTCAATTCCTCGCCACTTTGGCTTGTGGCGTCGAGCTGTGACTGCAACTGCAAACGAGTTCCTTCCAATTCTGTGTTTGTCGTTCTCAGCTGATTTTCTCTTTCTTGAATCACTGTTCTGAGCTCCCCTTCCAACACAGTCAAATTCGTCACCTTGGCCACCTCTTCGTTCACCCTCTCGGTCATCGCCACAACTTGACCACTCAGCGTGTCCACTTCACTTTGTTTCTTTTCCATTTCCTTTTTCTGTTCGGCAGCAGAAACCTGATCTGTCTGAATTTGTCCCTGAAGTTGAGCCACAACATGTTGTAGCTGTTGATTCTGCATCGCGTAGGCCTCAAGTTGAGAGTTTCTGTCCAACAGCGCCTGCGTCAGCTCCTCGACATGATTTTTCTGGCTTTGAACGTTCTTGTTCAGCTCCTCCGCACGCGACTGCAACTGATTCATTTCTTGTTCCATTTGTGAAATCCTTGAATTCTTTGAATGTAGCTCCTCTGAGACTTTTCCTTGCTTCTCTAATAACTGCTGCAGAACCTGTTCTTTTTGCATCAGTTGGGCAGAAAGAGCGTCTGCCTGCACCGAAAGTTCATTTTCTTTGTCACCAGCTTCTGCCAATCTCTGTTGTGACTGAGCAAGCGCTTTTTCTTTGTCATTGGTGCTTGTTGTCAGCTCGTCTCTCTCCTTCTCCAACACACCTTTGTCTGCCATCAGGTTGGCGATTTCGTCTTTCGAATCCTGCAGCAATGAGGTAAGTTCTTGGACTTGTGTTCCAAACTGTGTGTTCTGCTCTGTCTTTTCGGCAAGTTGGTTGTTCAGTGAACGTGTTTCGTTCACATTCTCCTGCAGCGCGAGGTTCAACGTTTCAATTTGTTTTTCTCTGCTGCTCAACTGTTCCTGCAAATCACGCTGGAGGCACAACGTTTCATTGGCTTCTGTCGAGGCCATACGGTTTTTCTCCATCAAGTCCTGGAGTTGATCGCTCAAGTTTTCGACCAAGGCACTCTTCTCTTGCACACTTTCTACAAGCTGTTTGCATTTTTCCTGTTCACTGAGCAAATGTTCTTGCAGTGACGTAATGGACTGCTTTTGACTTTCCAACTCTTCGTGCTGGTTTTGCAATTCATCTTTTTTGGCACTCAATTCTTTTGTCACAGCCTGTGCGGACTCAGCAGCTTTCTGCAGTTCTGTGTTTGCAGCTGCAAGTTTGTCTTGTGATTCCTGGAGTTGCGCCTGCAGTTGTTTGTTGGAGCCTTCAAGGTTGCCTGCCAAAGTTTGGATCTGCTCGTCCTTGGCCGAGATCTGTTCCTGTTGCTGACGAATGGTTGATTCGCTACTCTTTACTTTTGCCTCCAGTTCTTCAATTTGCTGACCATTCGAACTCAACTGAGCGTTCATTTCTTCCAAATTTTCCGTCAAAGACTGAACTTTCAGCTCCGAATCTTGGGAGGTCTTCTTCGCCTGATTTTCCAACTGTGAAAGTGATTCCGTCAACCGACTCTTGCTGGCTTCGAGCTCCTCATTCGCCTTGACCACATCGTCCATTTGACTCCTCAAATCTTTGATTTGTTTGTCTTTGTGGATCACTTTATTTGACACGTGCTCCAAAGTTTCTGTCTGAGATTTCATCTCCATTTCCTTCTCAGACAGAAAATTCCTGAGCTCGTCCGTTTCAGTCTTCAACATGTTGCTCTCCTGCCGACACTCCTCCACCATTTTGTTGTACTGCTCTTTTTCCAGCTTCAGTTGTTCCTGATACGAACTTTCCTTTTCCTGAACAAGCTGCAGACTTTGCAGCAGCTGCTGTTGCAAAGACTCCAACTTGGTTTCCAACTCGGTGTTGCGATTTTCGAATGATTTCACCTTGTCATCTGATTCCGATTTTGTTTCCTCAAGGAGTTTCCCTTGCTTCTCCAGCTGTTGCTGTAACTCGAGGTTTCTACGATCGTACTCGGCGACGGTGCCCTGCTGTCTGGACACTTCAATCTCCATCTCGGACAGTTGGCTGAGCAGGGACTGCATCTTGCGTCCCTCCTCGCTCTGACCCTGCTGGAGCCCCTCCACTTCCCTGCGCGCCTGGTTCGCCTCCAGTTGCAGCTCCTTCAACTGCTGCTCTCGTCGCGTCATCTCTTCTTGCAGTTTCTCAAAACTCTGTCGACCCTGCTCCACCTCGTCGCTCAAAGCCAAAATCCGATCATCCTTCGAGACATTCATTTCTTGAAGGCTCTTCACCATTTCAGTTTTTTCCGCGATAGCTGCGTTCAAGGTTTCCTTTTCTGCCTTGTGAATGGCATTTAGATTGGTCACCCCAGTGTTGGCTTGATCGAGCTCCAGCTGCAGCATGTCGACAGTGGACGACAGTCTCCGACTCTCCTCTGTTTGGCTCGCCAGTTGTTCTTGTTTGCGTTGAAGGTCCACCTGCAGCATTCACAAAAAAATATTGTTTTCAAAAAGAACGGACCAGAGGTCTTCAAAGGAAAACGAAGCCACTCAGATGCTGCAGACAACTACGTCAGTCACAAAAGACCACGGTGATCTCTGCTTCTTTCACGTGCCCCGTCACACCGGGAACAACCCAAATTTCCTTGCCTGCAGTTCTGAAAGAGTGGTCTCTTTGTTGGCGAATTTGCTGCAGAAGGATTCAATTTCCTGCTGTTTGTTGTGGAAATGTTGTTTGGCCTCAGCAACCTGCAGTTCTCTTTCCGTCACAGTCATCTGCAGGAAAATACGGGTCTTCACGCAAAACAAACCACAAAGGAATCAGTGTTTGAAGATTTCCAGAAGTGAACTTGAAACGCAAATCACCTCGAGAAGTCTAATTTGTTCATCCTTCACTGATAACGCCTCGTTGAGTTTCACTTTTTCGCTCTGAAGTCTTTCAACCGTTCCAGATGAGTCCGCCAGCTGGCTCGTCAACTCATTTGATGCAGTCTCCAACTCAGCCGACTTCGTCTGAGAAAACGAAAAAGAAAAGAATGCGTTGAGCTGCGTGAACATAAGCAGCGTTCGGCAACTGTGGGTGCGATGTTTCCAAGGTATAGATCTTTTTGTCGCAAGTTTCCACGTCTGTTTTCCCCAGCATTCAGTTGGTGAAAGTGTCGTCACACAAGAAGACGAACTAGTATGTTACTGCGGCCGTCTGAAGAAGACACCAGATCTGTGGAAATGTTCTCACCTCAAAAGGCACAAGCCTGCTGACTTCAGTCCGCGCTGATTCCAATTCTTTCTGATTTGAAGTCAACGCGCCCTCCAACTCAGTTTTTTCAATGACAATCTGATCCAACTCAGCTCTTGTCGCAGTCAGCTGAATCGAAAAAGAAATATTTGTTACTGAGGCGGTTTCAGGAGACAATCTTGACTTCGAAACAAGAACACCAATGAAGAACACGCCCCATGGCTCAGTCTGCAACAAACACCAATGCACAGCTTTCGGAAGGCGATGTTGCGTGTTGAGACGACGCGCGGCCCGTTGCTCCGCAACGGACCAACTTCTGAACGGTTTTTAGATTTTGGACAAGTAAGAGAGAGGTGGGGGCTAGGGGAGTTTCCAAGGTCAAACGGAGAAAGACGAGTCCCCCAGACAACGGCTGGCAGTTCGCTGAAAATCGACTCAAAAGTCTTCAAATGCAGAAAATACCTGTGACTGAAGAGCTTCATTCTCTTTCTCAAAAGCGATGTTCGGTTGTTTCTCGTACTCGAGCTTCTCTTTCAATTTTTCCACTTCGGACAGAAGTTCTTTCTTGCTGCTTTCAACAACTATCAACAACCAAGTACCAGAGTTTAGTGTTTTCCTGTGAAAACAAATTCGTCAAACACATTCTCAAAGTAGCTGACGTTTTTTTTACCTTCCTTTTGTTCTTCCATTTCAGCCATACGCATTTCAAGAGAAACCTTTTCTTGTTCCAATGATACATTCCGACCCTCTCCTTCCTGAACTTCCTTCTGAAGGGTGTCAGTCTGGATCTTCAGCTCCTCGATCTCTTTGTTCATCGAAACCTGCCACAAAAGCCTCGTTAAATTTTCGCGACCAGTACGCCACATTGAGCATTCCACAAGAAAACATTGCTTGAATTCGAAGCAATCTACAAACACGCAAATGCAATCATCGGGCTTGTGCGTCAACGAGAAACTCACAACATCCACCTCGGTGTGTTTTCTGTAATCTTCGAAGTCCACCAGTCTCATCTCAAAAGCGACCCTTGTTTTTCTCTCCTCATCCTTCTCCTCTTGAAGTTTTGAGAGCGATGAGGCCAATTCCTCAATGTGCTCCTTCATGGATGACTTCTCGTTCCTCAGCAAAGTTAATTCTTTTGTGAGGTCATCCTTTTGGTTGGACACTTCACTGAGACTTTCTGCTTTTCCGTCCAGTTCTTTCTTCAAAAGCTCTGCAGAGATAGAAAGGAACAACGAAGCTACACACAAGACATCTGACCTGTTCTACCGGCAAGTGACTGTTTCTTGGTTTCATAAAGCTGTTGTTTGGCATTTCTTCATTCAGTCATTGCCAACCCGCAACTCTCGCAGCAGATTTCTCGATTACTTTTCTCCAGAGCAGCATCAACACGCAAGGTGACTCTTCGATGGCAACAAAGCCAAATGCCAACAAAATTGGGAGCAAAGGCATGCAAACTAAATGTCAAATCAGTAAAAAAAAAAACAACATTCGCGGTCACTTGCTTGACTTTAGTCTTCAGAACATTTTTTTTTGTGTGCAACCGTCATCGCTGACACTTGAGCAAAACAAAATGGGCAGCTACAAGCGGGTGAAAGTGTAAGGCAAAGCAGTGAGAGTTGTGGCGTGTCACCTTGAGCCGTTAAGGCATCATCCATCTCAACGAGGCGCAGCTGCAGGTTACCTTTTTCATCCTCCAATTCGGCGATTCGGTTCTGGAGACCGATAACTTCTTCCGCCAAATTTGAGCTCTGGTTGAGATAATAAGCAGAACACGAACAAATTTAAGTGCCCGACAATCAATTGTGCTTGCCTTTCCTTTTGGTAACTGAAGGAGGAGGGTAACAACGCGCACTGATCGAAGATCAATCCAATTTGGTCAATTCGGTCCGAACGCTCACCTTCTTCAGTTCGTCCAACTGAGACTGAAGCGCCATCAGTTTGTTGTCTGACTCTTCTTTCAGAATCTTTTTTGTTTCTTCAAGGTGTTGCTCAGACTCAGAAACGGTTTTGCTCAACTTTTCTGTCAGAACAGTTTTCTCGTGTAATTCTGCTTCCAGCTGCGCAGCAACACTGGACTTTTCCTCACACAGAGACTTCTGGATATTCAGTTCCGCCACAGTCTGAAGCGTGAAACAGGCCACGAATAACCACGCACACATACATCGCACACGTACGCACGCACACAATTCATACAGAAACGAACTTTACAGCGAAGCCTCAAGGGCAATGCTGACCTGTTGGTACTGCTCCTGCAATGTGTTGTACTGAGTGGCTGCCTGCTGGTAAGCTGATTCATATTGCTGCAGCGCTGCTTGAACCTGCTCCAGTTGTTCTTTGCTCTCCCCTGCATGCAACTGTCCTGAGCTCTGCAACAGAGAAGTGTCAAGTATTCTCGGCCAAGTGTTCATTTTGTAACGAACTTCTTCAGTTCAACCAAACAAAGTGAAATACGAGAACAAAAAGTACCTGCAGCTGAGATTTCTCTTGCCTCCACCGCTCTTCCATCGTGGCAAAATTTTCCTGCATGATTCTCATCTGTTCCGATGTCATTTTCCATTGTTCGGTCAAAGTTTTTATTGTAGCGTCTTTTTCAGACAACTGTTGGTCTTTGGCACCTTTCTCACTCGTACTCGCATCCTGGGCTCTCACCATGTCTTTCAGTGACTGAAGCTCCATGTCTTTCTGCTGGGAAGTTTCTTCAAAGAATTTCTGCGATTCCTGAAACACAGATTTGGAACCGCGTACACAAACGAAACCCGAGGTAAAAGGAATGAAGGGATGAAGATCCGAATTGTCGCTCTGAAACCTCAGAACGCACCTGCAACTTGGCTGCAAACTTTTCTGTTTCCTCCTGCAACTGACTCTCCGCCCGTCCCAATTTATCTGTCAGAACATCCAGTTTTTCCTCGTACGCCTCCACTTTTGCGGTAAGTTTTTCAACGACAGCAGCATGGTCCTTGATCTGCTGATCGCGGTCGGTTGAACCTCCTTGAATAAGCTGCAGGAGAAAAGAAACTCTGTTCGATGAGCAAAGCTGACCCTGTTTCTAAAAGTTCCAATTTTAGGGAGGGTTCATGTGTATTTTTTACCTTGATAGCTTTGTCCCTTCCTCTTATCACTTCGTTTTTCTCGGAAATAGTTTCTTGCAGGTCCATAATGACTTTTTCTGTTTCCAACATTTTGTTGTTCATTTCCAACAATTTCTTGTCTTTGTACACCATAGTTGCGTACATTTGCTCCAGCTGGACCTAAACACAAAAACAGCTACTTGCAAGTCAAATAACATCACAGCATGCGTAGTCTACGGCACCTTTCGTTGTGCACATATTTGAACGCAAGGTTACCTGTGGGTCGTCTCTGTCAGCAGGATTGGCCCCTTCAGCCGCAGCTGCAATGGACTGCTGCATTTGCTCCATCAGTTTGCTCTGCTCGCTCAGCTGATCTTGGAGCTGCTTCACCACGTCATCTCGCTCTGCAATCACTCGCTCCTTCACCTCAATCAGCCTTTCTTTGGCAGCGATCTTTTTTTCCCTTTCTGCGACCTGAAGGACATTGAATATCGTTGGCATGGAGAACAGTTCACCTTCTCACATTCTCACCAGCTTTCGACAACAGAACGTGCACAGTCAACACAAAACTATGCCCTTACTTTTTTCTCTGCAACTTCCATTTTTCGTTTCAACACCAGCCGTTTTGCTCTGTTGGCAGAATCGGCTGTACTGCTGGCTTCAGAAGCCATTGTGCTCACGCTTGCAATGCTTCCGGTTTCATCGTCCGAACCTGCAGCAGCCTGGAAACAAAAAGTTGCTTGTCTCAGTGAATAAAAAATGGAACTTCCTTCATTCTGGCAAGACGACCTTTATGTGTAGGTTGTCACTCACGCAACAAACCATCATCTCATGTCAGACGCACCTGCTCTGGCGTCTCGGACATCGAAGTTGTCATCGATCCTGCAGATTTCTTCACTTCTTCCAATTGCGCGGTCAAACTCACAATCTTGGATTTGGCCTGCAGCCTAACCTTGGCTGATTTAGCTTTCTCATCCTGGAAACAGCCCCAGCAATTTGTACATTTTCATGAATCACAATAGCCAGGCCGCTACCTTTGTGCACAGCTCACACGCTCAATGGTGATGTATTCGCAAGTTGGATGGTGTCATAATGACACCACGAAGATTTCTTGTGGTCCCCTCCCTGAGAGTCATGTCCTTTGGGTGATGATTTGCAAGAGATTTACCAGAGAAAACACAGGTTCGCTCACCATGCGACGCCCTTCTGTAAACACGGTTGGGGGGGGGGGGCAAACTGGACGGTGTCAGTTGCCCGCCTGCAGGCAACTTGCATACATTCATTTGTTGTCAAGCTTTCTTGCTGGCAGCGGCATGCAAAAAGTCCCAACAACAACACCTGAACAATTCTATCTGAGAGTCACACCTGCAGTTCTCGGTCCCTCTGTTGCAGTTGTTTTTCTCTTTCCCTGATCATCTCCTTCAGCTGGATGACCATCACCTGCTGCTGTTCCATCTGCATCTGCAGATCTTCGGACGTGCCGCCTTCCATCTTGGTTGTCTGTGTGGAAAGTGAGGGGGACTTGACGTTGATGTTTGATGAGGCGCTACAAACTCTGAAGACATGTCAAGACAATTTGATGTCTGTAGAAACTGCTTTCCAAACGTTGCTAAACTTTTGCAAGGTTCAATAAAACAGGATACGAGGGGTCCTCAACATTTATTTGCCAACTGCAACCAACATGATCGGCACCGAGCGATTTCAGAGATGCCTGCACAGCCACTTTGAGTCTGTCAATGGTGACCCGTGTGACATTGCATTCGACTCAGGATCTCGCCGATCGCGCTGAACATGCTGGCAAATAAATATTGAGGACCCCTCGTATCATCCACGCACCACGACAACAGGTGGCAAACTTCACCCCCACGTGTATCACAGATGAATTTGAGGAACAAGGTGCATCACGAGAAGATATCTGACAAAGTGAAGACAAGCAGATTGCAATCAACGTGTGTAGATCTACGTTCTGCATTTGCCATCCATTGGGGAGGGGACATATTGTGGGGTGACATGACCTTAGAACCACCTACTTAGTGGAAAGTTGACTCGACCACGCTGTACACAAGCTGCATGATCATGAAGCGAAGACACTGGTTGTCCACGGGTGACAGATTGAAATGTCCAACACAGGCTTGGATAGCTGCTGGGTGGGTCACTGGCACACCCATTCTTGTTTGGAGTTCCAACAAAAATCGAACTATTGACTGTCTTAGGCAAGATAAGGCTTCACATTCCACAAATTTCTGAGCATGCTCTGCTTGGTCTGCCATTTTGAAAGAAAGAGGAAAACCACAAGGGGTCACATGATCATGTGATACCCCCGTGGGGTGGAGGAATGCAGGCTAAAAAGCCAGCAAAATAGTGATAATGTGCTATTATGTGTCTATTTTCTATCTAATTAATTATTATAAAAATATTCAGAATATTAAAAATTTTTAGGTGCTGCCAACACCCCCTACCAGGGAGGA
>JAAUXT010002462.1_pt1 | contig 30101 bp, 28 predicted proteins | sample 7278171 | NCBI WGS metagenome assembly JAAUXT01 (sample SAMN14350112, study PRJNA611818) | marine sediment metagenome | isolation source: surface marine sediment (1.8m) | place: French Polynesia: Moorea | collected 2018-08
CGCCCACCTCACCCCGCCCACTTCACCTCACCCACCTCACCCCGCCCACCTCACCCCGCCCACTTCACCCCGCCCACCTCATTCCGCCCACCTCGACTCTGGATTCGCTGCAAGTCACGCAAACAAACAAGATCATTTCGTGTGCACTCTGGCTGAGCAAAAGTTTTTACAGCCCAATTGAAACAAAAGATGTCAAAAAAGTTTTTTTGTGTGTGTGTCCAGACAGAAACTAATTTTCCCTTTTTCATTTACTCTGACAAGAAAACATTGTCCTTTCAAAAGAGCGTGAAGCCAAAACAATTTTTTTTTTTTGAAATTTTCTTCTCAATTGATATGATCATGTTTTCTTTGTTTTCTTTGTGCGCGGTGACCACGCGATGCAGAATGAACACGATTTTTGTGCCATTAGTAGGAACAATAGGGACGGAATGAGGGTGGATCTCACGGTGTAATGGAGGTGTCCCCGGAAGGCAGGGAGCCGTGTCGTCATGCGATCTCGCTCCGCCGTGTCCATCCCATCGGGGGGCTATTCTTTTACCCCCCCAAAAAAGCAGAATTCTGCGGTTTGCTGCGACGCTCTGCGTTTCTCTGCATTTCTGTAATGCAGAGAAATGTAGAGCGTGAAATGCAAAGGACAAAAAGAACAGCTTTTGGACGCAGGGAAGCGCAGAAACGGGATGCAGAGCGAAAAAAGAACAGACCCCATTGAGCTGCTGGGGTCGCAGTTGACGGCGATCCCCACCCACCCCAACCCCCACCCCAGCAGACGCCTCGTGCGTTGGATCAAGAGCGGATCGCCCGCAAAATAACTGTTTGCTCCAATTTTGTGATGCGGGCGTGGCCCACCATCGCTCCCCTCGCGATGTTGCCAGAAACGTGTCCATGATCGGACCAAGAGAGGCCAACCTCGGTCTCTGCCCAAATTGACCTTGTGAGGCTTGAAAAATGGGGTTTTCAAAACATTTTCGGGGCGGTGTTCAAAGGGACTTCAAAATTGTTTGTACCTTTGATACAAACTAGGGGAATCTTTTTTTTCTGGCCAGGGGGTGCTGGGCCCTCAGGACCCCTGGATCCTCAGGACCGTCTTCACCCACCGGAAGAACACACGGCCCAGAGCGGTCTTCACGTCAGCGTTAGTTTCATCCACTTTTTCCTGTCTGGTGCAGGAAAACGTGCTGTAGCCAAATTGACACCGACATTTTTTCGCCCTGAGTTATTTCTTGTCACCACCAAAACAGCACCTGCTATGAGCTGAGGCTGTTGGTACTTTTCCACAGACAGTGAGATGTGCGTGGGCGCCAGCGAGGAAATCGAGATGCAGTCGAGAGCATGTTCTGCGATGTCCTGCAAGCAAATCTTCCTGCTCGGGACCCTTCCATTCCGAGGAGGCAGGCGATCAGTGGGAGGCAACACAGCGCACGCTGAAACCCTCGGGACGGGCCCAGACCACCTGCTCGAACGCCAAGTCATCAAGAGATAAAAGAGCCTGGGGCTTCACTTGGCCAGCATCACTCCAAATGACAGTTGTACACCTCACAAAAAGTTCTTACCAAATTTGCAAATTGCCAGACAGTGATCAGGAACAAATTCAGAGGATTTTTTGAGGGGGAATCAGGAAGGTCCAGGGGTCTGGGGGGTTAGGTGGCCCCTGGCAACCAACATACACACACACACACACACACACACACACACACACAGATTAGAGAGAGAGAGAGAAAGAGAGAGAGAGAGAGAGAGAGAGAGAGAGAGAGAGAGAGAGAGAGAGAGAGAGAGAGAGAGAGAACAACACCAACGTGATTGCACTAAGCCCGCGGCCTGCCAGCCTTGCCGCGGGCTTGAAAACCGTGTCAGTTTTCAAAGCCGAACTTGAAAAGCGAAAGCGCGCTACGTGACGAAGAGACGAGCGTATTTTCGGCGGCGTGCGTCAGCGTGTCGCATCACACAGGCGGCAGTGGCTATTTTCGCTCAACCCGTTTTCTTTTACAAAACTCTCGGCTGATGAAACTCGAGACGACAAAAAGGACAATGGCTTTGAATTTGATGACACACGCAGTCAAAATGACACTCACGGCGCGTTTGCGAAGAAAAGCCGTTCTCACACCCAAACAGCATCACTGCAAGTTCGCATTTGAGACGATCTGCCATCAGGGGGTAGAAATGACATCTCAATCCACAGTCATTTTGGGTTTTTGTTTCTGCTCACTGTTCTCTCAAAAACTGTTCCAGCTTGATGTTCATCTCAATTGTTTTGCAATCTTGATGACACGCTGCCTGGGACAATTTTTCGCGCAGTGGTCAGAAACGCTTCTCTAAGCGGCCGCGGTGTGAGATTCGTATGAGCTTCACGAGGTCAGATCTCCAGGAGTGAAAAGCTGCATCTCGCAGAGTTATCGCTCCAAGGAGATGTGGCTGATGGGGAGTTTGGCTGTTTAATGGCACAAACCCATCTGGCCCAAGAAAAATTGCATTTTTCAGTGGAATTCGTGGGCGTCCCTTGAGTAAGAGCCAAAGTTCTGTAAGAACCCAACAGAGCAGTGGGAAAGCTGGAATGAATTCAAAACGGCCAACGGGGACGAAGTTCCCAGGAGGCAAATAAGTTTACAAGAGAAACTTTGACATGGAAATTTTGTGAGCAAGGGTTGCTTCCCTGCATTCGCCATTGGACAACCCAAGTTCAGGTCCTGTTTGAGTCAAACTCCTGTCCGTCTTTTCCCTTCTGAGCCATTTTGGTTCACAGAGCGAGTTAAGGCTGTTCACAATCAGAAACTGATGACCATGCAACTGGAGGAAAGTTTCCGAAATAAAACTTTGACGCAGAGCCAAAAACGAAGAAAGAATCTTCTTGTGGGAATGGAAACAAACTGGTGGTCAGTTTTGCACCCTCCGTTTTCAGACCTTGCTTGAGTGACATCTCCTCGTAAACTACGTTGCTTCGTGACTGGAACTATTCTTCAGCCACCATCAGCTGCAGCTGACAAAACACAGACGAAACTCGCCGAATAGGAACAGTGCGAGGAAGAAATTACCAAAAACACATCAGAGACAAAATCCTATCAAACCTGCCCTGCAGGAAGAAGAGCTTCGTCAACATTCGTTCCACCCACAGCGGTGGAAATTTTATTCATTGATCAGTCGTGTTCTTTTGGCCTGAGAGGGGTCTGGCCAAATTGACATCAGCTCTGAGGGTCCCGCCTCAGGGGTTCAGGTCTTGAGACCACGCAGAATGGGTCCAGTGGTGGTCCGACCGTGAGGGTCCAAAATACAAAGGGGAGGTCCCTGAGTGTGTCACCGCGACCTGGAGCAATGGTTGGTGCGGGTCATCCCAAACTGAGAAGAGGTCGAGACCGGCCGCGGTCAGGTTGATTCAACCTGGACTGTAGCTCAAAATGCAAGATTTGATTGATTCAAGGGGAGAAGAGGTCGACACAGATTTGATCTGGAGTGCGGCTCAGAAGCAGCAAAGATGTAAAATTTGACAGCGACCGTACCATGCAAAGATGCCCAGGCCCTTGTTGTCAACGCAAATGAACTTTCTTTCCACTGCATTCTGTGCCACAAAAGTACCAAAGCTGAACTGGTCACGTGTTGAAGTTACGACTTTTGCGAGTTGAAAAAACTCAGCACCAGGTTGGATTCAGCATAATCTTGTATTCTGGAGGAACTGTTCCTCTTTCTCTGAGAAACTTGCAAGGTTAATTTGTTTTTCCTTTTCGTCTTTGTCTCGTGCGTAAATCTAGCTCCCGTCATTCAAGTCAGCGGCGTCTTTGTGAGACGTTGCGTTCTTTGAGGTGTTTGTGTGTGCGGGGGCCACAATGGCTAATGAACTCTGTGTGTTTCTCTCTGTGCGGCGCGGCACACACAGCGGCGACTCCATTAGTTGTGATGTGACGCGAATCATCTGCCGCAGCGGCGGTGGCGTAAACAACGACGCGTGGAAGATATCGCATCGTCCCACGCACGCAATCCAGCATTTGTCAGAGAGCTGCATGAGTACTCAGGAGTGACTACTTCAGCCAAAGCTACCCTCTGAGGCAGCCTCTGAGGTCAACAATAAAAGCCATGAGTGTCACACCTGCCCTTCGTTGTCACTTCTACTCCAGACTGCGAATAAACTGGAGTACTTATATGCCAAGTACATTCTATTTCCATGCACCTCTGGTATAGCCGAAGCTGAAACCTGGGCTGCAACACTGTGCGATGGTAAACATGCAACATTCACTGTGAAGATGGCAGAGCTACCCGAAAAGAACGGGGAAACACGCGGACTCGGCGTCGTGTGAGAAACGCACCTCGCACCACGTCACGTGGGAATTTTGGGCCGAGACTGGAGTGAAATTTCGAGTCTGAAGTGGTGCTTAAAGAACTTCGCATTGTGTTGAGTGTGAGCTCCATCTTCTAAAAACTGCTGGAACAACCTCACAAGCAAAGTGTAAGAACCCTGCCCTGCTCTCTCGCACTGGTCCCTTCTGGTAAAATGCAGTGTCGTGGTGGCGCACTCGACGTTGTGTGAGAACCGCCTCTCGCACGACGTCAAGTGGCAATTTTTTGTGCTTTGCAGGAAAATGGAGCACAAGAGTCTGAAGTGGTGGGAAAGAACCATGAATGTTTTGCAGAGTGTAAGATCCAACTTCTGCAAGCTTCGCTACAACATCACAATCAAGGTGTGAGAACCTGCCCTACCCTCCAACACTGGTCGCTCATGCATTGTAAACGGCAGTGTCGCAGCACAGTTGCAGAAATCCTTACGTCTCACGGATTCACCGAAGACGAGATGAGTTTCGTGAGAACTCAGTTGGGTGTCGCAAAGTCAACAGGCAGTGCGCTTCTTTCAATCGGTCTCACCATGTGCGCCTCTGTTCAATTTCAAAATTCAAGCATTTTCAGAAATGTCAAAAAGTCAAAGTCCTCACCCTGTACAAACGGCTCGAAGCTTTTCAATTTGTATTTCAATCACTTGAAGTGGGGTTCCAGGATGTGGCTTTTGTGTTCTCAACAAATGTTACAGAAAGGCGTGAACGTGTGTGTGGCTTTGTCACAGAAAAGCGTGAACTTGAGGGGAAAACCTTTCAGTTCGGGGATGACGAAGTTTGTCACCGCGTCACGTTTTCTTCGCCTGCTGCGAGTGGCAAGAGGCTGAAGAGAATCCGACGGAACAGGGACTTTTGGCTCGCACGAGGGGATTTGTGAAATCTGTCGGGTGGGAGGGTGGATGCCATTCCAACTGAGGGAAGTTTCACATGGAGAAAAGCCCCCCACCCCGCCCTCCGATACTGCAAACTTGGGAAAAGATTTCTTTCTGTTTGAACAAGTTTCTTGGAAGGAGAATCAGGGTTTCAATGGTGCCCAGACTTGAGCGGACGTCACCAAAAATTTCTGGGATGAATGAAGCAAGAATTCAGAAGGGATGGTCTCCAGCCTTCCGCTTTTCGGGATGTGGCACCGTGTGGGACAAGGCCCCAGAAAGCGCACAGGGTGCTCCCCATCACCCAATCAAGAGGAAAGGAGAAACATGGAAGTCAACCAGCGGATCTGAACTTCATTGAAAGGAAGAACGTCATCAAAGCCAACCTCAAGCACACATGCCAATCGGGATGCTTGGGCTCTGACGGGCGAACACATTTTTTTGTCGCAGACAAACGATCTGTTGGGCCCCTGCAGCTGCCGCCACCATAATTCTGGATCCCAACATCTCCATCTGAATCATCCTTCTGCGTTAAACAAACCTCCTTTGTTCGCAAAAAGCGCGTGACACGGACGTTTGTGCAAAGGAAAAGCGGCTGGAGCCACAGCGTCGTTGGTTCGTGAAATGAGGCGGTGAAGCGTCCCCCGAGGTCCGTTTCGCTCCGTCCCGTGTGCGACGTCAATCGAGGTGTGTTTGCTGATCATCACCACGTGGCGCAGAGAGACAAGTGGGGAAGACATGCCCGTCCAACACAGTATGCGTCACGCGTTGCGTCTCTGTGAGTCACTAGCGAGTTTAAGTTCGACATTTGAAATTGAAAACGTCAACATCGCATCAACTTCAGACACCCTTACACAGAAAGATTCTACTTGAGAAACCCTGTTTTTTTTTATCAATTTTGTTCAATAATATTTTGAAAATATAGAATTACTTTCCAAATGTAGAAAAGTCAAGGTATCCAAAACTTTTTTCATCTTCACGTTGATGTTTTCAATTTCAAACATCGAACTCCCTACTATGGACCTTCAGTTGCACCACGTGAGACGTCCCCCCGGGGCATTTCACCCTGGAAAATCTATGCTTAATCTGCACTCTGTTTGATCCACCATTCCTAGTTTGAATTAGAATATGGCAGAAATATTGCGTGAATCAGTTCCAAACTATTTTCAAAAAGTTTTTTGTCTCTGAGAAACTGAATGTTTCAAAATTTCAAAAAGGGCAAAACTGATTTCCAGCCTGTTATGCCACGCGGCACGTCCTACGTACACATCGCCACGTGTTGCAACTGAAGCTCCCCAATGGGTGTGGCTGCAGGGCTGCTCTCAGGGGGTGGGACCTGACCTGACCTCTGACCTCCCAAAAAGATTTGACGACCTCCTCTTGAGGGTTGCTCTGCAGATCTTGAATCCGCCGCGCATAGGCTGAGTGCACTTGTACATGTGATGTCTCCTCTGTGAGAAGGGCATGCCTCCCCACTTCTCTGAGACTCAGTCCCCTGAGCAGGTCCCAGAACCTCCCTTTTGGGGATTGACCTGCTGAGCAGACCCTGGATCCAGCCTGCATGGGCTGACCTCACATGCACAGGGACGCAACGCATGACGAACCCAGTGTGGCGCAGGGCGCAGCACGCGCGCCTCCAGGGAACCATCCGTCTTGTTTGTGTTTGAGAACTGAGTCAACAGCGCCCGGCATCAAAGACCCATGAAGCACGTGTTCCTGTCCAGGGAAACACCACACAACAGTCGTGGGTCGAGATGAACACCATGGATGCGAATTGCAATTGAAAATGCGTGAAATTTCACGGGTTTCGTATGACCCACACACAAGGCTTCACATGCACACTGTCCTGCAGTGGCGACAGAGGTCAAGCGATTGTGGGTGCGGGGACGGATCTTGAGGGGGACCCAGGGCCTGGCCCTCCTGAGTCTCAAACCAATCGATTCCCCTTCTCATGCATGCGCCAACACACACACGCACACACACGCACACCCTCCCTTCTCATGCATGCGCCGTACACACAAACACACACACGCACACCCTTCTCATGCATGCGCCAACACACACACGCACACACGCACACCACACACACACACACACACACACACACACACACACATAGAGTCATGGCCCCCGAGGGCTCGAGCCCACCTTGACGAAACCCAACATCGATCCGCCCATGAGGTGAAATTTGTGTCGCTTCGCAATTGTTTCAGCGGATATGGGATTCGCTGAGGAGCGGTCCAACGAGAAATCCAATCTCCATTGCATCCTTCTTCAACATTCCGAACCTTGAACGCCCACGGTGCTGCAACTTCATTTGGCCCAGTTGATCAACTCCCACACGCAGTGTCAGGTCAGTGTGGTTGAGGAATTGAAGGGAGGAGACGCAGGAGGGAGGTCTTTTGACCAACGAATTCTCACCACGGTGCAAGCACCCCTCTCCTGAGCACCAAAACAATTTGGAGCCATGCGCGAAATTTTTCAAGTTCAACTTTTATGAAAAGCGGGTGTTTGTGTGGAGGCCGTGGGCACCCCTGGACCACACACCACCCTGGATCCGCCCCGCTCTGACCTGCAGAAGATCGTGCCTGCACAGTCAATACGAACCCCTCCCGGGCTGAGTGAGTCTGAATACAAAGGGATCTCTCTCTGCGGAGACATCACCCAATGTTCCCTGTTTTCCTTGAGACAAATTTGCGTTGACATAGGTGATGGATGTCGTTTTCCTCTGCATCGTCAAGTTGTGCTGCGCTTCCTTCGAGTCCCATCAGGAATCATCCAGCGAAAACCTGATGATCTGAAGACAAACGGCAACTTCTCTCTGTGGCAGCCGCTGTTTAATCTGGCTGAACGCGAGAATGAAGGGGACGGAAAGACGTTCCCTGTCTCTTTGTGTCTGACGGGCTGTTGCGTGCTGAAAATCTCTGATGGCAACAGCCATTAAAATCTGGCGTGCATTGTGTGTCTCTGAACTTCGCCTGAATGCGACTTCCTGCAAGGTGCCAGTTTTTTCAAAGAGGACCAGGGATGTCGGTGGCACGAAAACTTGACGTGCGCCTGAATACAAGAAGACCCTGGATCAAGCTGGCGTGCAGCAAAAAGGACAACAGCAAAGACTGCAGAGTCTCTGGGACGCATCAAGGGGCCGAACTCCAGGGTGGGAGACTCCCTACTTAGGAAAAAAACAACCCAGGAAGATGAAGAGAAAGTGCCAGACAGATCAGCCTTGTGTGTTCCTGCATGGGTCAAGGGCAACCTGCGTGACCTTTGTGAACAACGCTTGATCTACAGGCACACCGTGTCAAAAGCTGATGCAGCAACTCTTTTGACCAAAAGAAATGACAGGCCATTTCTACGGCTACTACAGGACAACTTCCCTCTGGACAAAGAGCGAATTTATGACTCAGAACTAATCTCGCCTTTTTGTCGCTCATATCTTCAGAAAGAACCCAAATGAGGTCAGAGGCTGGATGTTCCTCACTCGAGCATCCCCCTGTCGGGACTTCGATAGTTTTCACGTCAGATGCGTGAACTGCAGCCTGGCTCCACCAGAAGAACGAAGACCTTGCTTCTTTGCGACAGTTACGTACAACTGTTTCACAGACGTGTGTGGAACAACCATGTTTGACATTTGGTATTTGTTCTTTGCCTCGGAATGATTCTTGCGCTGCTTTCAGTGGCGAACGCTGTCTATGTTCTCGTATCTGCATTTTCATTCTGCCAATGTTGTGATCTGCATTACCAGTAGGGTGGGCGCCCTTTTCACCAAATCTCAAATCCACCGCCGATGCGGCGACACAGAAGTGGTGGGAACGGATCCAGGGATTGGGCTCCGGCCCTGTTTTTCCGCCAAAAAAAAAATGTTCCCGTTTTTTGCGAGGCACACACAACACAACAAAACTTGCTTTTTTCCAGTCAGCATTTCAGCATTTTCAAAGTCCAAGGCAGCAACCCCCTGAAGGGTCGCCCCCTCCCTCTTTAACCAAATTCAGAATCAGCCTGTGCGAAAGACGCCGTCTCCTCCCGCCTCACACAGCGGGACACGGAGAGACACTTGTACACAGGACACGCAGCGCCCTTTGAAGATGAATTATGATTCGGAAATGAACATCTCCCGAGTGGTCGGCACTCCGTCGGTCTCCGCGGGAATGTATTTTATCTCATTAACTCCGCGTCGCGATTCGCATCAACACAAACTTCCCTCCTCGCCTCAGAACATCCATCAAACACCGGGCTCCACAAATTGGGATGGATTTTTTTTTCACCAAAACCTGACGGCATCTTTTGGCTGTGGCCATGATCATCAGAGAAGATGAGAGGATTGTGGAGAACATCGGGCTGGACACTCGGACGAGACACTAATTTGGTCGAAGAATGAATCCCTGATTGGGCAATCTCTCATTACGAAACGATTCTATTGTTCGCTATGGACTGTCCACAGACCGGTGGTCACAAACAAGAGACGACAAATCGAATGTCCATCACAGTCGTGAGGGATGTAACAGCCAATAACCGGACTCGACATGCCAACAGACAACACCAGCCTTGTGACAAAAATGTCTTTTCTCTTTTGCCAAGTTTGCCGCCAGGTGCAAATGTTCATTGTCCCACGCAAAACAAAGAAGTTTTGGTGTTTTTACACCTGGGACAGATTGAAAAAGCGGATGTTTTCTCTTTTTGTCCACGTGGACATTTTTACAACGAAAAGGCCGAAAAGGCCACAGAATCAAATGACTCCATCTTTGGTTCAGAGTTATTTTTGCACATTTATTTGTTTGACTAAATTGCGTGTTTTACAGTCCTTTCCACGTTTATCAGGCATCAAACAAGAAAGCAGAACTTTCAACACAGGCGCGTCGCGAGGTTCACGCAGGGATAGGAACCTGGAATGTTATTTTCAGCACAGACCCACCAAACTTTGCGGAGGTCCTGCCCTCCCCCAGGACCTGCTCCCAAATCTGAGCAGGTGCCTGCCCCCCACCCAAAAACGTCAAACAGGTCTTGCCCTCCCCTCAGGCCACGAAGGCCGCGCCCACGTAAAAACACACAATGGGCACATGACGTCATCGCTACGTCATCGCTGCGTCACCAACGACTTGCGCAATGCGGTGACGCAATCGTCGTGTTGCCATCATGACTTGTGCAGTACGTTATTGGCGAGTCAGAAATGCCTGGTGTCAAAAATGCACAGTGCATTTTCCACTTGGACGCTCATTCCAGTGGAAAAAGCCCTGTGCATTTTTGACAACCGGGGCATTCTAACACTACGACAACGTCTGCATCCCCAGTACGACTCTTGAGATAAACAATGGAAAAACAAACCACGACTCTGGAGTCTCTCGTCCAGCCTCCAGTCCCTTTGCTTCCAACATACACACCTCATCTGTCTCGCCACGCACCGCTCCCTCCCTTCCTCCTAGCCTTTGGCCTCCCTGCACACTCGCCCCTCCCACCCAACCACCTTTAGTTCCCCGCACACCACTGCACCTACCTCAATTCACTTCAACGTATCCATGGGCGGCGAGAGCGCAAACAGGGAAGCTTGTGTTTGTTCTCATCCAACAACACGTTGGTTGGTGACGTCCTCGCTTGAACTGAATGCTGAGCTTGTCTGGGTCCCCGCAGTATTCTAGGAGGTGTACGTCCACACACAGTCACGTGGTTTTTTTTTCACTTCCGTCCCTTGAGTTTTTGTGTCACGTGTCTTCGACTCGCGTCACGTGTCACACGTGGTCAGCGTCGCGCATGCGTCACAAGCGCTGAATCTGGATCTGGAATTTACCTGGAAAAGAACGAAATGGAAGTGAGCAACGAGAATCGTCACAATGTGAGAAAATTCGATTTGTGTGTGTGTGTGTGTGTGTGTGTGTGTGTGTGTGTGTGTATGTGTGTGTGTGTATGCATGCATGCTCTGTGGGAGAGTGTTGGAGAAACTGCTTGCAAACGTACAAAGTGTGTTCCCACGAGCGCGTGCGTTGTCAGTTCAACGGGAACAAGGCACCCAAACATTCCGGGTCCCGTGTGTGGAGGGGTCAAGTACTCGTGTGGGCTCAGGTTGGTGTTTGCGTGTGTGTGTGTGTGTGTGTGTGTGTGAGCACGTGTATGTATGGGCACATGAGGAAAATACAACGTGTGTCTGTGTGTGTGTCATGTAGCAAATGCGGCGCGCGCGCGTGCGTGTGTGTGCGTGTGTGTGCGTGTGTGAGTGTCGGAACTACTTACAGGCGGGCATGGTGTTGACCTCGGCCGTCACGACGCAGACGATGCCGAGGTTCGCCAGGGCCCCGCGGATCAGCCCGCACCCGAACGCCAAGTGCTGAAAAGGACCCGAGAACGTCAAGGCTGTGACCAGGCCCGCAAACTGTGCAGGTTGGCAATTACTCCTCTCTGACACTTGATCACCGCCTCGTTGCACGAATTGGGGGATTCCTTGTGCAAAACAAATTTGTGCGTCGTTTTCTAATCATAAGTCCAAAAGTTGAAGGTCGTTAGGTGGACTCCCCTACGTGAATCTGGTACCCTCCCACACTGTGAAGTAAAGGTCACTGCAACGAGACTGATTGACAGTTGTTATTGACAGTTGTGACTGACAGCTAACTCACTCACCCGTGGCGCCGCCTCCAAGTACTGCTTGCTATTGGAGAGCTGAGTCAGCATCTTGAACCTGCAACACAACAACAAACTCAGGCTCAGTTTACATGTACCGTATGTTGACAAAAGGCTGCGTCAGACGTCGCAGGTGTGTGGGACGCAACGCCACCGAGCGCACTGTGACTTCGGTCGCAATTGTTCGGGATGCGAGACGTTGCCCACCCAGTGGCTGAATCACGTCAAACAAATCCAGCCCTTTTGGTTTGCTGTCTGCAACTTTTGGCCTTGTCTTACACTTGAAGATCACGCCACACAAAGTGACAGATCAGCCCTTCTTGTGCTTTTATTATCTCCAGTTGCGATTTCTGGAATTTCGGTCTTATCTCGCACCAGCGTGTTGCCGTGGAGATGTGTCGCCATGGTTACCTGTTGTCTTGGAGCACGTAGACGCCCTGGTGGTTGGTGCGCAGGTTGTCGATCTGTTTGCGGTAGACGCTCATCCAGAACTCTTTGCAGACGAACTTCATCGTGTCGAGCTCGTCCTTGTAGCGCGGACTGTCCTTCGTGATCCTGCAGGGAGAGAATGCGGAAGTTGCAACGACGGTTGGAGGGACGGAGAGAACGAATGAAGGGTCGCAAGACGAAGAAGCTGTCATGCTTGATGGCCATGGGCTAGCGTCACATTTGGAGAATCCACACGTTCCTCTTTTTGAAAAAGCGTCTGCATTTTGGGTGTCTGTGTATGTGTGTGTGAGAGAGAGAGAAAGAGAGAGAGAGAGAGAGAGAGAGAGAGAGAGAGAGGGGGGGGGTGGAGGGAGTCAGTCAGTCAGTCAGTCAGTGATGTAACTGAGTGGTGTGTGTGACAGACAGACAGAGAGTGAGAAAGACAGACAGACAGAGCGAGACAGCTGGACAGACAGACAGACAGACAGACAGATAGAGCGAGCGAGCGAGCGAGACAGACAGACAGACAGACTGACAGACAGACGGACTCACCGCTCCACGAGGCTCTGCCCGACCCTGAATCCCATCGCCTCGAGTCGCGACACGTTCTGTTCCTGAAAAACAACAACGTTCCAGTTGACACTGTGACTGAATTTGTCACCAGACTGCTACAAAATTTTGGTGAAAGGCGGAATGTGTGGTTGTTGTGCACGTTGTGGCGAGTGCGACAATCAACTGAAGAATCGTCCAACTTGCTGTCAAATGGCAATTTTGAAAAAAAATTCACTGATGTTGGGACATCAGGCCCCAATTGAAGTTTTCACTCAGTCAACCCTGCAGATTGATCCACAAAAGAATTTTTTGCTGTCGGGAACAGGGGAGCGTTTGACACAGGGGTGGTGATGTCTTTCAGAATGAGTGGGTGGCGCACAGCAAGCACGTTATAGTTTTCCAAGTCTTTCGTCTCAAGTTGACATTTTGCAAGACAGGAAAGGTCGAAGTGGGAGGGGGGCGGAGGGACGGGTGGATATTTCTGTCCAAGGTTAAAGATTTGTGGGGTGTCTTGTGGTAACGGTTTTGATACCCAGACAGGATGCACCTCGACTAATTTTTCCGGGCGGGGGTCCCCCTGTGAAGGCTGTCTGCACACACGCGCTCACGGCTGGAACGGCTGTCAGAGCGAATATTATCCGACCAAGTCAACAGGCAGTTCGAGATTGTGTTACCAAGGTCCACGCGACATTTTTGCCACCTTCCGCCTGGAAGCTTTGTCCAGTGTTACATGGTACTGGTGGCACTTGGTCTAAAACTGTGTTCTGTTGTTTGAGTCGGAGCCACACACTTCACATCTTCACTGAATTGTGAGTGGTTGCCCACTTGGACATGCTTGCGTGATATGACCAATTTTAGAAAAGTTCTAGGTGCAGCATTCCGTCGAAACACATTCGTTCTGAGAATTTGTCATCTTACCTTGGGGAACGGGGCAAAAACAAGTGTCAGTCCAAGGGGTGTGACCAGACTGGAAGTTTCAACCAAATTTTTCGTCATTTCAAGACCCTTTTCGCCAAAACTTTCAAATTCTTCGTGTGACCCAAAGAATAAAGATAACACAGGATTCTTACGCGGTCTGTTTGGTTGCCGCTGTCGGTGAAATGAGCCACAATTTCGCTGTGAAGCAGATCGAACAGTGCTTCGTCCGCCATCTTGTCGCCTGGTACCCGGTTGGAAAAGCTGCACCCATGTTCATCTTCCTTCACGATCAGTCAGCCGACCTATCGCATGCAATAATTAATTTTCCACCGTAGCAGAACAGGGTGAAATAAGCTCCCACAAAGAAACAAAACACAAGACCTAAAGGTTTCTCACGTTGTTTCTCCAGGGGTATAAACGGAATTTACCACTTTGTACAAACTTTTGAAAAACATCTGTTTTGAAGTCGTCCAGGGTCTGACCCTCCTTGGTGGTGATGGTGGTGGTTCAATTTCCACTTTGAAATTTATTTGCATTCAAAACGTGAAAAACAGAAAACATTTTGCGGTTGTGGTCCAACATGTTGGGGCTTTAGGGGCAGGGCACTGAGTACCCCTAGGGTCCCTGAGCTTTCATTGAGGTTCCAGATCTGGTCGGCCATGCTCGTCACATCCGAGTTTAGTTTTATCATACACAGAGGCCAAAGTCGCCTGGCGCGTGTCCAGCTGACTGTTTGCTTTCCAGTCGCCTGCCTGCTTGTTGTGCGTAGAAACGTCTCTTTAGATGCAGACTCTTTTGCAACGCAACGCAACCAGAAATTTCACTTCCGACCGGTGATTGGGCGAGTTCAGTTTTGAACGAGTTTCAACTTGGCGGGTCTGTGTCATTTTTCTCCCGGATGCAATTTGTTTTTTCTTTGCATTGGTGCTTGTGGCGCAAAATAACATTTTTTTTCGGGGAATTCAAGTGGCAGTGTTCCAGGCAGAACAAAACGACAGATTTCGCCCGCTTCGTCCCATCTCGAAGCGTGGCCGCCACTTCGCCGCCGGCCAGCCGTGGAAATGGAACGTGCTCATTGACCCCACGATCTGCATGGAAAGAAACAAAAGAGCAGAAAATTAAAATTCAATGCCTTGGGGGAGATAATTCTTGGGTTTGGGGAGTCGCGGGCCTGTTCTTTGGTGTGGTCTTTGTGTTTGGAATGTGAAAACGCAATATCCTCCATTTCGCGGGCTCTTCATCGTTTTCATCCACAGTCGGGTTTTTGAAAAATATCACAAACGGTCGCAAAAATGAGGGACCACAACTGAAACTTGGTTCTTCAGCTTTTTCATCCACAGTCGGGTTTTTGAAAAATATCACAAACGGTCGTGAAATTGATCAGGCCACAATTGAAACTTAGTTCTTCAGCTTTTTCATCCACAGTCGGGTTTTTCCAAAATATCACAAACGGTCGCGAAAATTATTGTGCCATGGAACCAAAAGTTGTTCTTCGTCGTTTTCTGTCGCAGTCGGGTTTTTGACAAACATCACAAGCGCTTGAATTTGATTGAAACCTTTTCAAGATAACAAGTCAAGTTTTGGAGAACCCTTGGGGTCTCTGCCGAACCATGACCGGGGTTCGAGGTTCACCAGGTCCTGACTGGGGTCTGAGGGCCCACCCTGTCCTCACTGGGGTTTGACCCTGGGGGCCCACCATGCCTGACTGGGGGTTTACTATGAGGGTCTACCTGGTTTTGACTGCCTTGGAGTTTGAGGGTCCCACCCAGTCCCAACTGGAGTTTGGGAATCAGGCCTGACAGTCTGAGGGTACCTTACCTGTTCCTGACTGGGGGGGCACTTGGTCCAGACTTGGGTTTGACCCTGAGGCCCCACTCAGGTGGCCCCACCCAGTTCTGACCAGGCTTTGGAGGCCCACTTGGTCCAGACTGAGGTCTGAGGGCCCACCCAGGCCTGACTGCAGGGCCCACCAGCTCCAGACTGGAATTTGATGCTGAGGCCCACCCAGACTTGGGTCACTCCTGGTCCTGACCAGGGTTTGCATGGCCTACTAAGTACAGACTGAGGGCCCATACAGGCATGGCTGGGGGGCCCATTTGGTCCAGATGGAGGTTTGACCCTGGGGCCCCACAAGACTTGGGCCCCACTTGGTTCTGATCAGGGTTTCAGGGGTTTGTGGACTCAGTCCAGACTAGGGTATGAAGGCCCACACAGGCCTTCCTGGGGAGGTTTGACCCTGAGGACCCATCCAGGCCTGTGTGGATGCGGCACCGACCCAGTTCTGATTAGGGTTTGACCCAAAGATTGGGTGGCACCCGGTCCTGGCTTGCAAGACCTGTTTGCGGTGGGGGACCAGAGACGGATTCCGGGGTGAGGGGGGAGGGCAGGTTGGGTGGAGGGCAGGTTGCGGGCTGCACCAGGTCCTGTATGACTTTGATTCTGTGTACGCAGGATTCTGTTGACCTTCAGGCGACGACAGGAACAGATCTGGTCAATTGAAACTTCCAGGGGCCTGGATCTGCCCCCCGGACCTGTGCATCTACCAGGAAACCGGTTCTGGCAGTTTGCATCTCCCAGCTGAAACCAGAAGCAGTTCTCAGGGTCGGTGGCGGAAAGTCGCTGAAAATGCAAGCAAACATACATGGTGACCTGGCGGATCCAGGGTCGGCGTGGTGTGGGAAGCCGACCTCAGTTTCGGCAAGCATTTCGACCCTCAGAGGCTCCAGATTGAGAAGGGAAGGGGGTTGGGTGAATGATGGAGGACCGCAATTTCCTTTTTCAACTTGCAAAATTCCATTTTTGGTGAAAAAAAATTCAAAATGTGGCAACTTTGCACGATGAACATGTTGTTGTGAACCGCGCGATGAACATGCGTTGTTTTCAATTGAATTGAAATTTATTCGCTGTTGGAATAAAAATCAAGGGCTTTCCTTCGAAATAAAATATTTTTCTTCTAAATTGATCTCTTTTTCCAGACTGGATCCGCAAATTGTGAAGAAACACGCTCTCACGAACATGTCAAAATTTCAACGAAGTCGCGCGGCCGTCAAACCGCGCGGTTCCGGCTCAGCACGCTCACGATGATCATGGTAAAGTCGCGCTGCGGTTCCAGGGGCCACGCGACATTTGACAGCGAAGCGAAACGGCCGCTGCGCGACTTGAGGGAGCCTTGATTTGCCGCTGAACCACGAGCCTCGGGCCAGACGATTCCCCCGGAAGTTGAATTGAACATGTTGAAGGGAAAAACCTGTTTTAGCCATTTCTTGCTCCTTTTTTGTTTACAATTCTCGAAATTGGGGTTGATTGATTGTTTTTCGGAGAACCGAACACAAGAAGAATCAACCAAATGCCGAAAAACAAAAAAAATATATTTGCAAGGCAAAAATCACCCGAAGCCATTGCCATGATCATGTTGATCGCGAACTGCACGATTGCCCTTTTCGAGCGAAACGGCCGCTGCGCCACTTGAGAGAGCCTTGATTTGCCGCTGAACCACGAGCCTCGGGCCAGACCATTCCCCCGGAAGTGGAATTGAACATGTTGAAGGGAAAAATGAGTTTTTAGCCATTTCTTTCTTTGTTTTTATTTACAATTTTCTTCTTTGGGCTTGGACTGATGTTTGTAGACAATCGAACAACAGAAGAATTAATGAAATGCTTGAAAACGAAAATATCTTTTCACAAGGCGAAACACCCCAAGCGCGCGCCGCGGTCGCCATGATCATGTTGACCGCAAACTGCACCACTGCACGACTTGAGCCAAACGGCCGCTGTGCGCTGTGGAGGGAGCCTTGATTTGCCGCTGAACCACGAGCCTCGGGCCGGACGATTCTCCCGGAAGTTGCAATGAACATGTTGAAGGCAATTGGGTGTTTTGAGCAAGTTTTTCAAGTTTTGTCTTTCAAATTTTAAAACTCGTACTCAACTGATATTTTTGGAGAATCGGTCACAGAGAAAATCGATAAAATAACGAAAAACAAATATTTTTCCTTCGAGGCGCAACAGCCCAAGCCACCGCCATGATCATGTTGATCGCGAGCCGTGTGATTTGAGCGATTTCAGCTGAGACGGCCGCTGTGCCGCCGGAGCCTTGATTTGCCGCTGAACCACGAGCCTCGGGCGGGAGACGATTCCCCCGGAAGTTCCGGTCTTTTTTAAAAAAAAATGCATTTTTGGCCAATATTCCCTTGAAAAAAATATGCTTGACCAGTAAAACAACAATTTTAGAGAACATTGCAAATAAAAATCAGCCGAAAAAGTACAAAATCACACAAATGAGTGAACGGTGCAGGGTGAGCATGCATGACGTCCATGATCATGATGATCGCCAACTCCCAAACCGAGAGAAACGGCCGCTGTGCGACTTTGGGCTGAGGGAGCCTTGATTTGCCGCTGAACCACGAGCCTCGGGTCGAGACGATTCCCCCGGAAGTTCCGGTCTGCAGACAAATTCCATTTTTCTTGAGATGTCTTGATGAAGTTTCAATCTTTGTATTTCCCTTGTCATGAAACAAAATCAAAGCGAACCAATATCAACGGGATTATGCCAAAAATCGAGCAAAAAATTGTGCGAAACATGCATGGGTGCCATGATCATGTTGAACGCGAACCTCTCAATCCAAGATTGAGGCTTCGCGACTTTGTGGCTGAGAGAGCCTCAATTTGCCGCTGAACCACGAGCCTCGGGCCCAGTCGATTCTCCCGGAAGTTCCGGTCTACAGAAAGATTTGCAGTTTTGTTGGATTTTACGATAAAATTTCAAGCTTTGTTTATTTCTATTGATGGAAACACACCAATGCACATGAAAATCAACCGAATGGGACCAAACAGAGAAAGAATTGAGTGAAAGGAGACATGCACGAAAATCATGGCGCCCATAAACATGTTGAACGCGAACCTCTGGGGCTGAGATGCGGTGCGAAGCACTTTGCGCTGAGGGAGCCTTGATTTGCCGCTGAACCACGAGCCTCGGGCCCAGTCGATTCCCCCCGGAAGTTCCGGTTTTGGACAAAATCTCCTGTTTTTGATACTTTTCTTTGAAATTTTCAATTGTTTTGTTTTCTGGGTTGAAAAGTAAAAACGGGCAAAACAGAAATGAAGAATATTTTCAACAAAATGCCAAATTCGTGAAAAGCCACACATGCATGGCGGACTTGCTGACCATGAACATGTTGAACGCGAACCGCGCGGTTTGAGTGAAGCTTCTTGGCAAATCACAGGACTGCATATGCGGAGCCCAAGTTTGCCGCTGAACCACGAGCCTCGGGCCGGTACGATTCTCCCGGAAGTTCCGGTTTTGGACGAAATCTCCTGTTTTTGATGTTTTTCTTCAAAATTTTCAATCAAAATTGAAAACAAAGGGGAAAAGAACCAGGGTGAAATTTTACCAAAGGAGAACAAACTGTCAAAAGTCGTGAAAAGCGAGACATGCATGGTGCGCGTGCTGACCATAAACATGTTGATCGCGAACTGTGCGATTTGAGCAAAGCATCTGGGCAATCACGCGACTTCTCACGGGGAGCCCAAGTTTGCCGCTGAACCACGAGCCTCAGGCCGGGACGATTCTCCCGGAAGTGCCGGTTGTTTCACAAAATGCAGAAAAGCGGCAAACTTAAGCGTGTAAAGGAGCAAATCTTTGTTGTGGGTCAAGAAGAAAAGCCCCACGACGACATTTTAGGGAGGAAAGGTGGAAAAGAACAATGTATGGATGGTATATACGCTCATATGTGTGTGTGTGTATGTATGTATTTGTGTGTGTGTGTGTGTTCACTTTGCTAACAATTTGCAGTACCTTTCACTGAAAACATCATGACCGAAATAGATTGAGTGAGCAAGTTATTCTTCGCAACTTCAGGATGTGAATGAAGTTTCTAGGCACGGCCTTCGGATATGGCGGAGCGAACCGAAGTTTGCCGCTTAACCACGAGCCTCGGGCCCAGACGATTCTCCCGGAAGTTTCACTTCAGTCAACATGCTGAACGCAAAGGTCGCCCTCAAACAATGCGAGTGCGCCAATATGACTTTTGAGGAGGAAACCCAAATTTTATTGATTTACCACGAGCCTCAGGCCAAGACGATTCTCCCGGAAGTTTCCCATTCAAAAAAAACTATGGTGATCTCGAAAGGCAGACTGTGTGCTTGAGCGAGGTGCTTTTGCACAGACTTTCTCGCAGGGAACAACGTTTCCCGCTGAATCGTGAGCCTCAGGGACGATTCTCCAGGACGTTTGATGAACATGCTGAACGCGAAAGCGCGGTGTGTGTGAGAGAAGCATCAACGCGAAACTGCACGCGGAGCCCTTGGTTTGTTGGCGGGTCGGCAGGTCTCAGTCCGCGACGATTCTCCCGGAAGTTCCGGGTGCGCAAAGAAAAGGGACGACTGATGTCGAAAAGGGTCTTTCCCTGTTTCGAAATGATTTTGAATTTACACAGGAGAAACAGTTCGTGTTTTCAGTGCAAGTAGCAATATCAATGACAAACATGCTAAAATAAGAAAATAAGGCTGGTTGAAATTCTGACTGCGGCTTGCAAACTTTGAAAGTTCTGAAAAAGGAAGAAGGAAACAGCAGCGTGAAAGGATACATGTCGATGCTTGTAAGGAATGAAAATTGATTTGTTTTTTGGAGCTGAGAATTCCAAAAAATTCCGGTTGCTACCTGTGAAGTTTCTGTCCAAAACTTTGAATTTCTCTGAGCAGAAAGAAATTTTCAAAAGTTACAACCCATCTTCAGGACAAACGTTCAAACACCTTTCAAAAAAAAACAACTTTGTTTTCATTCACCATTTCTTGCAAATTTTCTTTCGAGAAGAATTTAGTTGGGGAAAATGACCCTTTCTGCGCGCAGGGAAATACCGCGCAGCGACACCGCACAGCGCATCATGCATGGGACAGTCGCGGCTGGCTTAAACGTGTTGATCGCGAACCGCGCGGTCAGCAGCGAAACGGCCGCTGCGCTGAGGGAGCCTTGATTTGCCGCTGAACCGCGAGCCTCGGGCAGAGAGGATTCTCCCGGAAGTTGAGTTGATCATGTTGAAGGCTAAAATTGGTGGTACGCTCGGCAAAACTTGCTGTGCAGAAATGTTTGGCCACCAAGACTTCCAAGCAAGGACTTAGCGAGCACTGCACGACCTGACAGGGCTTAAATGTGCATTTGAACAACGATGATCCTCAGTCCCAGACGATTCTCCCGGAAGTTGAATTAAACATGTCGAACGAGTAAAAAATGCCCCCAGTTTCTCTCAGTTGCGATTATACATGCAAAAAGATGGGGCGAAAGATTTGCAGTAGAACTAGAAACCTTTTTCTCTTGAGTTTCAAAATCATTCCTTGAACGAGAACGGTGAAAAGCCTCCATAAACATGCTAAACGCGAAACTGGGGCGATCAACAGCAACAGCGTAACTTCACGGCGAGGGAGCCTCGATTTGCCGCTGAACCACGGGCCTCCGGCCGGACGATTCCCCCGGAAGTTGCAATGAACATGTTGAACGCGAAGCACCCAAAATGTACTGGTCGAAACGAGGAATGAAAACGATCAAAAAGATCAGTATTGAACATGCATGAGACAACAAACGAAGCCTAAAATTGGCCACGGAACCACAAGCCTCGGGCCGGGACGATTCTCCCGGAAGTTGAGTTGAACGTGCAAAATACCGTTGAGTTGCGCAATGAAGCCAAGGCGAGCGATTCATAAACATGTTGAACGCGAACGGGCTGAGGGAGGCATCGAAGCAGAAACTTTCGCGGAGCCCAAATTTGCCGCTGAACCACGAGCCTCGGGCCGAGACGATTCTCCCGGAAGTTACACTGAACATGTTGAACGCGAAGTGTGCAAGCATGCGGGGCAAAGTTTTGAACATGTAGATCGCGAACCGCACATTTCAGGGAGCGAGCCAGACACTTCGGCGGAGCCTCAATTTGCCGCTGAACCACGAGCCTCGGGCCGAAACCAAGTCCCCCGGAAGTTCCGGTTTTGCGCACTTCACTTTGCTCGACAAACGTTTTGTTCCTGTCTGTGGCAGGTTCTGGCAAAACAAATCAACACATTATTCTGACAATTCTGATAAATTTCGTGAAGAAAGCTACCAATTTTTGCGCAAAATCGGCGTGAGTGCGGGCCGCCAGAGGACATGTGCACTGAAAACAAATTTCATCCCCAGGTTTCTTCTCTGAGGGTCGGTCTCCGAGGTCGGGCCAGATTCCGGAACCGGTGGATCATACATTTTTCGGTGCCCACTGCAGGGGTCTCTGATTCACCCAGGGTTCAATACAGCTTCTTTCTGAGTCAGGCTGTCAAGGGCTTCACAGACACAGACACACACAGACACACACAGACACATGTATACACAGACACACACACACACACAGACACACACAAACACAGACACAAACACAGACACAGACACACACAGACACACATAGACACACACAGACACACACAGATACACATAGACACATACACAGACATAGACACACATAGACACACACACAGACACAGATACACAGACACAGACACAGACACAGACACAGACACAGACACAGACACAGACACAGACGTGTAGACTACACTCCGCGTTTGAGATCAGACAACTGGGCAGGGATAAAATGGCAGACCACTTGGAATTCTTCTGCACACTGTGTTGTCTGCAGATCTTACATCTTCCAGCCGTTGACCAGAAACAGCGTATCCAGGGGGAGCGCGTCCTTAGTAACCGGGCCGGACCGAGAGTGACCTCTGCAGTTAACACGCATGAGCGCACAGTGGCGACAGGGCTGAATTGGACCGCGTGGTTTGGTTGTTGCCAGGACGGAAAAATTTCTGAGAAAAATGGGACTAATTTACAGAAGAAGACAGACACAGTGACGTGTGTGAATATAGAATCTGCCTGAAACCTCTTGGATAGCGAGAAGAAGGTTTGTTTCCGACTGAAGTGTTGTCGCATGGTGACTGGACAGCGTGGACAAGTGCTGCGGCACTTTGAACTTCGGAAGCTGCAAGGACACAACGACACAGCGATAGAATTCAACACCTGACACTTCCATGTGATAAATCCAGTGCGACACACATTTGTGGATGTACGTGCAGTGGTAAACTTGGCAAACTTTGAACATAAGATCACACTTGTAAGGACAAAGTGGACAAACACGTGCGTTGGGATCGTCTGGTTCAACAGTTTGTTTTGGTTGATCTTTATCTCGATCTTGATCTGCCATTTGAAAATCAGTGTTTGAGCATTCAGTTGCATTTTGACACGGTGACTCAAACTCGAGACACTGGACGTTGGACCTTCCACGGTGTACCTCAGTGGATCAGTTGGACCATCTAAACAGCTGCGACAGAACCCAGAGGACCTTGCGGGTGACGGCCGATTCTGGTGGACCCAACGGCAAACCCAAGGGGATCCAACCATCGCACACCGTTGTGAAAACTCGTGACGGAACTGCAACAGACCTGCTGACAGAGTGGAGACCTGTGGACCTCACGACGTTAGACCAGAGGACACACCTGTGGACGTACCTGACCCCCCCCCCCTGACGGACCCCCGTTCCGTCCCCCCCCCCCCCGGAGGAGTCGTCATGGTGATGGGAGTGTACGCACTGGATGAGCTCCGGATCTGAGATGTTGCTCAAATCCGGAGATTCGGAGGCACCGCCCAGCAGTTCGGGAGACAGCGGGAGAGAGGAGTCGGCTCGAACACCGACCATCGCCTTCATCTCTCACAGTGAGTACACTCTGGTACTGAGTACTGTTTGAGTACATGAGGACTCTGTAGTTATGAGGGGGAAGGGAGGAGTCGGCCCCACCTCGACCCATTCTCACAGTGAGTACTCAGTACTCTGAGTACACGCTCAGGGTGAGTACTCGCTTGTTTTGAGGGGTAAGGGAGGAGTCTGCCCACAACCCGACGGTCGCCTTCATTTCTCACAGTGAGTACTCTGGTGCTGAGTACTCCATGGTACACGCTCAGGGTGAACAGCTCCAGGGACATCGGATGGGGAGGTTGGGGTGGGGCCGGCCTGTCACCTCTCACAGTTCAGGTTAAGTCCGGTGAGCTGCACCCTCAGCGAGGACTGTTGGAAGCAGCGGCTGTTCAGACCTTTGCTTTCTTGTTTTTTAGTCTCACTCAATGTGTCAGGGACATGGACGGGGGGGGGGGGGCGTGTCGCCGTTTATTCCCGTCAGTCGTCGGTTGGAGCCTCGTACTTCTCGACTCGCGAGTCCTTGACCCTCGGTGTTTGCTGACTGAATCTTGTTGTTCGTTGACTCGCACCTCTTGATCCCAGTGTTTACAGTACTGACAGTTTGACAACAGGTCAACAGAGGAGATGTGGCGACAGTACAGTGGATCCAGGCAAACGGACTGGGGCTCCGAGCAAACAAGGAAAGCAAAAAATAGCCCCCCCCCCTCGATTTTGCAGTTCAAGCTGAAACTTTTTCAAATCGGGAGCCCAGGGTTGGTCTTCCTGGACCACATCCTAGATTCGCCCCAAACATGTATCAAGGCGTGTGGACTCTGCGTGTGTGTGTGTGTGTGTGTGTGTGTGTGTGTGTGTGCGTGTGCGTGCGTGCGTGCGTGCGTGCCCGCCCGTGCCGTACCGTACCCGTGAATGATGCTTGATGCCAGCAAAATCAATGCACGCAGTCCTTAGTTTCATGGGGTCAACGCCACGGTAACGTTGTGCCGGCCATGTTTCGTGACAGGAAATTTGAGATGATCAAAGGGTCGGAAGGGTCGATCTCCTTCTGTGGTCGGATCCTGGATCCCTGATTGAAGGCCTGCTATCTTCTGGATCTGATGAGCATTGACACAGTGCCAGCAAATTTTAGGACGTTCAGGGCGATTTCACATTTGACGCGTCAAGCGTCGATCCCAGCCCCAGGATGTCACGTGGTGGAAGCGCAACGACGTCAATTTCTGACGAAACAATCGCAACGCACGCGACGCATCAACGTGCCGTGTGCAGCGCCACCATGAACGTCTTTTATCAGGCGTGTTTCACACTGAATGCGCAACACGCTGCGTCCCTGCGTGACTCACTGCGCTCTGCGTCGCAAGTATTGACGCAGTGCCCAAGTGCACAGACGACACGCATGACGCACGCAGCGTGAATCTGTTTTCACAACGGTGATCAACGGACTTTGGCTCCGGAGTTTACAACGCATCGATCCAGCGACCGGTCGATACCGTAACAAGTTATTCCGATCGACGGGGAAGATCAATATACATCCTTTTGTGGCGCCGAAAAGTCGGAAAATCCCGGGATACTGATGTGGGACCCTGACTCCAGCGGATCCAGGGTCCCGGGTTGGGGCATGAAAATGTTGAGGTCGTGTTTGGATGCTTGTCCCTCGCCCGCTGAATTCTATTCAGTTGCAGAGTCCATGTTGCTACGGTGTGGCGACTCGAGACCTGTCCAAGCTATACCTCGCAGCAGAGAATCCAGGGTTCTGTCCATTGCAATGGATCCAGGGACTTTTCGCTGCTTTTTGCTTCCAACCCATAGTCTGGGTTGTGAACCCTGGGGGATCACAACTGTTTCTAAGATCCTTCAGAGAGTTGTTTTCCGAGTCTGAAAGCGAGAGATGGACAAGGGTACTGACTCTGGGGCGCGGGGGAAAATTCCCTTTTGGCAAAGAGGACCAGGACTGGTGGGGGGGGGGTCCTGGTTTGCATGGAGAGGCACCTGTGGATACTCGAACAGGGCAGTCACAAGCGAAGGAAAGCGTCAGGTTGGAGGCACGGACAGAGAGTCAAGGGGACCTGGGTCAGTGAGAACTGCGTGGTGTTTCACCACTCACACTGGCGAAGTCTTGCCATTCTGGGTCCGTCTATGGTCTGGATGTGGATTCGGAAAACATGGTCATTTTCTGAGTCCCTGTTGCTGGGTCGGACGGATGGAGAGGCCTGAGGCTCGGGGCCTGTCTCGCCAGAGTTTTGGATCCACCTCTGGTCTGGTTGTGGATTCAGATGACGTCTCGGTGTGTTTTTCAGAGTACCGGCTACTGGGGCGGAAGGGGGAGGGCACCTTCTCCGAGGTGCTGCAGTGTCAGAGCCTCAAGGACGGAGCCTTCTTCGCCTGTAAGAAGATGAAGCAGAAGTACGAGAGGTACGGAGTCAGGAGAGGAGCTAGAGGAGGGAGACAGGAGAGTTAGGGAGGGACTGGGGAAGTCAGGGGAGGGGGAGGTTTTGTGATTTTGGGGAGTTTGGGAGGAGCCCAGGACGTTTGGGAGGAAACCTGGAAGAGGAATCAGGGGAGTCAGCCGAAGAACTGGAGGATTTAGGGGAGGAGCCAGGGGAGTCAGGGGGGACCTGGAGTGGATCCAGAGAGCAGTACAGGACGATGTCTTCTGGTGGTTGACACGAGCAGAGTCAATGTTCAGTGGAGCCCAAAAGAGACCCAAACCTGCAGCGAATCCGACGGAGGGTGCAGGAGCAAATCGTATGTTTGGAGATGGATCTTAGAAAACTTGCGTGACCTGATTTCGGGATGTTGACCTTGGTGACCCTGACCCTGACCCTGACCCTGACCCGTGTTGCAGTGAGAACCAGGTGAACAGTCTGCGGGAGGTGCAGGCGATGAGGCGGCTTCACAACCACCCGAACATCCTGCAGCTGCACGAGGTCCTCTAGTGAGTACGCACACATACACATAAGCATACACACACGCACGCACGCGCACTCGTGCACCACGCACACTTGTAATTCTGTGTCTGCAAGGTGCAGGACTCACTCGTTTGGAACACGTTTTCCTGGTCACGAGTGCACGTTTGCTCACCTGATTGCACACATACTTGCAGGTGTGTGGATCTTTGTTCACACTCGCTCACACATGTCACTCAGTCGCAGACCGACTCACTCCCTCTCTTTCTCTCTCTCTCTCTCTCTCTCTGTCAGACACACACACACACACACACACACACACACGGTCTGTTTAAGTCTCAGAAACGCATCGCAACAAGACATGCTGAACCACAGACAAGACAAGCGACTTGGTTCTCCGATCGATGCGATTTCAATTGGTCGCACCGGATGTGTAGACAGACCCACACACGTGGGTGGGGCCCCTTCAATGGACGCCCCACGCCAACTCATCGAGACGAGAACGTTATCACTTGTCGACTGGGACCACACGGAGACTGCAGCGCCTTCCAGGATACGTGCAGCAAGGACATTTGAAGAGAACTTGCGGTGGATCCACGGCAGGACACTAACAAGGGAGAAACAACGTTGAGATAGCAAATGCAGAAGAAGGGGGTCAGGGGAGGGGCGGCCTTGATCGCCTTCTGCACCTGTCCCTCTGATTTGCAATCGACATGTTTGTCAACAAAATTGTGATTGTTTCCTTCCAACACGCTCACTGGCCCGATGCAACGGAATACGAGTAACTTACAAGTGCGAAACTGCAGCAAGACGACACTGCATGCCGCTTCCACCCGAAACATCCGTGGGTGGGATTGGACACAAACAATGATCCAGGGGCGCCCCTCGTTCCCTGCAAATTGTCCAAGGTCTGGGTCAGGCCCCACGTCGGGGGGGGGGGGGTTCCACCCCTCCTGGATCCACCCCTGCGAGTGCACAGAGAGGCAGATCTATTTCTGAATCCAATTCATCCGAAACTTCGATTCGCTCAAGTCGCCTATGCACTGACCTTGATCGACTTCCTCACTGGATCTCGTTGAAGGACAATGACAGGAGGGGGCGTACGAGTTCTGAGAATTGTGCGATTCCAAGAAAGACATCGTGGTCTGGAAATAAAGAAAGATCAGCGCGAAATGATAGGAGGTGGGGGTACACGAGTTTTTCTTTTGTGCAGTGGGTTCCCGGTCTCCAAGATGCCCCTGCGTGGGCATTGTAGACCCTGTACGGGATGCAGAATGAAGGCGGAGAAGCCAGACCTGGGTGGGCCCGATTCTCCACACACACACACACACACACACACACACACACACACACACACACACTCATATCCCCTCGTGGGTGTTGTTGCGTGCATAAGTGCGCGTCTGAGTGTGCTGCACATGCACCTCATCGGTCAGTTGCTGACCTGTAGGAGTGGTGGATGCCTCGCGAACGGAACCAGATGTTTCTGCACTACAACTTGACATGACATGTGCGAGTGGTGGATGCCTTGCGAACCTGATGTTTCTGTAAAACTTGACCTTTTTGCACTTGCAGCGACCCTGGATCCGGGACCCTGGTGCTTATTCTGGAGCTCATGGACATGAACGTCTACGAACTCATCAAGGGTGAGTCTTCTGGGCGCTGCGGACTCAAACCGACCTCTGCACAGGAAGCTCCCAGGATTGTAAGGCCTTGATAGGCTTCGCACGTCCCGGTGCCTTGTGTGCCTGGGGAGTGACAAATATGAGGTCTCCAGACCTGCCCAGGACTGTGCGTGCAGGTCCAAAAATCCGCCGATGCATGAAGAAACTGACGACTTCATCGCAATCCAGGGGGAGCTTGTGTGACAGACCTCGTAGTTTCGGTCGAGGGGAATTTCTCAGCTTGTGCCTTGATTTCCTTTCTGTACTGTGCGTTACTGTGATCGTGACACCCAAGGACCCTGTCACCATGGCAACCCTGGTTCTCAGGGTCACGTGGTCACCCCGGGTTCTTTCGTGGTTACAGATCAGCGCCACTACCTGCCCGAGAAGAAGGTGAAGCTGCTCATGTACCAGCTGCTGCGCTCCATAGACTACATGCACAGGTAGAGTGCGCGTGAGAGTGCGTGTGCGTATGCCAGCAGTGGATAACATGCACAGGTGAGACTTGAGTGTGCGTGCGTGTGAGTGTGTGTGCGCACGTGTACCAGCTGTAGAGCACCTGCACAGGTGGGACCCTGAGTGTGTTTGTGTGTCTGTGTGTGTGGGCGTGCCGGCGTGTTTATGTGAATCTGCCAGGTGCTTGCGCGCCACAGGTTGCACGCACATGTGAAAACCCGAGTGCGCGTATGCGTGTGTGTACGCCACGCATAGGTACAATACCGAGCAGGTGTGTGCGTGCGTGCGTGCGTGTGCATGTGTGTGCAGGTGCCCAACCCAGTCTTCCTCTGTCTGTTTCCTCTCCCCGTCTCCTCACCACTGTTTGTATTGTGTCCCACGCAGCTGGGAACCACCCACCGCGCTCACACACCGGGAGATCAATACCCGATCGATGCCTCATCAATAACCAATCAGGGATCGATCATGAGTTCAACTGATCTGTCACCACAATCAGGTGAATGAACAGATCACATCACGGGGAGGAGACGAGTGATTCGTTTGTGCACTGGTGTTGTGTGTGTGTGTGTGTGTGTGTGTGTGTGTGTGTGTGTGTGTGTGTATGTGTGCGCGGTGTCTGAATCTGTGTGTGCGTGTCTGAGGGTGCGTGTCTCAGTGTATGATGTGTGTACACATGCGCTTACAGTGGAAATTTGCGCGTATTTTGCACGTGCAGGTGTGTGTGTTCTGTGGATGTGGTGTGTGTGTGTGTGTGTGTGTGTGCGAGAGAGAGAGGGAGACGAGAGAGAAACAAGAGAGAGAGACAGAAGAGACACTTCCCTTTTCGTTGCAGACACGGCATCTTCCACAGAGATGTGAAGCCGGAGAACATCCTCGTTCGGGTGAGTCCGTCTTCATCACGGCTTCAGCGGCGGGTCCATGCACCCACGGGAAGCCCAGGGGCGGTCCCCTGCCCTTCCGAACCCTGCCCCCCCTCCTCCCAAAACGACCTGGCCTGCTCCCCAAAATTTTGCCACCGCGGGACATGCTGTTCTGCCAATTGATGTTCCTGCAGTTGGAATCTTGTTCCACCGCGCGGGGGGGGGGGGAGGGCGAGGTGCAGTCCTCAAGACCAAAACCAATCTTTGTTTGGACCGGGTTCACCTAGATGCGTTGTTTGCAGTCGCACACATGTCAGTGTGTGTATGGGGCCGCCGTAACCGAAGAGGGCTGACCGCAGCCCCACAATACGTGGCGTGGCGTATGCTGCCTGACGAATAACGGGAGAGTGAAGTGTCTTGACTTCGCGATGGGAATCCATAGTGCTTTTGGGGAAAAGTTGATGAAGGTGAAAAACTTTTTTTTCGTTCAACATACGTAACTGTTCTGGTCTTTTCCGTTTTGTTGGGTGCAGAACGACCTGCTGAAGCTGGCCGATTTCGGGTCCTGTCGTAGCGTGTACTCGAAGCAACCCTACACAGAGTACATCTCCACCCGCTGGTGAGTGCAACACACAGGGGGTGTGTACATCACAGAGTACATCACAGTGAATACACCAGAGTACATCACCACCCGCTGGTGAGTACAACACACAGGGGTGAGTGCATCACAGAGTACATCACAGTGAGTACACCAGAGTACATCACCACCCGCTAGTGAGTACAACACAGGGGGAGTACATCACAGAGTACATCACAGTGAGTACACCAGAGTAC
>JAAUXT010123681.1_pt1 | contig 30099 bp, 31 predicted proteins | sample 7278171 | NCBI WGS metagenome assembly JAAUXT01 (sample SAMN14350112, study PRJNA611818) | marine sediment metagenome | isolation source: surface marine sediment (1.8m) | place: French Polynesia: Moorea | collected 2018-08
AAGAAAGATAGATAGATAGATAGATAGATAGATAGATAGATAGACAGACAGACAGACAGACAGACAGACAGACAGACAGACAGACAGATAGATAGATAGATAGATAGATAGATAGATAGATAGATAGATAGATAGATAGATAGATAGATAGATAGATAGATAGATAGATACTTGTGTTGTGGCACAGGTCTGCAGAAAACAGTACCAAAAACAAGCACATATATCCCTCTTCCACCGACGTGTACAGTTGCACAAAACAGCAAGAAAGTCATTCACCTCCAGGAATCCAAACAACATTTGTCTTGAGGAGAGTTCAATGCAATGAGAAACACATAGACATGGGGAGGAGGGAGAGTTAGCAGCGATAATCATTATCTGTTTGGAAAAATGATCTCATAAAATGATGATTTTCCTGTGTGCCCTTTTCACTTCAGCACATTTGATGTATTAAATCAAATTAAATCATTAAATCAGATTAAATCATTCACTTGATGACAAGGGTCAATTGCAAAATGGATGAAATGGCGACACTCAATTCAAACCACTTTGAAGCCTTTTGAGAATCACATTTCACAGGTGCGTTGGTTTTCATTGCAGATGAAGTTCTCCCCAACACTCCATTCAGAATAAATTTTCTAATTCCTACAGATTCCTACTTTCACTTCGAACTGCAAAGTTTGCAAAATTTCAGCAGCACCTCAAAACTGGATAATTTAATCACATATTTCTTGTGCCTTGCAGCAAATAAATTTGATCATTTTCCAGGATTTTCCTTTCATCTCGCGAAGTCTGCAGAACCTTTGTGAACAGAATGGCATCCCAGTTCTTTGCTGGGTGAAATGAATCAGCATATCTTACACCTGTGGAGATCCATCCTCGCCTCCAAAGCAATGAAAGTGTCACTGAAATTCCCAAAAGATAGAGTGTCCGTGGTTCTGCAAGTACGCTTGATCCGACATTTTTTTCAAGACAGAAGATGAGGCATGTTGTTGTTTGATGACAAGTTTATGCATTGCCATGGCTTGTCTCTCTGACCCAATGTGAATGTGTGTGTGTGTGTGTGTGTGTGTGTGCGTGTGTGGAAAACGCTGCTTGCCCCCGAAAGTCCTTTGTCCACACGGCGGTGACGAAAATTAGATTTTTGACCCGGAACATTGGCAAAACACAGATCCAGCAGCCTTTTGTTTGAGCAAAGGAGACGAAAACAAATTTGAACTGCACTTCAATTTTCCAGAGAGTAAATGTTTCAGACACAAAACTCTGGCGTCACAAAGCAACTTTTGCTCAGTGAAACTTGCCTCAGTGTCGTTTGATCTTCACGCCCAGTCTGCTCCTCAGAATGTCACACGAACACTTTGACCACTCACAATTACAGCTTTGAAACCGTTGTTTGTTGTTCTGCGGCGAGTTGAGGTCAGACAGCATTCAGCAAATCATAACTGTTTCGGCAACCCATGGTGTTCTGCAGAAATATCCACATTTGACAAGAAGCTAATCCGATCAAGATCCGATGAAGAACATGGGGTGAAAATAGACTACATCACCCCAGACTGACCACTTAGAACTTTCACAACAGTCGCTGCAATTGCTTTTTCACTGACTGCGTGCTTCAGGAATGCTGCTCCTTTTGGTCCTGCCACATTTTGCCCAATTCGCAAGGGCGGTATGTGTGTGTGTGTATGTGTATGCGTGTGTGTGTGTGCGTGTGTGTGTGCGTGTGTGTGTGTGTGCGTGTGTGTGGTTGTTCTGAACGCGCGAGGGCGTGACACCGATCTCTTCTATGGCAGAAACATATTCAAACAAGAAAGCTGCGCTCAGAAAGAACGCGGTTCCGAACTTTGGCCCGACGCCTCATCATGTGGAAGCCTCTGGAATAGCCAGATGAGTTAGTTACCCACCGCCACCTCAGTGACTCATCTAGATTTTTTACAGAGACCGATTGCCGTAGGCGCCGAAACTGCGGGCTCAGAAATTCCTTCCAGTTCCAGCCTGGGCATTACAAAGATATTCTCTTCGGGAAACAGCAGGAAATGGGTGTCCACCTTCCTCGATTGGACCCCTCAGAAAGACGCACAGCAACGCTTCTTTGTTCAACAACGTGTATTCTTCAATAAAATACGCATTTCACAAAAATACTTGGACAACGAACACTGAGGACAATGGCACGGATCATTGCATGATCCTTCGACGACATACTCGACGAAATACTCGAGAGTCGTGTTTGGGCCTGCAGGGGGCCAAACACCTTCAGTGGTGAAAGAGAACAACTTGTATTGTGTAAGGACGAAATAAAAAGGTTTACACGTGGCAGAACTTAGCACGTGACGCAGTACACAAGAAGGAGTTTTAGATGCAACTCGTGGGGACCTTCTTTTCAACGTCCGGTGTGAAATTTCGCCCCATCATATGTGGGAGACCAAACTGCCACACAGGCTTTTTCTGTGGCTGTTTCACAAGAAAAGTACAGAACCAAATTTCCATTTCAGAGTGGCACATTAAAGATGAACTTCTTGCACAAATGCTTGAGGACTTTCAAAAGGATACAAGACCTGAACAAGACTAGAAATTGCAATAAAAGGATGAGTTGCCACATTTTTCCCACGTATTTTGGGACGTGAAATTGGACCGGAGGGGGGCTCGCATGGGTTGCAACTTTGGGGGCAAAGGTGCGTGCGATGCGAACGTAGCGGAGTGCATGGTGCAACACATCCACAGTGCAACAGGTCAACAAAATACAGGTGTGCTCCAACTCAAAGTGCTCACCGATGAACAGCACTCCAACAAGGCGCACAGATTCCTCTGGTGAATCCAAGGGTAGTGCAGGTTCGGGACTAATGTGGGTCCCATCCCCAACCAAGACGGGGGGGGGGGCGGTGAGGTTGGCCGCAAAGAGGAGGGGAACTTGAAAACTCAACCACGTCAAAAGTGCAAAATTGCACGTGTGGTACAAACTCAGGAGCTTTTGATTTTTCTCGGGTTGGAGAGCTCAGGTCCCGTGGGGTCCTTGGATCCACCAAAGGATTTGATTTGTCGATTTCGAATTCACAGATCACACTGTTCGAAAAGTCGAACGGAAATGAAGCAAACTCACAAGTGCAACACTGAACCAATACGATCATGTGAAGATCACGTTCACAAAAGAATAATCAAAGAATAATTAAGACAAAATTCATCACAACCTGTGCGAACAAAAACGCAAACTCTGCAGAAGATCAACTGAATTGAGACGAGTTTGAGATGCACAACTCATGAGATACTGATCCGAGGGATGATTCTCCATCTGCAGTGTGTGTGTGTGTGTGTGTGTGTGTGTGTGTGTGTGTGAGTTCTGTGGTGGCTGGTGTGTGTGAGTGTTTGTGTGTGTGTGTGTGTGTGTGAGCCAGTTCTGTGGTGGCTGGTGTGTGTGTGTTAGTGTGTGTGTGTGTGTGTGTGTGTGTGTGAGCCAGTTCTGTGGTGGCTGGTGTGTGTGTGTTAGTGTGTGTGTGTGTGTGTTTTCCTTGTCATGAAGCTGCCCACGGGTGCACCACACCCACCGTGATCATGAGTTGGAAGAAGAGTGCAGTAGGGCCCCACGCACCACTGCAGATCACAGCGTCAATCTTCGGCAACACCGCTGCCCGGGCAGCGCTTCCCGAGCGATGGCGGCAGTGTCCCCGTTCAACTGCCGGCGTCGACAAAGTGACGTTCGTGGCGTTATGGAGCTCAGGCGCGATGACACATCCTCCTTCCGATGGAGGCACTCTGGATTCCTGGTCCGTGACTTCCACAGCGCCGACGGAGCGCTACCGACGGCGTTCTTATGTGGTGGTGACGTGGCGTCACTGTCAGCACGACGTTCTCCCACAAACGCCAATGGAGCACCAAGGATGGCGTCACTTTGCGTTGTGACGCCGTCCAGCTCGGCGCCGTTGTCGTTGTCTTGACGCTGGTTTCAAGCATCGCGGTGCGGAACAAACACAACGCCGTCAAAGCACTGAGCACTGACGGCGGCGTCACCGCTCGGTAAACGTGGCGTCGCTCAGCTCCGTACTGTCATCTTGACGCCGGTTCTCGCTCATCGCGCCGCACCACTGACGCGGAACTATTGAAGCGTCGATGGGCGTGGTGGCGTCCTCTAGACCGGCGGCGTCGTCGTCAGGACGCTAGTTCCCCACCGTCGCGGTGGGGAACAGACGGCAATGGTGGCGTCGTTACGCGACGGGCGTGGTGGCGTGCCCCGGCGCGGCGTCGTCGCCATCCACACCCCAGTTTGTTGGCGCGGCGGTGCCGATACGGTGGCATTCACCGTTGGCGGTGTCGTTAGGCGATGGGCGTGGTGGCGTCCCCCTGACCGGCGTCGTCGTCGTCAGGACGTCGGTTCTCCGCCGTCGCAGTGCGCAACAGTCGCGGGGCTGACAGAGCAATTGCGGCTGCGCCGATCGGAGCCGTAATCAGAATCACCAGCACCGCGATCGTCACCACCTGACGACGAGAAATATGGGAATTAGGTCATCGGGTCGCCATGACAACGGGCGTCAAATGGAGACAATGGACAGAACAAGGAGTTGTGCGTGATGTAAATCCATTTGGTTCTGACGAAGTATTCTTGCGCACTTGTTTGTGGCGTCACTCGTTTTAATACCAGCAGTTGGTCTTGACGTTTCATGACACTGACCTATTTCTCATTCCGTGTCTCCCTCATCAGCCCCTTCATCTGATTTTTTTCTACCCCTCACCGGGCCCGCTCCCTTGCTCATATGCTCGAGCAAAGTCTTAGGTCCCGCCCCGCCCTCTCACCCACCTTGGTCTCCGCCCGCCTTCACAACCCCCTCTGCCCGCTCTCCTGTGACCCCGCCCCACCTCTCCACTGGCATCGTCCCCTCCCTGCCCCACCCTGTGGTCCGCCCCGCTGCCTGCCCTGCCTCGCCCCCACCCTCCCTCTCTCCCCTCCCCCAGCCCTTCGCCCACGCCCCACCCCACCTCCCCCACCCCGCCCCGCCCGCTCACCTGCTCCCCAAGCCGGATCTCCTCCGGCCCCGCCCCCGTCGCCCGCGCCGTGTCCAGCGCGAGGGACCCGATGGCCGCCTGCACCGTCGCCTTGGGTAGCCACGCGAGGGGAATGAAGAGGCGCTCCTTCAAGTTCAGACCTGCGCAACACGAGAGAGGTCAGCGTCAGAACTGCAGGGTGCAACACGTCAGAGCTGAAGGATGCAACACGTCAGACCTGCAGGGTGCAACACGTCAGACCTGCAGGGTGCAACACATCAGGCATGCAGCGTGCAACACATCAGAACTGCAGGGTGCAACATGTCAGACCTGCAGGGTGCAACACGTCAGAACTGCAGGGTGCAACACGTCAGAATCGCAGGGTGCAACGCGTCAGACCTGCAGCGTGCAACACATCAGGCATGCAGGGTGCAACACATCAGAACTACAGGGTGCAACACAACAGACCTGTAGGGTACAACACGTCAGATCTGCAGGGTGCAACATGTCAAGACCTGCAGGGTGCAACACGTCAGACCTTTCGGGTGCACCATCAAACGTCAGGGTGCAACACGCCAAATATCGTGATCAGACCAATGGGTGCACCAACGTTACTAAAACAAACTCAACGGCGCGCGACTCGAAGCGGGGTTCCTCTTGGGTTTGACACCACGCGTAGGACACGTCATCACGTTCAGAAAAGTTATTTCAACAGTGCCACTGGGCTCGCTGAAAAATCTCTGATCTTGAGTGCATGTGAACCTCACCTGTACCCAGCACAGCGAGATAAGACGCGACCATCCGTAGAGTGAGTCCGATGGCGAGGACAGCGATGCCCAGCCCTGCAGCAACAACACAACCCGGTCAACAAGAACACTTGTCAGTGTGGACACGCGTTTCACGATGGGGAGCCGTTTGGAGGTTTACGCCAGAGAAAGTGGATGGATGGGGTCCTGTCGTCACGTAAACGGATTGTTCAGTGTAATGTTCGCGCCCGTGAACGTAACCAACAAAGGGAATGGTTCCCATGTGATCAGGATAGACACGCTGTGCCGATGGGTTTTGAAGGTTTTGGTGCGAGTCCCCAACGCACGGCTGACGTTCTTTTCTCGCCATTGACAACGCGTCACAAAAACAACGGGAAGTACCACACTTTGCGTCTCTGTACTGGTCGCTGCGTCCACTGGGCGACGTAACACGCCTTGACTTATCCAGGGACCCAACACACGATGCCTCCCCTGTGAAACAAGCCCAACGCTATGACGTCATCAACGCGCCACCGCGCCTTGACGTGCACGGTGACGTGTCGCACGCCTTCAGCGCGCGCATACGCACCGCGCGGCGCGTCTCACCGATGGTTTTGCCCTCGATCTTGTTGACGTCGATCTCGGCGCCGATGAGCCCGAAGAGGAGCGGCTGGAAGATGTCCCAGAGGACGGCGAAGACCCGGTTCACCGGCATCACCTCACCTGGGAGAGGAGGACGAAAGGAATGAGAGGAGAGGGAATGAATGAATGAATGAATGAATGAATGAATGAATGGGGCTCCAAAGAACGATGAAAACTCGGTTCACAGGCATGACCTCACCTGAGCAGAGAAGGGGGGAGGAATGAGGGGAAGGAGGAAATGAGAGTGAGAGAAGAAAAGAATGAATGAATGAACGAATAAAGAATCGAGAGAACGAACGAACGACTGGTGCCCTGCGAACTCGGCGGAACCTGGTTCCCTGCGCACGCACCTTCAGGGACGTCGTTCCTCCAGCGCAGCGCCGCCACGAACGCCATCGTCAGGCAGCCGAGCGCGCCTGCAACGGGAAAACGCAGTCAAGGAGGCATTATTTTAGCGGGATGCGGGTCAATCCAGTACACAGCTCAATTTACAAGTGGCCCACTGTATCCGTGCCTGTCGCAAAATTGCCACAATTCTGCATACAAGGGTGCTTGGCAGCAAACAACTTGACAGAAGGCCCGAATGATTTTGCATTGTCTCCTGTTCCACAGAGCCTCTCAAGCCTTTACGGAGTGGTGTTGTACTCCAGCAGGGCTTGTTTCACGCTGGGCGGGGACCAGACCCTGGATCTGCCCGTGGCTCCCTCTGTCAGGTCGCCCACACTGACCTGCTCCGCTGATGTCCGCAGCGCGACTCCCGAACGTGGCGAACAGGCCTCCGAGGAAGAGCAGCAGGAAGCGGAAGAGGGCGCGCTGAGCGTGCTTCCGGTGGGGCACGCACCAGCACAGCGCTCCGAACAGCACGCCGTACAGGATGCCCGCCAGTGCCTCCAACGGACCCCGGAATATGGTCAAGACGAGATTGCCTTTGGAGAAGGCGATTCCTGCACAGAAAAAGCAAAACAAAATCACGTGAATCAAAGTTTAGAATTTAGAATTTTGTTGATTTTCTAGCACAAACTCTTGACTTGAAGAGAAGGCAGCAACTGACGGAACCCTACAGCTTAGCACTGTGTGTGTGTGTGTGTGTGTGTGTGTGTGTGTGTGTGTGTGTGTGTGAGTGTGTGTGAGGCGGGTATGCGTGCAGCGACTCACTGAGCACGAGCCCGAAGCTGCTGACGGCGAGGCCGGAGTGAGTTTGTGTGTGTGTGGGAGAGAGAGAGAGAGAGAGAGAGAGAGAGAGAGAGAGATGAGTGTACCTTCAGCGACTCACCCAGAACTGCTGATAGTGAGGCAGGTGTGCGTGTGTGAAAGCCGTGTATGCGTGCAGCGACTCACCGAGCACGACTCACCCAGCGCTGTGCATGACGAGACCAGTGTGCGTGTGTGTGAGGTGGGTATGCGTGCACTCACCGAGCACAACCCCGAAGCCGCTGATGGCGAGCACGTCGTCGACGGACGCGGCTGCGATGACGAGCGTCGGGATGCCCTGCGCCACGCCCAGTCCCTTCTGCTGCAGGGCCAGCATCGAGGGCACCTGCAGAGAGAGAGCAACGACGTGCAGGAGGAAGAGAGAGAAGAGCCGCAGGGAGAGAGAGAGAGAGAGAGAGAGAGAGAGAGAGAGAGAGAAGAGCTGCAGGGAAAGGAGAGAGGAGGTACAGGAGGAAGAGGGAAGCGCAGCAACAGCGGTGGAAGGAAGCTGCAGGAGGAAAACGGAATTCACGAGGTATAGAGGCAAAGGGGGGATGTTGTCGGAGAGATTAACTGCATCAAATCTGGACCCTTTTGCTGCAGGACCAACATCGAGGGAACCTGCAGGGAGAAAGAGAAGAGCTGCACGAGGGAGCAGTTGCAGTGCTGGAGCAGTGAGCAGATCTGGTGCTCACAATAGCTGAGTGTCTGCAATGGGACTGCATCACGACGGCAAGGAGATCGTCTCTCGCACGCATGCGCAGAGAGGGTCTGAGTGAACCTGCACGTGTAAAACCTAGTTAATCACGTGACTGTTGTCAGAAAACCTCAAAAGAGAACTCGTCCTTCAAGCCCCGCGATGCAACTCTGGATTTCACACAGAGGTTTCCCCTCTGCACAACAGCACTGGCCATCAACGTTGCAAAATTATCATCCCGTTTGCCACGTGTTGCAGCTGTTGCCACTTGCACGTTTGACGTCACCACAATGACGAATGACGTCACTCACCACGACGGCGGGAGACACAGCCGCCAGCACGAACCCGAGCATGAAGCCCCACGCGATGGGGAAGCCCAGGATGAGGTGTGACGTCACGGCGGCGGTGACGGCCTCCACGAGGCACGGGATGAAAGCGAGGCGCAGCACGCCGAACGACAACTTCCTACAACGACGCCAAGGCGGAAGCGTTAGAGGAAGCGCAACGCCAGCAGGGGGCGTCCCGCCAGCACGGAGGGGGAGACGCCAACATGGGAGACGCAACGCCAATGTGAGGCGTTCTGAAGGTCAGCTTCCTGTGACGATGCCCAGGCGGAAGCGTTGTCTGTGGGGCGTGACGCCAACGTGAGGTGCACGAAATGTCAGCTTCCGACACTGAGGCAAGTGTTCTGTCCCTTGAAGTGTGAAACCGGTCCGAAAATGTTAGTACAATCCCTGTACTATGAATACGAATAAGTCACAGCAGTGTCTGCTTATCACACACACTGTGACAGAGTCTGAGTGTAGTGTGTAGGTATGATAACCCAAAGACAGAGCGTTTTGTGCCTAGCTCTTAGCGCAACCAGAGGAGATTGTACTCTGCATGGTGAGTACTCATTCGGACCCGCAGCTGCTTCCTTCCATCTGGGCACTTACACTTCACAATCAGCTTTACTCATTGGTGGGCTATTGAATATGCATGCTTTCTTGCATGTCTCAAATATGGTCATGACTGCAATCGTATCACACATATATGCGTTTCAATTACAGACATGATTACAATTGTATCCTGTCACTTGCTTCCGCCGTATGTCCTTACACAAGGCGAACCTCAGGCACGTGCACCACCCCATCACACACGCATCTCAAGTACACACACAATGTGCTCACGCGTGTGCACATAGCTCAGACACACACACTCACAGACGCACGCGTACCTCACGCACGCACACGCACGCATGCACACGTACCGCCACGCGCACAAAAACCTTCTTCACGCACACGCACGGACTCGTGCTTCACTCGTACACGACGCACACGCAACAAACGCGCACACCGACGTAACTAACTCACACGCACATATATCTCACGTACACACCCTCATACCCGATGTCACGCACACACACCTCACACACATGCACCTCACACACACGCACCTGAGAGCGACGGGGTCGAGCTCAAGCCCGGCGCGGGTCAGAATCACCCACCACACACCTTCCTCACGCACACACACCTCACGCACACAACTTCACACACACCTCACGCATACACCTCACGCACATACACACACAGGTAACACACACATGCACACACCTCACGCACACTCACGCACACACGCACACACACCTCACACACACACACGCACCTGAGAGCGACGGGGTCGAGCCCGAGCCCAGCGCGGGTCAGAATCACCCACCACACACGCACACACACACCTCAGACACACACTTCACACACACACGCACACACACATACGCACACACACACACACACGCACCTGAGAGCGACGGGGTCGAGCCCGAGCCCGGCGCGGGTCAGAATCACGACGAGCGCGACGTTGCGCAGCGCGCCCGACCACGTCGTGTCGATGTCGGCGGCCACGTCGACGTGCGGCACGTTTCGTAGGAGGCAGCCCATGATGAGCATCCCGAGGAGGGGAGGCAGGTGCAGCTTCTCAGCCACCATCCCTGGGGACAGAGGTGTGTGTGAGTGTGTGTGTGCATGAGTGTGTGTGTATGTGTGTGTTTGTGTGTGTTGTGAGGCAGCCCATGATAAGCATCCCGAGGAGGAGAGGCAGGTGCAGCTTCTCAGCTACTTTGGACAGAGGTATGTGTGTGTGTGACAAGATAAGTATGTGTGTGTGTTTGTGTGTGTGTGTGTGACAAGTTTTGTATTTGTGTAAGAACGAATGTGTGTCAGGGCATGTGTTGATCTGAATGTGTGTTTTAGGGTGTACGTGTGTTTGCTTATGTCAGCGCGCGTGGTTCTGAAGGTGTGTATGTGTTTATGTGTGTGTTGGGGCAGTTTGTGTGCGCGCGTGTCTGTGAACCTCTGACTGTGTGTGTGTGTGTGTGTGTGTGTGTGTGTGTGTCTGCGCGCGTGTTTGTGAACGTGTGTGTGGTTGCACACAAACCGAACCGTACCTCCGAGGATGCAGAAGATGAAGAGGACGATGAGACCGAAGAAGTTGCCACCAGGGAGCGCGGCGGGGCCCGTCAGGGACCAGAGCACGCCCCAGAACAGCGCCAGGGTCAAGGACATGGTCAGCCAGCGCGCCACGTGACCGTGCGTCGGGCACATCCACGCATGCGCAAGCCTCTGTCTTCGGGTCGGTTGCTCCGGCAACGGGTGCTCGGCAACCAAACATGGCCGCCAGAGCCTGTGGCAGCAATCCAAACACTTCTTCTTTCTCGTTCTCTCTCCATTTGTCTCCTTGTCCTCTCTGTTTTCCACGTTGTTTGGCACTTTCTCCACGTTGCTCTTCACATCACTGATCTCCACGCGTTCAATAGGTGACTCAACCCGTTTCCCTGGCGACTCGCTGTTGCTATGCGTGTTGCTATGCGTGTGAGCGTCCCCCTCTCCGATCAGCTCCAGCGGAAGTCTGGTGGCGCCCCCCTCGGACGAAGATCGGGACACCCGCTCCCCCGGGTCTTCCGTCTCCGACTCAGAGGCCGACACCCCGGGGTTCACAGCCCCTCCAGACATGGCGAGTACTTCAAGTACTCAAGAGTACTTTCCACCGGATTGGATATTGAGCTGTGGGTTTCTGATTTCCTCAGTTCCTCCAGGCATTGTGGTTCTGAGAGCTGGAGTGAATGCGTGTCACCTGATGTCCCTGCGCTTCAGTGAGGCGGCTCCAGTGTTCAGCTGACAGCAACGCACTGCAAATGCACGAACACCAAGAATTGCTTTTCATATCCACGGTCAATTTGTTTGCGTCGCCCATATTCACGCACTTGTGCACCACGTGGCCCAAACAGTTGCTCACAGTTGTGTTCTTCGGTGGATTATGGTTCGTGTTTTCTTTCACATTGGGTGAGGCTGAGGTTGTGTGTTTGAAGAGGTTAACACATGCTGTGTCCCCATGCAGGTGATAAGGCTGCACTGTGTCACACGTCCTCAAGTACAAAGTTCCCACTTGATTTACTCCTTTACTCAAGGTACAATCAGCTCAAGTTTCACGGATCCAAGTATCATCCAGGTCAATAAGATACAGTGACATCGTGAGTCAATGGTTCATGATTCACATAAATTCATCCTCAATGTTCGTTGAGTGAGTGTTCGGTTCGCTGCATCACCAACACTAAACAGCAGGTCTTCCCCAAATCGATTCGCTGCAGGTATTCACAGTACTTACGACTGACAAGTCCTCTGAGGAACGTACGTGTCTGAGACAGCGTGAGATGATGACGTCATTTTCATCAATGAATAATTGGAGAAAGCAAGGGTTGATCCGCTTGGAAAAGGGGCCAGACCTCCAAAGAGCAGCAGACACTAATTTTGCGGATGAAAACATGTTGTCTGAGAAGAAAGTACATCTTTACAGGCACAAAACTATGAACATGATAGACCCCCCTCCCCTCACTCCAGCACGCCCCCTCCCCCGAAATGAATTTTCTACAGTTTTGATGCATTGAGAGATTTCAGGTACCTCTCAACCCCGTTGTCTGACTTGGCAACCCAGCGAAGGTACGCATCGCACCCTCGGCGAAGCCAGGAGGTTCTGGGCTCAGCTGGAGCATAGGAGATGGCTATATCTGGCCACTGTGGATCCATATCGGCCTTCAGAGCGTACTTTTTGAATAGCCTTGGCCACTCCATCTTGCCCGTAGCAGTGATAAACTTCATCCCATCTGGAAACTTGAGGAAGATAGGTGTACACACCTCAACCTGCTCTCTGTCTACCAGCAATCTATTTGCATCTACTGATATGCACTCATGGTGTTCATCTTTCGCTCTTATCCACAATGGTAACAGCTGCTGGAAGTATCCAGGCAACTCACCCATGGCATCAGTATCACCAGCATGGAAGGCCAGGTGAGCAGAGTAAATGTCCTCATAAATGGCAAAGTTGGTTAGTAAGAAGCACGTGACCCAAGACTGGAGCGCACGACACAGTTCTACTGGAAGCAGGGTACCAGATTTTCTCAGAGTAGCCACAGCATTTCTCGCACCAGGGAACATTGCAGTTTCTCCAGCAACTGACCCAAGTAAACACCATTTGTTCAGCAGTGGATTCTGTTCGTATGTACGGGCATAGCAGCGGATGATACGACGCCATAGGTTCAGTCTTTCGTCAATACAGTCTTTGAAAGCAGTAAAGGATGGCAGCATGGTTCCAAACTTGGTATTCTTATCCTCAGCAGCCATTGCCAACACATGTGCATTCTCTGTCTTCATCCTCTCATAGTCTGTCCTACTCACTGACACCAGTTCGAAGGCCATTCTCTTGTACTTCTCCATGTTGGTTCAATCAGCTCCAGTTCTGCAGTTGTAGGTTTATCTCCTCTGTGGCACAGCTTTGAAAGTCAGTCCGTTGAAGTTCTGGGCACAACTAACAGTCCTGGTACTGAATTGAATGTCTCAACCCACCGAGCGCTTCTTCAGTATATTCCCTTTGTTGGTTCCACTGTGGTGCTGCTTGAGGCGTACGCTGTCAATGCAGAAAACAAGAGTGGTGCCCATCTTTGTACTCAACTGAATCACAAGGGGGAAAATCATCAGACAGCAGCCAAGTTTTGAAAAACAGCTTGATCGAACAGAGGAGGACTGAATGAGAACAGACAGAACAGGTGGACCCAGGATTTGGTCCAGGACGAAGGAAAACCTCTTGAATAATCTGTTTTTCTGTCTGGGATGCAAAATGGGGAGGACAGTCGCAGTACATTTTGCCAGGGGTTCAGGTCGCGTCCCACTCCAGGACCCAGCCTCGAGAAGAGATACACCCAAGCGCAGCAACTTCAAATTCTTTTGACACGTCCAAAATTCTTGACACGAGTCAAGCATTCTCAAGTTGAAATTCGAGGAATCCAGAACCTTCGTCAAAGCTTTGGTCTTCAAACAAGCCGAGAAAACAAATTATCCGAGCCAGGGTATCGTTTACAACTTGGACATGGTGAGAAACTGAAGGTGCCTCTCAACCCCGTTGTCTGACTTGGCAACCCAACGAAGGTACGCATCGTAGCCTCGGTGAAGCCAGGAGGTTCTGGGTTCAGCTGGGGCATAGGAGAGGGTGGGGTCTGGCCAGTATGGGTTCAAGTCAGCTTTCAGAGCAAACTCTTTGAATAGCCTTGGCCATTCCAATTTGCCAGTTGAAGTGATGAACTTCATTCCATCTGGGAACTGAAGGAAGATCGCTGTAGCCACCTCACCTTGTTCCCTATCAATCAGTAATCTGTTTGCATCAATTGAATTTCGTTCATTGTATTCTCTTTTGGCTCTCAACCACAATGGCAACAGTTGCTGGAAGTAGCCAGGTAACTCAGCCATGGCCTCTGTATCACTGGCATAGAAGGCCAGGTGTGCAGAGATGATGTCTTTATAGACAGCAACATTGGTCAGCAAGAAACTTGCAACCCAAGACTCCAGTGCTTGACGCAACTCTGCTGGCAGTTGTGAGTCAGAATCCTGCAACATTGCAGCACCACGCCGTACAGAGGGTAACAACAAAGTTTCACCCACAATAGATGCCAGGAGGCACCACTTATTCAGCATTGGATTCTGTTGGTACATTTCTGCATAGGATCGAATGATACGGTGCCAAAGGTCCAGTCGCTCATCAATACAGTGCTCCAAAGCAGCATAGGAAGGTAGCTTACTCCCCAGGTCTGTGTTCCTGTCCTTGTCAGCAGCCATTGCCAACACACGTGCATTCTCTGCCTTTATCCTCTCATAGTCTGCCCCACTCACAGACACTAGTTCGTAGGCCTTTCTTCTGTACTTCTCCATTTTCGAATGATCACCTTCAAACCTCATGGTCTTCACTTGCTGCTTTCTGATCAACTCGATCTCACTTCTTCTTGTTGACCAAAAAGGCACAGGGAACCGCACACATACTGTGATGAGTGTGCTGTCACTTCATAGTACTGACCACCTCCAACTCCGAAGTTCAGTGAGGTTCCACAAAGATTCTCAGTTCGCTGTGACTGCTTGTGAAAAATACGAAATGGAGTCTACTGTCCACTGGCTCCAGAGCCCGGGCCCTGACTCAATACACAAAACCACTGACACCACCTGATTTGCGCCGCAAGCGCAAAAAACAAACACTTTGTCCCTGTCAAATTGTTAACATTGGAGTTCAGATCCTTTTGATCTCAATCCTGGTTCCACCAGAGTTACAAGTCCCTTTGAATACGCCCCAACGATTCGCGCCTAGCAGTGACACGTGACAACGTTGTGAAGGGTATGGACATTCCACGTCCTCTCAGAATGGCACAAGTCTCCCCACAGAACGCTGGGAGTCACGTAACGCCAACAATGTGGACAAGGTCAAGAAGTGAGATCGAATCGAACAGAACATCACATAACGCGCATGCGCAACCAACAACATGTCACTTCATATCGCAACTCCATCTCACACTAGATTTCAAGTGGAGAACCAGCCGCACGCTGCGTACAAGTACATCGGCAGTACAACATTTCATCTCGGAGGTGATGTTTGACCAGGACAATGTCCAAGTTAAAATTTTCTGTGAGCAGGGTGTGGCGTAACCCAGACAATGTCCCACCAAGACAATATCCTACTTGGACAATTTCTGACCAGGATAATGTCCAAGTTCTATTGGTAGGGCAGGGGTAAACTGGACAATGTCCCACTTGGGCAATGTCTGACCGAATTGCTCGGATGATGTGGCAGGGGGGGGGTAACCTGGATAATGTCCTGCCTGGACAATGTCCTTCACCAACACAGATACAGGGGCAAGATTGGAGTTTATACCTCAGAGTCCATCAAAGTGAGGAGCACAGCACACGACGCTACCACGGGATTGAGACCTGTGAGAGACTTGGAAGGCCACACAGACAGCAACATTAGAGAGTGAGAAACTTGCAACCCAAGACTCCAGGAATCGACGCAATTCTGCTGGGAGCTCTGAGTTGTAAGCTCCCAACATCGCTGAGTTTGGCGCGTGCAGCGGTAGCACGACAAGGTCAATTTTACATAGCAGTTCACCTCGATAAGATAACCGCAATTCCATCTCACAAACCCTACGCACCGAAGGTCTGTTTACGTGTTGACAAGCTCACCTTTATCAATGAGAGTTTGGCCCCTGGGTCGGGCCTGGAGATGTCGCTGACGTCACCGCTCGCTGCACGCTCAGGTCATCGTATCTCGCTGCCACGTCTTATTGACCTGAAACATAGATCCGTGGAACCTGAGCTGAGTGTGTCTGAGGCCCGTGTTACGCTGGGTACGTCCCGCGTTGCACCCCGCGCACTACATCCCGCTGCATGCGTCATGCATGGCACCCTACGCACTGCGTTTCACTGGAAGAGTCGTGCACTGTCCCTGAAAGCGTCCAAGTTGCGCTGACTGTGTCTGAGGCCCGCGTCAAACTGGATACTCCTGTTGCATGACAGCGGATGCAGGGACGCAGCACAGGATGCAACCAGTGTGACTGCACTGTGTCCCGTTGGTGCATCCTGACCTGCGCAGTGCGTCATGCTGGAAGAGTCGTGCGTTGCGTTTGTGCGCCGAGTGCAACACAGGATGCATCCCGCATTGTACTCGCAACACCACGCGAGTATCCCGTCTAAAACAGGGAACTCAGAGACAAGAGTCGGAGAGAGGCTGGGGGATCCAGGGGAGCACCAGATTCGAACGAGGTACCCAACCCCAACTGGGACCCAGGTCGGGGGGGGGGGTGGAACCGATGGAACTGTCTCTGGAGCCGGTTCGAGGTGACTTCTATGCACCTGCTGGGGCCAGGTCTGCTTCTGACCCTTGCATTCACCCCCGGGATCACCGTCCAAGTTTGTCCCTTGAGTCCGCTTTCTGGGGTTCTGTCAAGGTGTCACCCCGAAGGTGGCAAACTCCGACAGCAAACTTCGACACGCAACACTCAATGGTAATTGCGCAAATATTTTATTCAGAATGAAGCAAGACAGATAGATCGACAAAACTCGTACAGCAACGACAGCGGGTTGTGTCGTGATACGATCGGCGCAAACTTGTTGATCAATGAAGTGTTGGCGCAGAGTACAGCGAACCCACGGCTCCCGCCCCACCAAATCCCCGACAAGCAAGAACAATTTGTATCAAGCGTGAATGTCTTCAAAACATACAAAACAAACAGCAACCAATCCTCATGATTCACCAAGGCCTGTGTTTTTTTTCACTTTTTACAAGCTGTATTTGACGCTGCTGGGGTTGGACCCCAATCGGGACCCACCAGAGGCCAGGAATCTTTTTACAACTTTGCAGTTTGAACATTTTACAGTTTTGAAGCATTCATAGACTGAAAGAACTTCTCGACGCCGTCATCTGATTTTTCGAGCCAACGGAGAAACACATCGTAGGATTGTCGAAGCCACGTGGTCTTGGGTTCAACTGGGGCAAACGAAGCGCTTGGATCTGGCCAATATGGGTTCAGGTCAGCCTTCAGAGCCTGATCCTTAAAGAGCCTGGGCCACTGCATCTTACCGGTTGAAGTAATAAATTTCATACCCTCTGGGAAGAGAAGGAAGATGGGTGTGCCTACTTCCTCCTCTGCTCTATCTACAAAAAGCCGGTTAGCGTCAATAGCATTCCGTTCACAACGTTCCTTCTTTGCACGTGTCCACAGTGGTAACAGTTGTTGATAGTAGCCCGGTAGTTCAGCCAAAGCGTTCTCGTCCGAAGCGTGGAAGGCCAAGTGTGCTGAGTAGATGTCCTGGTAGATAGCGAAGTTGGCAGTGAAGAAACAGGTGACCCAGGATTCCAACACCCGTCTCAGCTCTGCAGGCAGGTCTCGTTGGCGCAGTATCACAACAGCATGCCGTATCCCAGGAAGCAGTACCGTCGCACTTGCGATGGCCACCAGAAGGCAAAACTTGTTCAGCATGGGGTTCTGTTGGTACATATGGGCGTACGAGTGGACAAGCTGGTTCCACAGCTGAAGTCTGCGGTCAATGGACCCCTGGATTGCAGCAAACGATGGTAGTGTGGTTCCCAAAGGGGTACCTGGATCCTTGTTGGCAGCAATCTCCAAAACACGTGCGTTCTCCGCCTTCAGTTTCTCGTACTCTGCCCCACTCACGGATACCAGTTCCAAGGCCTTTCTCCTGTATTTCTCCATTTTAAAATCCTGCAGCGTTTTTCTCAGACACCAAGTTCGAGTCAGTTGACAGAAGAGTGAAAAGTTCACAGAAGCCCTCCCGGAGTCTGACTCGCCGCACTGTTCAGTCTCGCCGTGAAGATTGACCTGCTCGTACCTCAGTCAAATCTCACTGAATGCGTCCCGCGGACAAGGATAACATCGTACCACGTGACACGTTTCGTAAATCACGTCGCGTCTCCATAAGTCACGTAGCCATCTGACGACAGACCTTTGCCCACACCCAAAACAAAACAAATCGAGAACAGTGTCAATTGGCGACCACACCTCTCTGCAAGGCTTGCAGTGACACACACGTATACACCAGTTTCATCCTTATGTCCCAGGCCCTGTGTGTCATCCAAATGAAAAATCGACAAATACACCACACACAAACAGCCAGGAATTCTGTACACTTTGGTTGAGCTCACCAAAATAACCCGCTTTTACCACAGTCAATCGTGCCAAGTTGTCTGGCAGTCTTGTTGGTTGACTGAATGCTGTGTCTCTGTGTGCACTCTGGCGAATCTGGCCTTGATGTCAAGCAAATAGGACAGAACTCCAACTTCAGAAAGCCAACAACATTGCGCCCAAGAAAACACAACACAGCGCCCAGGAAAACACAAAATCGAACCACTTGTTATTTCGTTGATGAAGGGGGGGGGGCGTATCAGTCCTGAATGGGGCAAACTTTTGGATCATAATGTTTGCTCACCCACGTGAAACAAAGGAGAGGGCAATCAGAGTTTTGACCGGCTCAGAGACTGAAAGAACTTTTCAATGTTGTCTCCTTTCTCGACCCAACAGAGAAACACGTCATAGACCTGCAGAAGCCATCTGGCCCTCGGCTCCGCCGGGCCATAGGAAACAGTTGGATCTGGCCAATGGGGATTCAAATTTGCCTTCAGAGCCTCCTCCTTAAAGATCCGAGGCCACTGCAGCTTCCCAGTAGAAGATACGAACTGCATTCCCTCTGGGAACAGGAGAAAAATTGGAGTAACAATGTCATACTGCTCCCAAGCAAAAATCAACCGATTGGCATCAACAGCATTGCATTCACTTTTCTCTTTCTTGGTCTGTTGCCATAAAGGCAGGAGCTTCTGGAAGTAGCCAGGCAACTCGGCCATGGCATCGGTATCATCAGCATGGAAGGCCAGGTGTGCTGAGATGGTGTCCTCATAAATGGCAAAGTTAGTCAGAAACAAGCAAGTGACCCATGATTCAAATGCCCGTCTCAGCTCTTTGGGAAGTTCGCCCTCTGACTGACACAATATCTCAACTCCACCCCGTGTATCGGGCAACAGAACTGTTGCACTTGCAATAGCCACCAGCAAGCACCACTTGTTCAGTAGGGGATCCTGCTGGTACATCCGTGCATAAGAGTGAGTGAACTGCTCCCACAGCTGAAGCCTTCTGTCAATAGATCCCTGGATTGCAGCAAAGGATGGCAGTGTGGTTCCCAAAGGGGTACCTGGATCCTTGTTGGCAGCAATCTCCAAAACACGTGCGTTCTCCGCCTTCAGTTTCTCGTACTCTGCCCCACTCACAGATATTAGTTCGAAGGCCTTTCTCCTGTATTTCTCCATTTCACGATCCTACAACATTGCACCGAAGATGATACAAAATTGAAGCAGTTGATTTTTCGTGGAAGGGAGCCAAATCCGGTGACTGCCCAGACCTGAATGGGCCCAAATTTTGGATCATCGGTGACAAAATCTGTTTGCCCACCCACCCAACTGAAGTACAGAAAATGTCCACACCACCGTAAATGAGAGGGACATTCAAAGTTTCGAGGGGTTCATTGATTGAAAGAGCTTTTCAACATTGTCTGATTTCTCAACCCAACGGGTGAATACATCGTAGGCCTGTCGAAGCCAGCTCGTTCTGGGGTCTGCTGGGGCAAATGAAACCATTGGATCTGGCCAATACGGATCAAAATCAGCTTTGAGGGCCTGCTATTTGAAGATCTTAGGCCACTGCATCGTACCAGTGGAAGTCAGGAATTGCATACCCTCTGGGAAGAGGAGGAAGATAGGGGTCACAACCTCATCCTGCTCCCTATCAACCAGCAACCTATTTGCATCAACAGAATTTCGTTCACAATTCTCTTGTTTTGCTCTTTTCCACAAAGGTAAGAGTTGCTGGAAGTAGCCAGGTAACTCAGCTAACGCATCTGCATCCTTGGCATGGAAAGCCAGGTGAGCAGAGTAAATATCCTGGTAAATAGCAAAGTTGGTCATGAAGAAGCCTGTGACCCATGATTCAAACATCCGCCTCAGCTCCTTGGGCAGCTCAACCTCAGATTGTCTCAACATCTCAACACCACAACGCGCCCCAGGTAACAGTTGTACCCAGCTCACGATGGCTGCCAGAAGGCACCACTTGTTCAGCAAGGGATCCTGCTTGTACATACGAGCATAGGAGTAAATAAACTCCTCCCACAGCTCAAGTCTGCGGTCAATGGATCCCTGTAGTGCAAGAAAGGATGGGAGAGAAGCACCCAAAGGCGTGCCCGGGTCACTCTTTGCAGCAAGTGCCAGAACACGTTCATTCTCTGCTTTCAATCTCTGATACTCTGCTCCCCCCACTGACACCAATTCGAAGGCCTTTCTCTTGTACTTCTCCATTCTGATGATCAACCAACGCCTTGAGCCAAATTCACTGAAAGGTGACTCCAAAACCCTCCACTGACACTGAATTCAGATCACCGCGCACGACCTGCTGTGTTCAGCTATAGCTGTGAAAGTGACTTTTCGGTTGGATGCGTCCTGCGCAAAATCACACGTCCCACGCGCCACAAGTCAGCAGACAGCTTGCGAAAACTGTTAACGTAGACGTGAGCGTAATCCCACCCTGCAGGGTTCAGTACTCCTCACACACACACTCAGCTGCCTTTTTCACTTGGTGATAAAAATGAAGAAAGTTTGAACCATTTGGGGAAAATATCAAAGGACATTCAAGGAAACTTGCCAAGAAAAATAAAATGAACACCTGTATTAATTCCTTCAAACTTCCCTTTGTTTGTGGTGTACTGGATCCCACAGGGTGACCACCACGTCTACGCCCACGTATACGTCAGAATTCCAGAATTCTTTGTTTTGTATTCAGCAGCAATATCTCTGTTTAGCGGCACGCAACTCAGAACAAACGAACGGGGACGAGGACGCCCGGAGACCACGCGTGCTATTTTTTGTCACGTGCACCGTTGCTTGGTGCGTATCGGTCAGCACCGTCACCGGTGTCTGGGTAGTGATCGTGGTGGTGGAGCGGGGGGGACAGGGGACAGAATCAGATCAAGGTATACATTGGAGGGCATCCAATACATGGAACGTCAGGGTATAACTTTGCGGGAGTGGTGGAGCAGCTTCCGAGGGCAGGTCCTTCACCAATGTGACCAGCGGACAGACGAAAAGGAATTTGGAGGGGGGGGGGGAATCCGTCACGCAATGAAAAACTCCTCCCTGTTGGACTGAGTCGGGTAATCAAGGTTTGCACAAAACGTACGATGACACCAGAAGCTCCTTGTTGAGCTGCACCTGAACCTCCTTGTGCTTTCTCAAGATCCCTAGAGATCTTGGGACAAGGTCCACATTACGCTCGTATGGTCTGAGTTCTAGGTGGCAAAGTTTATCACACTCGCTGTTTGCTCAATCAAACGCGCAAATAGGAACGAACCACCCGTGATTGGGGGGACCTCAGGAATTCCTCCAGCTCAGCGCCGAGTGCGCAAAATCGGCGCAGGCGATTTCTTCGTGGGTGAGGGAGTACGACACCACGTGGTTCCGCTCTTCGTGGGTGAGGGAGTACGACACCACGTGGTTCCGCTTGACTCCTTCCCACCACCTCATTCAGCAAGAGCCCTCTCCCTCCGCCCCTGGATCCACTGCAGCAGGGGTTTCTCCTACAGCTCAACGCGCAACCAAATGCGCCACCACTTTGCGTGTCACGACAGAAAACCGCTGTTTTCACAAAGCTCATCCTTCCTCAACAGCAGTGCACTCCGATGATTTCTTCAATGTAACAACGCAACTTGAGATACCTATCCACCTCACAAATACTGGCAATCTGTACACTTGACCCAACAGGACAGACACACAGGTGTGGCCACTTTCAGCTCACCAATCACAACGTTCCCCTGTTCTTTCCGAACCCTGAACAAGGGAAGCAGTGCTCAGGGCAACGACGCCATCTCCCTCTCACGCAGAAAGAATCCAAGCTGTCAGTCTTTGTCTACATTTTGTCCTGGGGGTGGGAGCTGGTCGTCCAGAAGTGGGGCTTGGTCCTTTTCAGGGGGGTTGGTCTTCCATGGGGGAGGGAACACAGGGGGTTGAACAAGGGTGGTGGGCTGACCTTGCCTGAAGTGCACTGCCACAAGCTGCCCTGGAAGTCTGCCCCAGAGGGACATCACACCAAGACTCGGGAGATGTATAGATTCTATGCCGTGTGTATCACGAGAGCCAGAATGATTTTGTTGCTCATTCACCCCACCAAGAAAAGAACATGACAAAACATTCTGCAAGAAACATTTGACACCCCAGATGCTTAATTTGGTTTGATGAAACACCATGATACACAGACCAAATCTGAGATATTACTCATGTACCCACAGAATGATTGTTGCTGTCAGTGGTAGTTATGTGGTGCTTACCTGTTGTACAAACAGTGCTGAACACAAGGTCAAATTCCACCATGTGTAGCATTCAGTTCCTCCTGCTCCATGCTGTGGAATTTCTGCCCAGCACAGCCATCAGTGCCAATAGATGGTTTTCACAATGTTCACATGCAGTACATGTGATGGGCCTGAGTGGTACTTTTTATATTTATGCATACTAGTGCTCAACAGAAAAACTTTGATTGTTTGATAAGAACCATGAACCAGGGCAGAGACCAAACTCACAAAGAAGTCACACAACCATGACTAAATTCAACCTGCAAAGACAAATGGAAAGTATGTTTGCTTGTGAACCTTCTGAATATGTGTTCTCTGTTGGCTGACCTTTGATGTCACCAACATACAACTGTTCTTTTACATGTATCTGCAAGTGAAACTGAGACAGCTTGGTACAATGCACCTCTGGCACCAATCAGTGATATGCTTGATCTTGTTCACACTTTGGTGACTTACAAGTCAAACTCAAAAGGAGACCCTCTGCAAAAAGTCTTTTTTTGTGCATGCCTCAAACACTTTAAGAATTTTGGTGAGTGTTGGTTCTCATGTATGAGGATTGTGGTGCCTGAAAAGAATGTCCAAAAGATAGCATGTTTGATGTTATGTTGGTTTATTTCACACTGAATATTAACACAGGCAAAGCAAATGAAAAACTTGTTTGTGGTGGCATGGGCTGCCTGACAATTTGGGCCAACATCACTGCACAGTGCTGCTTCTGTCACTATCTCTTTTTATCTTTCTGGAAATAAAACAAGATACTGAAGTAAATTCTTCAGAAAAAAAACTCCAGAAAAGACAGGTCTTTTCTCATAATTCCTGTTTGTCGGTTGAATGCTTGTGGTTTCAGAAAGTGCTTCAAGGACAGTCAAATAAAGGAGTCCAGCAAGAAAGCACAAAAGTATCAGTGTTTGGTGCCACTTTCTTTCCTGTCAGCTTTTTGCAGGGAAACTGAAATTGTTCTCAAATTGTGGACAAACCTTTTCAACACAACAAGCAAAAGCAACAACAGGAAGAATCACTGCTGCTGCTATTAGAAGAATAGGAAGCCCAACTCCAATTCCAATCCAGACAGGGATTAAGTTCACTGTGGAAGCAAAGAAAGAAACAGCAACATTTGTTGGCCCCAGCTAAATAATTTTGAGCAATTTCTCTTTGAGAGAGGTTGCCAGACAATAAGAATGGGAGTAGTTTTTACCTGTGTCAGGCTCCTTAGTCAGAGACATTTCAGCCTCAAGAGTTGTCATTTCATGGTGAAGAAAAGATTTGGAGGATGTTGTTCCCTGGGTATGTAGTGAGGGTGATATTCCATTGGATACCCATGATACTGTGGTGCCATCTTCATCACAATGCACACAGTGCCAATTTTCTACTTCTGCACATGTGTGGCCACCTGTGATATGGATTAATTTGTGTTCAATTTCATCTTTCAGCCAGCAGAGGGACCTGCAGTTGAACCTGTTGCCACACAGTTCCAACAGAAGAGGTTTTCTGGGTTGATTGTTGAAGATGTTTACATTCAGGGCTGTCAGTCTGTTTTTTCCCAGTCTGATGACAAACAATGAATGAAGAAGAGTGAAGGTTTTCTCCTCAATGCCAGAAATGTTGTTGCGATTAAGATTGATTTAAAATACCCTTTTTAGTCCTGAGAACATGCCATATTTCAGTACAGAGAGAAGGTTGATGTTCAAAATTAGTTTTTGCACTGAATCAAGTCCTAGGAAAGCTCCAGTGTCAATTTGAGAAATCTGGTTTCTTGACAGAACTAACAATTTCAGTGACACCATCCCTTTGAAGGTTTCTTTCTCAACAATAGCTATCCAGTTATTTGCTAAACTAAGTGATGTGCAATTTGTCAGAAGCCTGAATTTTCCAGGAGTGATTGATGTGATTTTGTTTGTGTGAAGAGAAACCTTCAGAGCTGAAGAGGGAAGTTTATCTGGAACTTCAGCAAGAAGACATTTGATTCTTCTGAACCAACCATCTGAACTAAGCTCAGCACAACATCTGGGTTGCTCTATGCAATATGATTCCATTCTGAGTGTTGAACTTGGTGGCCCTGCTGAGAAAAAACCCAGAAAATCAAATATGTTTTGAGTACCCTCTGAAACAGATAAGACCATGAATTTGGTGTGAAGCCACCATTGTGTTTATTTTGCTTTCAGCATGTGATCAACAAGTTCTTTTATTATTGGATGTGACAAACAAATCAACCAGAGCAAGTTGGTTTCTGGGTCCAGCTTCCATCATTTTGACAGGTGATATTTGCAGTTTGGCCATTTAAGCATTTGTAGGTGACTTGTGAACTGATGTTGTAGGGCCTATGGTAGCTGCTCCGGCTTACATAATTGACTCCTCCTGGCTCTGGACAGGTCCCTGGCTCAGCATGTGTGGCAAAAACACAACAGAGTGAAGCAGAATTACAAGAGAATGTACACATAAAATGCAAATATTAATAGGCAGTCTCAATTCTATGTAGAATATGTGTTTGGATGGTCTTTGAGATTTGTAAAGGAACCACACACCTGAAACTCCACACTTCAAAAGGGCCCATTCTTGTCCCTCAGCACAAGTGTAAATAAACTTTGATTTTACAGTTCTGTGTTCAACTTCATATTTCAACCAACAGAGAGATCTGCAGTTCAAAGGATTCCCAGATATCTCCAGCTCCATAGGTTTTCTGGGAAAATTTATGAATAAGTTTGCACTCAAACTTGTTAGATTATTATTATCAAGTCAGATTTGAACAACATAATGAAGATTATCAAGTGTTCCATCCTGAATGGTGGACATTTGGTTGAGATAAACAAGTACTTTTCGAACCTTTCTGATTCCTATGAACATTTTACTGTTCAATTGGCCAAGACAATTCCTGTTCATATTCAAAGTTTGAATTGAGACAAGCCCAATGAAAGCACCAGATTTAATTTGAGAAATTCTATTTTGGGAAAGTGACAAGTATTTGAGGAAGATCATCCCTTTAAATGTTCCCTTTTCAATCACAGAAATAAGGTTCCTTCCCAAATTAAGTGCAATACATGTTCTCAAATTCCTGAGGATACCTTTTGGAACATTGGTGATATTGTTGCGGTTCAGCCAGACATATTTTGCCCTGGCTGGAATATCCCTTGGCACCTGAAGAAGGAAACAGTTGGTTCTGCAAAATTCCCCTTTTGAGTTCAATCCTTGAAAACATGTGGATTTGAATGTCCTTCCAGAGAATTCACTTGGTGAAAGAATCAGCAAACCAACTGTCAAGAAAAAAGTCACTGACTTTTGTGTGTGCCACAACATATTTACACTTTTCAGGCCTTTTCAGATGCTTCATGACAATTTGCTATCAAACAATACATTTTCAACTGTGTGTATATTTTTCAAACTTGTATTGTCTGGTTTACCACACTGAGAGAAGTTTTGAATCAATATTTTATGTGTGTGAAATGTTCAATGTGTTCATTGCCAAGTATCATGCAAAAAGAAAATTTTACTGAATTTTATGTTTTCAAAAGGAGAAACACTGGATCATTTGTGAAGTGGCATCTCATGTGATTTGAATCATATTTTCATTGAAAAAGTACCTTTATTTTTTTCTCCTTAAAACTTTCCTCATGTAACTTTTGCAATATCAGCTCTGTTTGAAATGAAAAAGAATCAAACATATGGCAAAGGCTATCAAACTAGTCTGCTGCATGGAAACACCTAATAAAGCCAACAACTTTTTCAAATTCCTCTTGGATTGTTCAAAGAGTTTGAGGGACAAACTTTAAGTCATTTCAATTCAAGTCAGTGCAAACTGTTGAGATGACAAACTTTGGAATTTTCAGGTGAACTCACTCAAAAGCATTCTGGGTTTGAGGTTGGAACACAAATTGTCAACAATATGGCTGATTGTGTGGCACAGAAGACTGTACTTGGGCAGAAAGGTTCTCCAAGGTTGTTGTGCTATTTTGAAACACACAATAGTGAATGTGTGGATGCATTTCTTTCTCTTCCTTGTGTCAACACAAATGATCATATCTGCAGCAGTGATTTGACAATAAAAAAACAAAAGAACTGAAAAGTGTAAATATGTTGTGGAACATACAAAAGTCAGTGACTTTTTTCTTGACAGTTGATTTGCTGGCTCTTTCACCAGTTGTTTTCTCTGGAAGCACATTCAAATCCACATGTTTTCAAGAATTCAATTCAAAAGGGGAATTTTATAGAACCTACTGTTTCCTTCTTCAGGTGCTAAGGGATATTCTTACCAGGGCAAAATATGTCTGGCTGAACCACAACAACATCACCAATGTTCCAAAAGGTGTCTTCAGGAATTTGCCAACATGTATCTGAATTTTTATTTGGGAAGGAACCTTATTTCTGTGATTGAAAAGGGAACCTTTGAAGGGATGGTCTTTCTCAAATATTTGACACTTTCCAGAAATAGAATTTCTCAAATTAAATCTGGTGCTTTTATTGGGCTTGTCTCAATTCGAACTCTGAATATGAACAGGAATTGTCTTGGCCAATTGAACAGTGAAATATTCATAGGAATCAGAAAGGTTCAAAAATACTTGTTCATCTCAATCAAATTTCCACCATTCAGGATGGAACATTTGATAATCTTCATGCTATTGTTCAAATCTGACTTAATGATAACAATCTGACAAGTTTGAGTGCAAACATATCCATTAATTTTCCCAGAAAACCTATGGAGCTGGAGATATCTGGGAATCCTTTGAACTGCAGATTTGGTTGAAATATGAAGTTGAACACAGAACTGTAAAATCAAAGTTTATTTACACCTGTGCAGAGGGACAAAAATGGGCCCTTCTGAAGTGTGGAGTTTCAGGTGTGTGGTTCCTAAAACAAGAATGCTACACATAAAAAGTGTGTGATCCATACAGATATTTGGCATTCACCTGAAATTTTTTTTGCTATTTCAGAAAATTTTGAAAATGTCTATGTTGAGTTTGTCAGCCAGCCCATGTTAAGTTAGCATTTGCAGGGGGGCAACTCAACATGGCCAAAAAATGAAATATGCTTTGATGGCCTGAAAATGATCCTGGTTGAATTTCACCATGTTGAGTTACCCCCCCCCCCCCCCCATAGCTTAACATGAGCTGGCCAACTCAATATGGGCAAGAAAATCAAAAATGCTCAAAAAGGGCCTAAAACTGATCCTGGCTAAACTTCGCCATGTTGAGTTTCTCCCCATGCAAAATTCACAAACACACACACACACATATATGTACAGACTGATGGTGATTGCACTATGCATGTGGTAACAACCCTTTGGGACCATATGCTTAAAAATCTCAAAGACCATCCAATCACATATTCTACATAAAATTGAGACTGCCTATTTTTATTTGAGTTTTATGTGCACATTTTCTTGTAATTCTGCTTCACCCTGCTTCACCACACATGCTGAGTCAGAGACCTGTCCAGAGCTAGGAGGAGTCAATTATGCAAGCTGGAGCAGCAACCATAGGCCCTACAACATCGGTTCACAAGTTACCTACAAATGCTTAAATGGCCAAACTGCAAATATCTCCCATCAAAATGATGGAAGCTGGACCCAGAAACCAATATGCTCTGGTTGATTTGTTTGTCACATCCAACAATAAAAGAACTTGTTGATCACATGCTGAAAGCAAACCAAACACAATGGTGGCTTCACACCAAATTCATGGTCTTGTCTGTTTCAGAGAGCAAATCAAAATATACTTGGTTTTCTGTTCTTTTTCTCTGCAGGGCCACAGAGTTCGACACCCAGAACTGAATCATATTGCACAGAACAACCCAGATGTTTGCTGAGCTTGGTTCAGATAAATGTTTCAGAAAAGTGAACTGTCTTCTCACTGAAGTTCCAGATGAACTTCCCTCTTCAGCTCTGAAGGTTTTTCTTCAAACGAACAAAATCACATCAATCAGTCCTGGAAAATTCAGGCTTTTGACAATTTGCACATCACTTGTTATAGCAAATAACTAGATAGCTATTGTTGAGAAAGAAACATTCAAAGGGATGGTGTCACTAAAATGGTTGGTTCTGTCAAGAAACCAGATTTTTCAAATTGACACTGGAGCTTTCCTGGGACTTGTTTCAGTGCAAAAACTAATTTTGAACATCAACCTTCTCTCTGTTCTGAAATATGACATGTTCTCAGGACTGAAATGAAAAGGGTATTTGAAATCAGTCTCATTTGCAACAACATTTCTGGCATTGAGGAGAAAACCTTCACTCTTCTTCATTCATTATTTGTCATCAGACTGGGAAAAAACAGACTGACAGCCCTAAATGTAAACATCTTCAACAATCAACCCAGAAAACCTCTTCTGTTGGAACTATGTGGCAACAGGTTCAACTGCAGGTCCCTCTGCTGGCTGAAAGATGAAATTGAACACAAATTAATCCATATCACAGGTGGCCACACATGTGCAGAAGTAGAAAATTAGCACTGTGTGCATTGTGATGAAGATGGCACCATGGTATCATGGGTATCCAATGGAATATCACTGTCACTACATACCCAGGGAACACTAACATCCTCCAAACCTTTTCTTCACCATGAAATGACAACTCTTGAGGCTGAAATGTCTCTGACAAAGGAGCCTGACACAGGTAAAAACTGCTCCCATTCCTATTCTCTGGTAACCACTCTCAAAGAGAAATTGCTCAAAATTGTTTTTGGCTATAGTTTTGGTGATAAAAAAATTTGCCCCTGCCGAAAGCCATTTTGAACCATTTCGTGCGTGCGTGCGTGCGTGCGTGCGTGCGTGCGTGCGTGCGTGCGTGCGTGCGCGCACGCGCGCGTGTGTGTGTGTGCGTGTGTTCACAATCATTTGGTCCAAAGCCCGCCGTCCAAGAACGTCCTGCCTCAGGCTTCTGCCAGCGCACAGCCCAGGCTCGCTCCGAAGGGCGATCCTGTGTCAGTCAACGCGCAGCCAAATGTGCAGGAGTGGCCACCACAAAACAAAAACACGTCAGAAAACCGACGTTTTCACAAAGTTCATCCTTCCTGAACAGCACTGCACTGCGTGACTTTGTTGTCAACATGTGTGACAACGAAAAGTTCTCCAGATACGAGTGTCCCTGTCCACATCACAAACACTGGCGCTTGACCCAAAGGGACAGAGACACCGGTGTGGCCACTTTCACCGCACCAATCACATTGAATGTCACTCTGTTGCTTTCGCACCCTGAGCAAGGCAACTGCGGATGCAATGTCCTTCTTACGCAGAAAGAATCCAAATTGCCAACCTTTGTCCACATTTGGCACACACGGTGGGGGGGGGGGAGGGTTGGCTTTTCAGGAGGAGCCGGTTGTGCCAGGGTTGTACTCAAGGGGCGAAGCAAGGGGCTGGAACGGAACAACTGACCGACCTTGCCTTGATCTCGTACAGTGCACGACTACAAGTTGCTCTGAAAGTCTGCCCCAAAGGGACATCGCACCGAGACTGGGGTGATCTAGATTCTAGATCTACGCATTATGTGACACGAGATACAGTGATATCGTCACTCATTTACGAGGATGATTTCACTTCTGGCCGGACTGTGCATGAGCGCGATCTTGTTTTGTTTACATTCTTGACCGTGTTATCCCTCTTTGACCAAGTCTGCAAAATAGTCAAGGAG
>JAAUXT010076469.1_pt1 | contig 30081 bp, 30 predicted proteins | sample 7278171 | NCBI WGS metagenome assembly JAAUXT01 (sample SAMN14350112, study PRJNA611818) | marine sediment metagenome | isolation source: surface marine sediment (1.8m) | place: French Polynesia: Moorea | collected 2018-08
AGGTGCAAGTCTGTCACTGACCCATTTGTGCTGTCTGGTCAGCATGTCGGGAGTGAGAGGAGGAGATCGCACCCCCGACACGGTCAACATCTCAATGCCTTCGTGATAGATCAATTGTTCTGCGAGGCAAGTCAACATAACGTGCACGTGCAACTTGTTTCATCTTTGAACTGGCACTGGATTGACTCGAAAAAGTCTCTATGGTCATTGTTCTGTTGTGGTCTCATTACCGTTGTCTATGAAACTTCGGAACAGTGTTTTGCCACATGTACGAGTAGAAGTAGACAGGGGGTGGGGGTCGTTCATTAGATCTGACCATTTTGTGTTGTTGTGCTCAGACCGGAACTTGTTCAAAATCTCACGGCATGGGACCTGGCGTGCTGGAAGCTTGACTGGAAATCCTTTAACGAGATTTGGCATTTCTCATGTTACCTTAATAGCTCTGAAGAAACATGAGGCTTCGTACCTTCGTACAACAAGATCACGAAAATGGCACTTTGTCCATGGTCCTCAGTTTCCGTCCCAAACGTGAGACTTGGTCAGTAACTAAGACACGCGCAGCATCAGAATGGAAAACATGATCCACCACGAGTATGTGCATGCATGGTCTGCGGATTTCATCAAAACAACACGTTTTTTTCTTGCGTGCGTATTTTCACAGCCACGCCGACACGCCTGTGTCTGAATCTGACATAGTTTCCGGCACGCTGCTTTGATCAAGCTTCACAAGAAAACCTTCCAGGTGGAGCGGAGATTCCCACCATGAAAACACCCTTTTTCCCATGTGTAAAAAGGAAACACGGTTGCTCCCATCATGCATGAACAAACATTTCTGGCTTGTGACTTTCCGTGTTTCAGACGCCACGTTCCCCATTTGATCACATCTCCTGTTGTTGGATGCTGACGCCTTCAGAGCGAGATTTGTCAGCTGAGGTGCGGCTTGTCTTTGCCATGCATGTGTACCAATGTCCACTTTTGGGACGTTTAGCCATGGAATGCTGAGGCAGGGACTATACCACGTGATTCCAGCTGTATCACGACCACGGGGGCAACAAATAAAGCAAATGCGGGGGGAAGTCTTCCCAACCAGGTGGGATTCACTGACCAAGGTATTGGAGGAGGCAGCCACAGGTGGAAGAATTGACCTGCTGGGTGGGTGGGGGGAGGGCGTTGGTCAACCGTTGCAACTACGGATCATGCAACCAGCCGACCGCGGGATATTTCATCAGCGTGCACGTCGAGTCAGTGTTTGGGCTTGTTAGGATCCGGTGTGCCATGCTGCGCTTGTAGGGCGAGGGCTTTTGCCATTTCCCGTGGTTTTGCTTCAAGCGGCACAAGAAATTGTGGCATCATCCCCGCGCGGAAGATGCGAACATCGTACACATCACCTGCAGATGTCGAGGCTGCGTTTGACAGCATTGCAGCAACAAGAGGATAATGCGAGTTGTTCCGAGCGATTGGAGATGGACACTGCATCAAGTTCGCATGGACAGGAGGTGCATGCTGTGCAAATCTGGTATCAGGCTTTGGGATGGTAATTGTTCAAGGCTCACGAGACAAAACCTTGCATGCAGTCTGTTTCACAAAATTGTGTCTGATCCAGTGTGGGTTTTTTCTCTTTTTATTTGTGCTCGTTATGTAGACACGATTTTTGTTGTGCAGAATGTGACAGCATGACAAGAAGTTGGTGCTCAACTTTAGTGCATGTACACCTGCTCTGATCTCCACGTTAAACAAGGCCTGGCACTTCGGATTGTTCTCGTTGAACCAAACGGTGACAGACGCGTCAGTTCGGACAGAACCTGCAACACCAAGAAATCGCCTGCAGACGAACAGTTCGTTTGTTGTTTCTGTCTCAGTCAACATGCAGTGGTTTGGGGGAAAAATCCAGGATGCGCTTGTTTTGGCTGAAGCCCATGCAGGGCGAAGGGGGTTTTTCAGTGACTGTCATTGACGGCAGTAAACAGTGGGATTCAGCACTGCCAAATTGCAGCAATTACTCGTATCTTCTGAGCCGTGCACAGACGTGCAGAGTAAAACAAAGAATTCGTACGCAAGTCTGGCGTAAAATTCATGGGAATCAGCTTGGTAAGTGCAACCGATAGGTCGCTGGAAATTCCAGGTTCCGCGAAGAAAACCTAAGAAACCGAGAAACACAGAAAACGAATTAAACAATCCGGGCAGTGTGGATTCGTTGCAACATGTTCTCAGATTGTTGTCTCACGCCTGCGGCAAGGACCTGAAAAGAACTGGTCAAGTTTGCAGGGAAAGACGAACACTCGCTCGCGACCTCAAGACCAAAGTCAGTCAAAGCCACTGAAAATGTTGACGCGTGCACGCGTCTCCTTTATGCAGGTGCTGCCGACGCTCACAGCTCTGGTACTGCTGTCCTGCGTGAGCGCGACGCTTCCGAGTCGGCGCAGCTACGACGTCGACACGGCGGCGGCGTGCAGCCGCAAGGGCGGCGCCGAGCTGTCGTGCCTGCTCGGCTGCTTCAAGTGCGCTGACACGTACGGGCGGCGCGCCTACGACATGGCGGCCTGTTGTGTCGAATGTCAGGCGACCGGAGCACTGCTCGTGGACGACGGTCCGGCCGTCTGCTCCGAGCGCTTCTTCTCCGGGGTGCTCGACGTCATCAAAGGCCGGCGTCGCAGGCGATGAAGCGGGACACGCGGCTCCAGCTGGACTGACTGGAACGGATTGATGACACAAATGCGTGTGCGAGCTGAGTGCGAGCAGAAGTTGTACTCATTTGGTAATTAAAATTGTCTGGCGCCAAAGAACAATTTCTTTGTCAAGCAGGTAAAACACTGGAAACTGCGTGGAAGACTTTGCCGTTTGTGATGAGGAAGATCTTGCGTCAAAGTGAGCGTGAATAAAATCTCTTTGCAGTGACTGACAGTCTTTCTTTCCTCTGTCATTCGACAAAACAAAAAGCATTTCGTTGTGCGCAGTTCATGAACGAGCTGGGGCGTGGTCAGCGGTGGTGGTCCAGCCAGGAGCCCACACCGGGTCCACTGGGAGCAGCGATCCTCATGTTGCCAAACACTCATCCGAAATTTCCCAGTGGCGGAACTGTGCATGATAAACGACAGTGCTACATGCAAAAGATTTTTTGTGTTTTGGAATCGAAACTTGATCGACATGTCGGTGTTGCAGATCAAATCTGTCAACCGTCTTGAAAGCAACAAGATATTTTGCTGACGATTATTTGTTGAACAGCGGAACAAGATTCTTCAAATACCTTTCTTGACACACGCAACAGCCTTTGGGTGGGGTGCGATTTTCTATTCATGCAGAAGGGAAGCGTGACGTCAATCTTCCATGTTTTCACGGGAAGTGTTGGAGAAAGTTCAAGCAAACGAGGCGACATTTGAGTGCGAAGCGACTATACAGACAACTTGTTCACAAAGCAGGGTTTTCGGTGCCTCAGTGCGGAATTTCAATTTTGCCCAGGGAATGGTAAAAAATTTCATTTCTTGTGGCTCGAACGTTTTCATATTCTGGCAGATTCTCAGTTGAAAGAAGTATGAGGCACTCGACATAAAATTTGCTCGGGAGACCAAACGTATTTTTGCAATCAGGACTCGAAAATGTGCGAAGAAGCAATAACTATCGTTTTGTTATCTCCTGAGACTGCAGCTTCTTTTTGATTGCCAGCACAACTGTGAAACCAACAATCTTGTTCGGGTTGGGAGGGTCGGGGTGGAGAGGGTCGCGGCCACCATTGGGCAGGGCCACCAGATTTGTCCATTTATCTCCAGAACACAAAAGTGACAAAACGTTTTTCTCAAAAATTTATGCACAGGAAGAAAAGTGCCTGAGGAACGTTCGTCTTTTGTAATGTTTAGCTTGCCACACAAGGAAAAATATCTATACGATAAGAAGGAACTGGAGAAAAGTTAATATTCACAAATCAAGCGTGGTGATGACTCTTTTCACCTGAAAATCACGGGGGAAAATTTGTCCTTCCAAACTGGGTACACAGAAGGAAGATGGTCCTTCACTTTTATCACCCTTTTGTTCAGAAACTGCGTCAAAACTTGACCTTTCTCATAATTTCAACAAAAAACCAGAAGTTTTCCCTTGTTTGGTAAGCTCAAAATTGCATTTTAAAATATATAAGTTCGAAGAGAAACAGAATTTGCAACAGATTCAAACAAGCCCATTGATGAAAAAGGACGTTCGAATCCGCTATAGAACAGGTTCCAGTGTGTGAGACCCTCAGCGAGCCTGTTCTCCCACAGTCGCGACATTTCAGGTCTTCTGCCTTCAAAACCGCTGCAACCTAAGAGGTACGATCCATCATAAGATATCTTGACGAAAAAGAAAACTTGCGTTCCACAAGCTATTTTTTTCGAGGATCTCTCGAGGCAAGAAAATATTTTCCCATGCAGAGCGAAGCCAATTTGAGACACAAACGTCTTTTCGAAATATTTCTGGACCATGCCAAGTGGTGAACGTTCTCACTTGTTGTAATGTCGACAAAGCCTGGAGTCGAAAATGTTGTCTCGAAGAACAGACAAGAAGTACACTTGGATCTGTCTGAAATGGAGGCAGAAGAACTCTTTTCTGTGCAGTTCATATTTTTCGTCAACTGCATGTGCTATTGAAACAATAGTTGTCATGTGCAATGAAATGTGAGGGTCATCTCTGGTCATTATCTGAAGGGGTACATCATACTTCGGTTGTGCTCGTGCGAAGTCACTCTCTGCCTGACATCCATGGAGAGGTTCGTCCGCAGTGCGTGGCAGATGTATTGATATGTTCGTGCTGCCATGCATGCAGGAGTGGCTCGTGCATGGGGAGACTCCAGAGGATTCCTTGCGTTCCAATTTTTCAATGCAGAAAATCGAGTATCCCCCCTCCGGCCTGGGATTCACGGCAACCCCTGAGAGGTGCTGCTTTCCATATTTGGGATCCCTTGTCTTCATTCGATGGCCCTCCTGCTCTGTTCCTGGATTAGCTGGAGATTTTTTGTCAGGTAATTAACAGCTCGTAGGCCATTTGTCGCAAAGTTGTTTTGAAAAGGTTCATTGTCTTCGTTGAGAGAATAAAATGTGCGGAGGAAGTCGTCTTGCTTCGCCAGCGCTGCTAAAAACACCGGTTTCTCCAGAAGATCATTTAAATTTTGGTTTTCGTTTCTGGCAAAAGGGCAGTGTGGTTCGCTGCACAGGTGCATTGAGCCAAAGTCACGAAAGAAACTGAAAAGTAAAAAGAAATTCTATTCCAAATGTTCAGCGGCCCATAACCCCCAGGACAAAGATGAAAATGAAATTGTTCACTCCACCCAAGGTTTGTTTGTGTTTCAACAGAAGGTGTATGAAACCGTACCATCAAGTGATGACACAGACTTTGCCAACACATGCATGCTGAGGCAAAATGAAAGTACCAGAAAGCTGGCGTTTGCGACACGAACATTCTCTGTTGTCCCGAAATGTTTAGCTGAGAACCACACTTGGTTGGTTTTTGTGAACAGGGAGAAGGGACTTTGTGGTGACATTCAAGTGTATTTTCTCCTCATTGGGACTTTTGTTCAAAGAAGAGTTCATGATTCTTTGGACCTGAATTTTTCAACAAAGTCCAGCAGGGGAGTGGACCAAGGAAAGTGGACCCCAAACTTTTTTAGACATACTTTGTTTGATTCTGGAGATGTTCCCAACATTTCTATACACTTAAATTTCAACATTATTGGTTCAACAAACCCCTGGGGGATTGTATGACAACAAACCAGCGGCAGATGCTTTCCTGCTCAAGTACCGGTATGTATACAGTTGCTGGAGGAAAGCTCAAAGCGAAGAAAAACCTTTTCCAAAGTGCTTTTGGACCTTGGAGGATTCGAGTCTTTTCCTCTCTGGCCTCCAAATGTTAGCTGTTCTGGAGGGTCAATTCAACCTTCTATACCCAGAGCTCCCCATTGTTTGGCCACATTTTTGGTTTCAACTTCTGGCAGAGCTCCTCCAGCCTCCATTCTGACACACGCTTGGGGAGGGGGGGGGCACTCCTCCAACCTCTAATCTGAGACGCCCCAACAGGGGGTGGTGGGAGTCGCTGCAACCCTCCCGAAAAGCAGCAACACTGCAGCACCGATGCTTCAACAAGAAGCTTCCAAATCACATTAAAAATTTGTTTGAACAAGCAGCCCATTCGCAACTTCTCCGTGTCTCAATTGGCCTTCAAGGGCCAAAACCAAGTGAAAATTTGACAGATGCTTGCACCTGGATCCCAAGATTATTTTGTGTGAGATCAATTGCAAACACAGATCCAATTTTTTGTGTGGCGAGAAATGTCCAAATTTTTTTCTGAAACAAAAACAGAATTTCGAGTTTGTCACGGTCGATCTATCAACAGGTTCTGTGTCACCAGAAATCTGTTGAAGTGGCGAGGAAACGAGTTCATTCGATCCAGTCTGGATCGTCCGTGTGGTGATTGCAAATTCAGAGAGACCAGGTGGCGATCAAACACGAAACCGTGAGAGTAAGAGCTCAGAAGCGTCGACAAGCGCAGCCAGATAGCAGCAGTGTGCGCTGCTCGAGTGGCGGTAAACAGTCGGGCAGAGATTCAAGAGCGATTGACGTCACGGAGCAATGACCTCTGTGGGTGGGACCCCACAAACGTCGAATGCTTCACACCACAGTAATTTCACAACGACCACGCCGTGTAGGACAGGCATCTCATACCAAACACAACAGCCGAGAGAGATACAGGAACAACACACATGTGCGCGCTGCACTATGTGATGTTTTGTGGTGCAAGAAATGTTGGATGGTTTAGTTTGATTGGAAAACTCGGAAGAGTCAGAGCAAGAGGATTTACACTTTGATGGCCGTTGTGTGTGCCGTAAGTACCAGCATTGCTTCATTCATTTTGATCCAACACGAAGAGCACACAGACTTCATCAACAGTTCAACTTGATTGTGGTTGTGCTGCAGGTTTTGTTGATCCAGTTTTGAATTGGAGTTGTTTGGTGTGCGTGAATTCACATCTTGAGGAGGTGGTGGTCATGCAGGCACATCTGAACATTCAAGTCACTCTTGAGTTGTGTGTTCACTGTCCCGCACAGCTTCGATGTGGGTGTTCGACTTGGTTGGCGAAAACGTGAATCTCAAGAAACAAACATTCAGCTTCCTTTAACACCGGACGCATATTCAACACAAATGCTCGTTTGCATTTCGGACAAACATCACATTCAAATTCAAGTGCCGCCGTCCACAATTTAGGATGCGGAGGATGTACACACCGCTCGTAAAGTGTCTGACGTTGCACATTTGTACTGAAGACACGAAACAAATAAAGTGCAGGGGAAAGAAAGAAATTCCAGACGAAATGTTGTCAAGTTACGTATCATTTGAGTTTAATGTTGAGACTGCTTGTTCTCCAAGTGCCAGAGAACCAATTGAAGAGCTTCACAGTTCAGCTGCACTCAGTTGCTTTTGGAAGGAGACGGCCACTTGTCAGTACTCACAGACAGGAACTCCACGGTTTGTTGCGATGGGTATGTCAGCAATCAGAACACTTGACTCCACCCCATATCGCAGCACCGGATTTTGCTACATCTAATCATTCCGACTCATACGCTTTGGTATTTCTTGATCAGACATGTTACTGGGTGAAAGTGAGAGAGAACTTTTTCATTTTTGTGTGCGACGGTGTGTTCAGATTGAGATGTTGGTTGCGGAACATAAAAAGTTTGGGGATGGGGTTCACTTGTTCCCGTTCCTGAATGGCAACAGGACAATTGAAGGAGTGTGCTAAAAACAGACGTGTGCTGCACACTTGTTCACCTGCAACACTCTCTGGAAGCAGAAAGCGCAAGAGGCTTTTGTGCGTGTTTTTTCCACGTCTATTGCGTGAGCTTGTTGGTCTCAATGTACGGAGTTGCTTGGGGAGGTAAGGGTGTATGTGGGATTTATCCTTGTGGGGAGGGGGGCAAGTTTCCCTGCGGAGAAAACGCGTGTCAAAAAATCCTGATGATTGACACCTTGAACTCCTGAGCACATCAAAGGGTTGCCACCAATAACATTGCAGTTTCACCAAGAAGCTTTTGCACAATCAAAACAAAGTAAAAATTGAAACGTGTGGCCCCAAAGCAGCATGGCCCCAAAGCAGCAGAGTTTCTTTCAGACGAAAGAAAAATGCCCAAGCTGAATTGAGAAATGAACTTCGAACAGGGTGTGGTGTCGTAGTTCTGTCAGTTTAGCGAATCCGTACGCAGACATGTCGCAGCGAATTGAACTGAGGCAAGCCACCAAGCCATTCCTGTTCCACCGCAAACCCATGCAGAGGCGAACACGAAAAAAAGTCTTGAAGGATTATCTTCGCCCCGGTTGACGCAGCAGAAAGAAACACTTTTTCCGACATGCCGCAAAATCTGTCCAGGGACAACGATCAGCAACTAACAAACATACGTATGACCGCACAAATATTTGACATTAATTTGGAAAATCGGACATACCCATTTGGTAAATACTGAAGCTCAAACACTGGGTTGTACGTATCCGAAGTTGAACAGGCTGAGAGATAGTGTGCGGGTGAATGTTCAAAAGATAGGACATCGGAAGAAGACTGGAGATTTATGTGGGAAAGCACATCAAAGTTGGCAATGGTGCACACGTTGCTTTTCCTGTTTTGTCTGGAGGATTGAAGAGCAATTCAACAGAAACAAGAGACAAACCCGTTCTGGCTTTTGTATTGGACCTCATTGCCCAAACAAATTTTCTTTTATTTTGGGGGTTCAATGCTGCTTGAAAAATCCGTTGGTCTGCGCAGGTGCGTGGTTTAATATCGTCCATTTGGAACACAAACAGCATCACAAATAAACTTAGTTCAACCCTCCAGTTAAAAGATGGAGTCAAGAGCAACAAGACAGAAAATGCTCGTAAACCTGTCCTCCCCAACAGCGCACATATGTGTTGAAGCATTGGATGTATGTACGCTTCACTTGAGCTATGTCGACTCCACCCAGTCCATGGGGTATATTCAGCAAACATGCGAAACCTGCTCAACGAAACAACAAAGGATCGGGCTTTCCGAGCACCTTCATGCAACTTTCATGACCGTTTATGTTGTTTGTATTCAAGGTGCATGTTGTACAGCCGCAGACTTGTGTGGAGAGTTTCTCCAGACAACACAATGTTGCACGAGATAATGAAAATATACACGTGAATTGTTTGTGTCAATAAAAAAACTTGAAATGAAAAAGATCTTTGCAGAGGAATTGAAAGTTTTCTCAAACTAAGTCCCAAGGTCAAAGTGGTCCATCCTGTTTTGATCTTGGTTGACAAAATCTACTTGTAAATTTGGCCGCTGGAAAATCCTCAAGGCCAACTGAAGTTTTCGTTGCCTAATCTACCACCAGTGCGGTGGTGAGCAAGCTATTCAATTTCGCACAGACTCTGTCTCGTCAGGTTTGAAGAATTTATTGACTTGATGAGTCTCCCATTTAACAAGTCGATAACCTGGGCAAACATACGATCTCGTGGTGTCCCGTTTCACTCTTTTTACCAACAAAGTAATTGGAGCTGCACGATTGAAGATCCGTTGATACCATCATGAAAGTGTCCGTTGGATAATATTTGATCTTGCACAAATTGACTCGTAATGTTGTGGTAAACGCCAACGGAAAGCAGTGCAAGTGGTCAGCAATGGTTAAAATCACCACCGTTTGAAGAAAGTGCAGAGAACGCCACGCGCAGCAGGCCAACTCCTTTGGGAGTGACATGGTCGGGAAAGATGCGCCACAACTTGCTCTTTCAAAATCCAAAATGAGAAGCTTTGTTTTCTTCTGCCCTTGGGATTTTTATTTCTTGAACAAGGCTTCAGTGCAAGGATTCATTCTCTATCAACCGCTGTCCAACCGACACACAGACATTCTCTGACGCCAAGTGCAACCGTTTCTGGATTCAGTTGTGAACAAAGCAACGTCAACCTTCACCGATTGTGATATTCGCTTGAAATTCTGGTGTTTTTTCAAACCTGTTTTTTTTCACAAAATCACTTGAACGATTTATCGAGTAAATTCTTACAAAACGCTGTTTTCACATTTTCTGCTTTCAGATCGCATGTCTGTTGCTACTTGTGGAAGGGTGTGGCGGGGCAGCGCATCCGGATGCAATTACCGCGGATGCGGATGTGTCAGTCAACGATGACTCCCTCAGAAACAACACAAACAGCAGTGACAGCAGCGGCAGCAGCCCACCGACCGTGGCTGTTGGCGTTACCGCCGGGGAGAACACGACGCGGCCCGTCACGGCGCCCGCGCCCCGCAGCGCCGCCGGCTTCCAGCTGACCCCCGACAATTTGTCCGCCACTGACGAGCAGGGAAATGCCGCCAGCAGCGCCTCACCGCTGCTCACCACTCAAGGCCCTCCAGTTGAAAAGGTGGAGCTGCCAAACAATGGCAGTGCGTCCAGTCCACACCTGGAAAACAGAACGGCGAGTGCCGCATCACGGCTGGTTCCGGGTGGCAGAGTGAATCGGACACAAGACACTTCCAAACCACGGGTGGCTCCTGCTCTTTCTGGTGGCAAAGCGGACACGTCGGGAAGGCCTCGCCTCTCCTACCTCGCCTTTCAGCACCATGGCAAAACGTCCCCAACCCCGATGGTCAAGACTCAGGCGCATACCCACCTGGCCCTGCATTTCACAGCTGAAGAGTTGAACGCTTACGACCACCACCTTGTCGTGTGGGTGTCGATCCTTGGGATCGGGTGTTTCTTTCTGGGAGTCATATTCACCAGTTTAGTCGCATTTGTTCTCTGTTACAGACAACAGAGGCGAAAATGGAGAAACGCCTTGAAACAATGGTACCCTCGTCCAGGCGCACCGATACCAGTGTATGACGTTGAGTCCTGGTATCCCCATGCAGGAAGTCATCAAGTCAGGCTTCATGACACAGCGAGTCAGGGCGGCGATCCTGCTCGATTCAGAGAAAATCGTATGCAAAATGACTTGCGATCGTTGTTCGCCAGTCACGTACCAACGTCGCTGGCAGAGGAGGACCCTCACAACAGTCTTCATCGCTACGAGTGTCAGTCAGCTTTCCCTCAGCTCACCACATACAGTGGGGAACTGTGTCCCTTCGTCAACCAATTCTCCCGCATCATATCCAGTGAAGGAGGAGAAATCTCCTCCCCGTACTCAGACGCTGCTGTGTTCCTCACACCCAAAGCGATTCGCAAGGGCACATCGCGCCAAGTCTTTGTGAACGTTTCTTTGCAAGGAGACGTTTTTCTGAAGGAGTTTCTGTGTCCCAGCGACGACAGCAGTAGACTGTCCATCAACGTGCAGCACTTAGCCCTGCAGAACTTGAACCGGTGTCTGGTGCAGTTGAGCCCGGTGCTGGAATGCATCAGCCCCGGTGTGCAGCGATTCGCGCGGCCGGTTGTCGTCAGAATCCCGCATCGCGCAAACGTGTACAGCGACGCGCCGTCCCAGGCCTGGGAACTCAAGGTGGTGCACAGCTCAAGCCCCCTTGGGAAGCACATGGCGTGGGAGTCTATTCCCAATGAGGACACACTCAAAGAGGACCATACTCCCGACTCTCTGTTTTCCTATGATCAGGACTCAGTGTACATCCGGACTTACCTGCCTGGATCTTGGGCTGTGTTGGGTCGGCCCAAGGGCAAACACAGCGCATTACGTCTGTGCGCTGTTGCTTACGCCCAATGTCGACTGCCATCCTGTTCACCCTCCCCACAGGGTCTGCAGGTGTTCAACTGTGATAATAACAATACTAACCAGTCGTCTTTCCCTGACTTGATAGTGCCAACCACTAGCCAAACTTCAGCACACTGTGATAGCTCTCTGGTCCCCATGTCCTTCGAGGAGGCGGCGGGAGCGGCGGCGAGAGCAGCTCCAGAGATTCACCGCGATGTCGGCGGCGTGACGCCATCAGCCAACGCCCCGCAGCAAGTGCGCCTCTCCGTCTACATGTGCGACCCCTTCATGGACGCTCACAAGGTGGGTGAGGCGGACGCACTCACGCGCAAACACGCAAGCATGCACACACGCAAGCACTCGCACATGCACGAGCACACACATGCGTGTTGAAGCACGCTCGCGCGCTGTCTGTCTGTCTGTCTGTCTGTCTGTCTGTCTGTCTGTCTGTCTGTCTGTCTGTCTGTCTGTCTGGATGGATGGATGGATGGATGGATGGAATATTTTGCACGGCAAAATTTGCGCGAAGAACCAGTAGAAGTTCTCTCCAGCTGAGTTCAACGCGTGCACGTGACCTTTTTCTGTCCACTAAAAGTTTTCTCGGATGGAAGTAAAATTGTGAGGAACAGATAGATCGACGGGAGAAGTGAGGGAGTGGTGCTTCACGGTCAACGCCCAGTCCATCAACACATTCCAAGATACGCAATTTTTTGGTTCCTCTGAAATCTCAAATCTCTTGAGCATTGTTGGAGATGTCCCAAAGCGGTGTGCAGTTTGGGCAGGTGTTGGCACTTTGTCACACGCAAAGTTCTCGACAACTTATTTTCCCACACCAACAGATCCACGGGCGTACATACGTACATGTGTGCGTGCAACTTCGGTCCGCCTTTAACTGTTTTCAAAACCGACAGACTTTTTGCACCGAGAATCAGAACGTTCTGGGGAACGTACGAAAGGTTGTTTATTTTTTGCGTTGGTCTCTGTGCAATTCGTATGTCTGCAGGCTCACGCTGTGAATCAAAATTCGCAATTTAACAAGACAACCCCAAAGACGTGTGGCTTTTGGAGAGTTTCAGTCGTTTCTCCGCAAACAGGAGAAAAAGTGCGCAGATTTCGCAAACAACGCAACTGTCGACACTGTGTATTTCCTTCAAGATGCAGACCGCGTTGTTTCCGATTCTGACAATGACAAATGTGTTGTCTGGAAACCAGGGCGGATCCCGGGCATCGGGGACTGTGTCACACTGAGTGCAACACCATTTTTCACATTTGTGGCACATGGTCACAGAAACAAAAGCCAAAGCCCAAAGACAAGTCAGTAATTTGTTTGGTCGCACCCGATCCCAAGTGAAAGTAGATTGTCTTTCAACGCAGCTACATTTTGCTGTGGATGCGGAATGAGCTTGTGAAAGACGGAAAATCGTGCCATAACCAGAAAGGTACATAAACCTGGTATCGTTCCGAAAAGAAAAACAACAAAAACTTAAGGGGGGATCTACTACAAGGTTGGTGGTGGGGTTTGGGGCTGGCAGACCATGGAGGTGGGAGGTTGGTCATCCACGGGTACTTCGGTACTTCGGTAACTGGGGTGGAAGTTTCACCAACCAAAGGGGGTATCTAGCTGAGCAGGACGTAAGGTTGGGGGGTCTGAAGACATAGGAACATGTCCTACTGCACACACTTTTGTAATGTTTGACGTACAAGCAAATCAACTGCTCGTGCATCCAAGCGCCAACTGAAGCCTTGAGCGGTCAAAATTCTGCTCGCATCGAAGTACTCAGGGAACTGGTAGCGGTGCCAAATTGTAAGGGTGTGTCTGTCTGTAAGAGCAGATAGAATGTTAGCAGAAGGGTGTGGGCCTGTGCAAAAAGATGAGAAAGCTCGACTGCTGCTTGCTTTGCTGGAGTCGAAAATGTAAAGCTCTCATTGCGAGCAACCCCAGTGCACTGACTCACCTCCCATCCAAGGCACTTAACAAATAGTCTGATGCTCTATTCTAAATCTCATGTTCCGGAATGTTCATGCAACCTCACACACAGTAGATGTGCGTCAAAAAACTGAAGCAAAAACCACACGGTTCGAGTTGGGACGCCTTACAAACTGACAGATGTAATTTTTGGATTTCATAAAATCACTGACCAAGCAAACAAGGATCAAACACGTCATGTGAAAAATGATCCAACAAGGCGCAAAAATGGTGACACAGATCCGCTCAAGATGTTACAACAACGGGATCTCCACCCGGCATTAACATTTTTTGTTATTCAGCAAAGGGTGGAGATGCAATAATATTCATAAATCATACCGTTGAAGCTATCAGAATCAATGCCAGATATTGCAAAAGTGGTGTGGTGTGTATCGCCCAAGTGAACCACTGCCACAATGTGCACACGACTGCCAGCCAAAAACTCTGGCCTCCGCCCCTCTTTTGTTTACTTTGCTACCTGATCTGCACAAATTACAGACACTTTCATGTCCTCTTCCCAAATACTTTTCTGTTGCGTACATTACACGTACAGCGACTTCAAACATGAAACTGTATCCGCCACACCAAGTACTTGGGGGAAATGGAAAGCAAGCGAAGTCGAGGCCCACCCCACCCACACAGATGTAAACACAAATATTATCATCATTCAACGAACAGAAGTAAAAACCGATTCCTCGCCTGGAGAAGAATCATACACGATCTTTTGCGACATTTGCAAATGAGATTTCACACACAGGGTCTGTGCCCCAGACAAGTTTGCATTGGCCTTCCTCTGGCGGCACTGGAAATCTTCAGGCAAACTTTCTACCTGAAGGAGAAACTTATTGGAGAGATAAATAAAACCCGCGTGATGCCGCTCTACGAGTTTTCGGACAATGAGGGATCCGATGCAAAGCAAGTTAGATCAGGTCAAACAAGGTTTCGTTTTGATTGTGTTCGAAGATTTGCATCCGCATGGAAACTTCCCGCAAATCTTCACACAAGTTGTCTTCAATTTCCAGATCGTTTCACTGCACGGACATGAACAAATTTGTATTTTCTCTCCCAGAGGATCTGCGAGATCGAGGCGGCGCGTGGCAGCAAGTGTCAGAGCGCGCACCAGGGACTCGCCGTCTACAACAGCAAGGACTGGGAGGTGACGCTCGTCAGCACGCACGACCCGTCCTGGTCCTGGACCCTGCCGCAGGGCGAGACCCACACCAAGGTTCGTCACTCTCTTGTTCTGGGATTGTGATAAATTCGAGGCGCACGCGTTTCCGCTGCTGAAGATTCTCTTCACGATTTTACTCCCGCTGGTTTGCGGCCAACTCTTCTCGACCCTACCGCAAACAATTTGCGAGTTAGCTTGAACAGTCGGTGATGATACTTGATGATATCACTTATTCAGTTCCACGTAGCGAACACATTTGATCGGGGTGAGCTCTGCCGGAGACCAGGCTCGGCAGCGTTAATAGTGGGTGGGGCAGCTTGAAATGATACGAACAGGGTCATGCTGGGGTCTGCTTTGTGTTCTGTTGGGTGGGGCTGTTTTGAGGTTTGTTTTCTTGGGTGTTGCCACAGGCGGATGCAAGGGTATCAACTGTTGAGCAGACAATTTTATTGCAACCCAGTTAATGACCGTTATGTACTGACGTGCGTGTTAGTGAGTGATCTCCATCCCGACTGCCGGCTTGGTGACCTGATGGGTTCAGAGGTTATTTTGAGCCAACCCTCAACCACAGAAAACTGTGCCCTCAACTGAGGGGGACTCTAAAACTGCAATCACAACACAGCAGCGGGGCCAGCTGCGGGTAACAACGTTTTTCGAAAAAGAAACACAAACGCTCTCACACAAACAAATACCAGACAATTGTTCCTTTTCATTGTCCTTTGTGTTTAACGTCCCAACTCTGCATGAACGACACGGAGGCAGAAAATATGAAGATGATTTCTGCGAAATTCAAAGCGGACTCAAAAGTTTTGCAACTTGGAAAACGAACCGCCCTTTACGGCAGAGCGAAAGCTTCGACCGAAATGTTTGTATACACAGCACCATTGTGCGCCTGGGTGTGGCTCGTACAGTGTATGTTTTCATTTATCATCCCTCACAAGAAAAGCACCTCCACTGACTGCACTGAAGATCGTTTCACCGCGGCACCAAAACCATTTATCTTGTGCCCAGAAATTATAGTTGATGTCAGGAAAACTGAAGCTTTAGAACTTTTGAGCTTGCATTGTCTCTTTCCGGGCCTGAAGATCTTCACTGAGGGCGCCCCCCCCCCTTTGTACGACTACCTACATGTACCTGATGCTGAACGTCCTTTTGATGTACATTTCTGCCCAAAAGCTCCAAAAAGTGTCTTCTGTTTCCCTTCACACTGACTTTTTCGCGTCAAAAGGTCCGTGGGTCAATTGCTGGTCGATTGTGGTTGTCTGCACGATAAATCAGATTCGTCCAACTTGGAAACACTCTCAGACACACGCGCCGTGTCAGAAAATACGGAACGTTGCAAGTTTCAAAGGCGAAAAGTTCAAAATTCTCACTTTTTTCTTGAAAGTAAATTGCGTGCTTGGCTCGACAAAGCCTTGGAGGGTGTGCCATTTTTGACCTGAAAGGTCGTGTACACTGGTCGGCAGAGAGCGAGATAAAGCCTGCGGAGAAGAGAAGGGTGTAGGCCTCGTAAATGTCTCAAATGCTTTATGCTGGCGGGCAGACAGGTGCAATTTCACCTGATGTGAATTTAGACCTGGCCCTGCCGACTGCTTGGTGTGTCTTGCAAGCGTTTACCATTCATCTTGTTTCACACATCAGTGGGTTGCCGAAGCCACACCCTGCACTCAATCATACGTGCGATTCTTCAACCATCCATCTCCATTTTGCGCAAGTTTTTCGCCACTCGATCTTTCAGTGCGGACGGGTTTCTTGTGCCTTTCTGTCCTCCCGGCAGAATTTGAGCGAGATACTTCGGATGCTTTGTTTTGCACCGGGGGCATCGACGGTGCCAATTACGATGTGTTGCAGCGGCAGGGCAAGTGAACTTCTTTGGGACTTTTCTGTCTTGCAGCGGAACTTTTGCTTTCCCTGGTATACTCTCGATGATGGAACCAACTTTCCAAAAAATCACTCGGAAAACAGTATGGTTCTGAAAAGGGACAAAATTGAGCACCTTTCTTTGGAATTGAAGTTCAGGTCCGGAATGCCCCACCCCCTTCCACTTCCATCCTGAGCATTCGTTATGACCTTTTATCCACTGCCCAGCAGTACATTTCCTACTGATATTCACTCGCAGACGATCAACATGGCGGCGTGCGTCCGGTGCACGGCGGCGCCGCCTCCCAGCGTCCAGTACGCGCTCGAGTACCAAGGGCGGCGCGGCCAGGAGAGCGCCTCCAGCGTCCAGGCCACATTCTCACTCGTGCAGAGGCGCAAGGACCGCGGCAAGATGGTGGACACGTACCTCACCACCTACAACATCCCACTGCCAGAGTATGGTCCGGTGAGAACCTGTTCTTGATCTTTTTGTCGTAAGATACGCACGGGTCTACACCTGCATCTGCAAGTCTACTTCCCAGTGGACCAAATGGAGTTTTCTTGGTTTTGATACGAGTGGTTTCCACGACACCAAGACAAAACACTGAACGGCGGGTTCTTGGTGTCGCGTCGCATTGTCGATTGATGTAGTTCTGGTCGATGTAGTTAGTTCTGCACGACAGGAATCGAGACTCTCTCTCTCTCTCTCTGTGCGCAATAAATTTTACAGCCAAATTTGGCCTCTTCGGAAGATACATAGGTCTAACAAACAAGATCCCTGCCAAAATATGTGTCAGTATGACTTGGACTGTCTTGCAACAAAAGGTTTGCGTGATTGATAACATCGGTTCAGACTACGTAAACAATGACACAAAAACACCAAAGCTTTCATTTTCTGGACGCTTTGTTTTCATGCGTATACATGATCGAAGGCTTTGGAGGGTCTGGGAGTGAGGGTGAAAATCACAATTTTTACGGTCAATGTGTTTCTCCTGTGAGAAAACATGCGAGTCAAGTTCTCACCTGAATTAACCCCAACCACTCCCTTCACCTCACGATCTCCGGCGCATTTGTGGATTCTTCACCTGAATCGACTGCGTCAGTTGACCGACTTGTCAATGTTCACCAAAGCCCGCACATTCTAACCGCCTGGAACCACAGGGAATTTTGAAACGAATTGCCTGAAATGGATCCAGATTGGCCTCGTCTTTGTTGTTGAATCTTTCGTCAAAGGGAAACGACGCACCGGCAGGCTCCGCAGTCGGCACATTTCATGTTTCACAAAGTATGACATCAAGATAAGAAAAGCACAGGTGCCAAGCTCGCAATTTAACAAATTTCAAAAATGGTGCAAAGATGGGCACAGTCACCTGCTGGCACAATCTTGTATGGCAGGGCAGGCAAGGTTGCTTGGGTGAGATCACTGATCGTCTCGTCGGACCATGTAATTTGGTGCAATAAAACTCGTTCCATGTACGGGGGGACCTCCAAAAGAAACTTTCCCAAGCGAATTTCAGTGTGAACAATTTGTTGCTCTTTGGCAACTTTTTACATATGCAAAGACTAAAGTTTCTCAAGTTTCACAATACCACATTGACTGCAGACTGTTAGCAGTGACCTTGTAAATGGAGTGTAAACTTTGCTGATAAGAATTTCCTCTCACTGGCTGATATTGAGATAAGTTTTCTTTAGTTGAATAGTGGTGGAAAGAACAATGTTTTTGTGGCTGTTTCACTTATTGGTGAGCATTCAATACTGCCTTGAGCAAAGAGCAAATGCTATGTTTTACAGAAAATTTGGTTTGATACAAATGAGGACTGACCAAACACTTGGAACCTTGAAGAGATATCTTGATTAAACTGCCCAAATATCTTTGGTATTTCAAAAACTTCAGAAAGTTGAGAAACTAATTTTCCATTTCATTCTTGTGAAGGACTCAGTATGTCTTTGATTGGCAAGAAAACTTTGTAGAGTGAATTTATTTTCAGTGCAAATATTCGTCGGGAAAGTTTCTTTTGGAGGTCCCCCCGTATGTTTCCAAAACTTGGCGCACATCAGTTGTGGATGCTGTTAGTCCGACGGCACTTAATTTGACACAAGCGCATCTCCACCCAACATTCATCATCACGCACTTCGCATCCTCCGTGGCCGTATCAGGGAACGCATTCGTGCAACATCACAGTCAGAACTCAGTCCTTGTGGCTGGCCAGTCTCGCGTCTGACTTTTCGTTTGTGGCACTTCATTGCGCCACAAACCACAATTTTTGCGCTTCAAACATGTACGAAGTTCCCCGTCCTCCAAAATTTCCAGCCACAATCTGATCCTCCTGACCAAATCATCTGTTCGGCCCTGATTGGATCCACCTGAAAATAAGTGTTGTGTGGCTCCAACTGTGTCCCGGTTTGCACAAAACTTTACGATTGTTTCACGCAGCTGTTGGAACCTTTCCTTTCTTTTGTGAAAATGACAACACAATTTGGTCAAACACACGCAATGCAGACTCAGACCTGTTTAAGTAGATCATTCATCAAGTCAGATCAGCCCCATTCATATTTCGATAAGGTGTACGGCACGAAAGTGCAGTTCACAACACACGCAATGCACCCATCCGTGAGGGTGTAACTTCTCAGGTTTGGCGCATCGTGACGGGCGTTTCTCTTGAGTTCTCACATTCACATCCTTCTTCAAACTACAAAACAACATTTTCTGGCATTTCAAACTCGACTGAATTTGGTGGCAAACACGACAACTCGTGTCGAAAACATTCCGTTCACAATCTGAATCAACGCTTCGTTTTGTAGGACGACATGGACTCTCTGTACCGGAGACTGTCGGACCACGGCCTCCAGGACAGCGACTCGACAGCCTCAGGTCCGAGTATGACCAGCGACCCCGCACACCTCGTCCTCACCGTGTGAAGCCTGTTAAACGCGCAGAACTTCCCCACACTGTCGATGAAGCTTTACGTGTCAGGTCTGACTCAAGGCGTCAGGCTGGCTGTCAACACTCTCCCACCCATCCAGCCAAATTCGTTCGCATTGTCATCAGTTCTAACTTTCCCCGACAAATGACAAGCTTCACCCAAGTGACGCAAAATCGTGCACAATGCAGGAGTTAGTGCACACACAAATTTCCAGTGCACGGATTTGGGCCACTGTGAATTGGCCCTGCAAAACACGACGAATGACCGACAGCACAACGGATTGCTGCTGAACGGAATTGGTGACGTGACGCTAGTGAACCGTGTAGATAGGGGCATATTTGTGTAAATATTGGAGCGAAGACAATATAGTTCAATGACATGCGTGGTGATAAGTTGTGGTGTGATATCGCAGTCAGACGAAACCCTCAACACAGTCGGCAAGCAGGGTGGTGTCCGATTCTGCTGATAATCAGCAGGCGTGCCCAGTTTTCTTGCCTCCACACAACAAAAATAGAAACGCTGGTTCGTTTAACGATGAACAGCACCGTGTGATGCAGGCTGTGTCTGTTCAACATGACTTTTGCAATTTGCTTTCAAAAACCGCACTTCAGCGCCACTGTTGTTTTGAACACGGAAACAAAGAAGTCAACTTTTGGATCGTTGCCAAAACGGACCCACATTTCAAATCGGACACAAGCCTTCCAGAATCTATAGTTTAAGCAAATTGACCGGTGAACTTCTTACGTACTCGTGTGCATGAAATGCGGAAGACCGTATTTATTTCATACTGTTTCTGAATACCGCGTGTACTCGAGCAGAACATCAGGAATTGCCTGGGTGATGCACAGACGCATTATATACGTAGTATATACGTGCGCGCTGCAAGGGAAGCGAAGCACACGGCTGCAGGTAACCTGACAAGCAATGATGCACAAAAAGTGAAACTTGGCCGGGAATTGCAATAGGGGATGATGCCGGGGGTTTGTGTTGAACGTCGAGTTTTTGTGCACTTTTATTGTCAAACACGTCCTTCGCTCTACCTCAGAAAAAATTGAAATGTCACAAAATAACTCACTTATATGTCAAAGGATAACAACTAGGCTTGGAACTTTCCCTGTTCACTCAAACTTTGAACAAAGACCCTTGACGAAGCCTGGAGAAAAACGCAAAATTTCCGTCACTTACGCTTGACACAGCACACAATTGGCGCATCACTGTCCAGAAAGGGATTATTCCGATTGACATAGCGAAGTGCCAAATTGTACAGACCAAAGAAGCACCAAGCCGCATGCAAGCTTCTTCACTTTGAAAGTGGGATTCACCTCAAAAACAAGGTTCCAATGCTGCCGATTGGGTCACGGTGTAAATAAAACATCACTTTTTGAGTTCATTCACAGCGAGACAGAAGTATCACCCGAGGCCAAAAAGGGTAAACACGTGTTTTTCTTTTGAACGGTGTAAATTTCGACCAATAAATGCACTTTTTCAAGCAGCCCTGGATTGAGTTATTCTCTCTTACGAGTACAAGTCTTTCCAGCAGTTTTTGGTCTTTCATTCCATCAGAAAATTTGTCATCGGAAAAACGACATGGCAGGAAGACTTCGTGTAAAAAGTAAATCAGTCACTGTAACAACCAAAAAACAACGCAGACACAAATCACTGCCACCAAACGTTTGTGGGATTACTGGAGCACGGAGGAGCGCCTATTTTCCACAAACGTTCGTTCGAAGATTGAAGGCTCGCAAACTCCACTCTTGTGCGGTACAGAATTGTGCCCGTGATCTTTGCCTGGACGACTCTCGCTTGCGGTGTGACAACTGATCCACAGGCGCTTTTGTTTTGCCGAACGTGTGAGAGTTTACCGTGGCCTGTTGCAACATCAGAGACTCAGAGTGTTGATCGGAACTTGGTGCTCGGTCTCAACACCATCGCGCATGTTCCCCTCAAAGCTGGAGCTGCTCGAAACCGTACGCCAATGAAACTTTTTCTGCACCAAGTTTGAAGGCGTTGAGTTGGTATTCGGAACACGGTTTATTCACTTTGAAAAAAAAAAGAAGAAACAGACACAACTTCGTACTGCAACATTCACGCGTGGAATTGCTGACGCAGCTACAGCTGTAAACCGCGGAGTGTTGCTCGACTTGTGCTGCTCCAGACATGTCGACAGCTTGAGGACCCCACCTGTCTGCCACTCAAGTGCGGTCTGACGGGAATCTTGCCCCACAGCTTGTCCACAACAAACACATTTGGCGTTGGATGTTTGGAGAAAGACGGAAGTGGCGAATCTGTCCGTGTGCTACACAATAGCATACTGCTCGTAAAGTAATTGTCTGACTTTGTAATAGTCATCTCCTAAACAACCTTCCAGCTGTAGTTTGCCTTGTTCCGTCTGCAATAAAGAGCCAAAGGAAATTTTCCACAAACTGAACAAATTTGTGCGTTTCTACATTTGTGGAGCTGCGTTTGGCAAACAGGCCAATGTAACTTTGGTGCCTCTTGTTTCTTCAGCTTTTCTGTCAGAAATTGCCAGGCAACGAGACGTCCGTGAAAATGAAGAAACTGTGAAGAACACAGATGGAAAAAATACCCCAAGATGTTTCCTCCATCAAAACGCACGTATTCGTCGACAACCAAAGCAACCAGATCTCGTATGTCGAAATGTTCAACAAAGGTGTGTCCAGATGCTAAGTACCCGACAAATGTCTCAGAACTTCCGAATGTCCTCATCGAAAACACGTTGGCCATCATTGCGGCTCAAACCCCACGCGCTCTTTTCATTGAAACGCACAGACAGACAGACAGACAGACAGACAGACAGACAGACAGACAGACAGGGACGCTCACCCTCCTGATAGCGATGGCGTTGTTACAGACGAGGACACCGGCGGAGAACTCGGCGGCGATGTTCTCCTTGATCAGCACCTGCTTGAAGTCCGTGAGCTTGGGCTCGTTCACGAACACCGACTGATGTCCGGGAACCTGCAACAGAAGGTGGACAATAAGTGCAAACTTCTTTCTTGGGACGCGGAGAACGAGCAATGAAATTGTGTCAGGTTGGAGCTGGAGAAAAGCAGAGATTTTTGTTCACTGAAACCCAACAGGTCGTTGTTTGTTGTGGCATGGCAGTGTGTGTACCTTGAAGAAGGGAATCGGCTTGAGCGTCGGCACCAATTCCTGCTGGTCACTCGGCTCTTTCTTCACTCCTGCGTACGAGACACAACAGTGCGTTTTGATGTTGTTACTTCACGAGGGACGTCAAGAGGCTGACTGACGAGTCACTCAGAAGTCATCAATTCAGTCTGCTGCTTGTTTCAAAAACTACGTTCTGTGTGAACACATCAGTCAATAAAAGTCTTGTTCTTTTTTCTCATCCTCTTGGGGGAACGCGCGAAAGAGCATCTTGATGAATCCTTTCGCTTGTGGAATGTTTTCAAAACTTTCGATCTTGGTGCTTTCTGTCGTATTTCTTCGCTCACGTTTTCGCCCACGTCATTGACAACGAATTCGGGATATAATGAGAGTTTCTACTTTTGGAGACGGAGAGTTTCTCCGTACGGACAAAAAGCGACCTCGATGAATTAGCGCAGAGGCTGACTTCAAAGCGAGAGCACGCCAGATCTCATCTCGAGTTACCGCCGCGACACGAACCGCTCTCCCCGTCGACCTCCATCGCCGCGCTGCTTTTCGTGCCGCTCAGGTCGAGTTTCGCGTCAATCCAGGCGATTTCCGCGTCACGCGCCCTGAAGAACTGCAGTTTGCTCACCACCGAATCCTTCAGTTTCACCTGTGCAGGCAGAAGGGTCACGACAACATCAACATGGGGTGCACCCACAGTAAAAAATAAAGCAAATTTCCAGCCAACCTTTCCAGTGGTGTCACAACGAAGAACTCTTTTTAATGACAGAAGGGGAAGTTCGCGACATTGTGCTGTTCCAACAATTATTACCAGAATCTGATCGATACGTTTACAGTGGGCAGACAACCAAACCCCAGAATCAACGCAATCCGATTTGAAGTTCACTCGTTTGGTTGGCGATGCTGGTCCTCGGGGCGGTGGGGGGAGCGCATCCGTTCACCTGGTAGATGTGGCTCTCGGTCGTGGCGTCGACGACGTCGTTGAGATGCGGGATGAAGACGTGGCCCTGCACGGCGTCGCGCTGCGATTTGGCGAACTCGGCCAGTGCGTACGTCGCCGCCGGGCTGCCGCGCACAATCGCCTGTCACGATACGTGGTGTACTATTCATCAGGGGGGTTTTGCACTTGTGACAACACACGATGACCTTGGCCCCACCAGTTGGTACTATGGGTCTGGTACCACGAGTTGATGTGCTGAGCTCTTGGAGATACTCACTGATGAGTGAATGACAGCACCTCGTATCGCCTAGAACACACACGTGCCAATCCAGCCCGATACTTCGAAGCAAAGCAGACCAATCGTGATTTAGATTTTTTAAAATGAGATTTTGATCTGATTTGTTCCATACTCTCGCGCAGAAGCGCCGATGAGACAAAAAGGACATCTCTACACGAACACATTTGTTGTTGTCTTTTTGATGATACACAGAAAGGAGCACAAGATGTTAAGGAAGGAAATTAAATCATTGCACAAACAGCTTTGAATTTCTGAAAGGTTTCAGATTCAGTGAACATAGTTCGACTTTCAGTTTCCCTCAGAAACACGGTTGCTGAATCAACGCCACCAAAGCGAAAGCGTACCAAATGTCGCGGTTTGATTTGCTGGAGGATCTTTTTGATGGATTCTCCGTCGGACCGGCCCTCGAAGTCGATGAACATGATCTTGGCATTGATCTCCAGAGCCTGTCGCACAGAAATGCACTTGGTCGGCACTTCAGACACGTCATCTGCGGGACAGAAGCAAACAATAGGTGCGCAGTCAGAAGTGAGGCTGCAAATACACAGGAATCGATCTGAAGTTGGACTCGCACATCACTTAGTTGGTGTGGTACCAAACTTGATCGAAACAACTGCGCGCTCCTGATTCGGACCTGGAGTCAGTCTGTCGTTGAACACGAATTCCCGATCGGAGCAAAGGAACGTTGTTGTGACATCCAAGAGAAACGAGTCACTGGGCGGACGACGCTGGTCTGTGGAGACCAGCGTTTTTGACAGCGGACCACGACTTCAGAAGCAAAGACGGAACAAGATGACTGCGCACTTGAGACGAGCGGTCTAAACGAACGTTGCAAGCGATGTGGCTTTGAGGGCACCGCAGTTGTGTTGGGTGGGTGCTGTGTTCGAAACATTTGCCCCGAGCGCTGCCTTGTGCACGGAAAGTACCGTGTTCGCTTGTGTAAAAGACGCCCTGTTTTGCCCCAAAATAAAACATCACAACCAGTGGTCCATCTTGTGCGTGACACGAGTTCACCATGATCTCAACCTTGCGAGTCCACGACTTGACACAACTTTGAAAAGCATTGCTCTGCAAGCGAAGTTTTGCTTCCTCACAACCCACGATTTCTTCTCAAAGTTGCACATCTCGCCAAAGCTCATTTTTTTCAAACAAGTGAAAATATGAAGAAGCACATTTGAGCGCCTTTCCCTGAGCTTCTGCAACAAATCCTGCGTGAATAACAAGCAAAAGCGTCTCAAATTGAATTTCGACGAGAGCGCTCTTGTACTTGCCTTGCATTTCCACGTCTTCTTGTCGAGCTGGTTTCTTTCCCTGCAAATCGCGTTACAATTAATATCGCAAATGAATAACATCCAGCAAGAAGCCTAAACATCAAAACACAGCATAATACCCTTGCACACCGCTAACAGTGCGCCGGGCTTGCTCAACACTTCTCGCCCATTCCTTCCCGAAAGAGACTTCCACCGCCCACACCAACCGAGAAAATAGTTTTCTCTCGGTTCGTTTGACAAGAAAAGACATCAAACGGAAGCCAGTTTCAGAGCGCAGCAAACACTCGATGTGTCTGAGTTCTTCTGTTTCCGATTTGTGAGAACGTTGAGAAGAACGTCGGTGACTGAACCGAGCAGATTTTGCTGCGATTGTGGTGATCATTTTGTCAGGACGAAACAATAGGGAGATGGAAACTTTAAATTTGAAAATAAAAATAAAAAATAAATTGAATGAAACCAACCAACGTTCAGATTCCGACCAAACAAGTCGCACCGCTGCTTTCGTGTTGGCAAAGGGTTGGGTTGGATCGTCTTGGGAGTTTGTATGCATACATACCCAACAGGCCGATCAAAGCAGTGAGGAAGACCCTGTTGGGGTTTGGACTTACGCAATTTCTTCAACCTGAGCAAGCATGAAAACGAAAGAAGGGCTCCCGCACAGGTCTCCCTGCGAATCAGACGGACTTAATTTTCCAGGAAACCGGAAAAAGGGCGAGTTGTAATTCGTGAGCTGCTTCGTGGAACAAAAGCCTAATTAACTTCAGGTTCTGCGAGACAGAAGAGTCCCGCGCCGCTCACAGTCTCAACCTCACTCCCCGCCACACTTTTATGGTTTCGATCCGCCATGATCGGCCCTCTTCCACGACAACGTCATAAAATGAGAAGTGAAAGCCTCACCTCTGCTTCTGCAGAATCAGCTGGGCCCGAGTCCATGATGATAAAGTCTTCTGGCCTGAAGCGAAAGACACAATAGCATGACAGGGACAGGTGGACAGGAGGACACGGCCACTTTGCCGTTTTGCCACTTCGGCCTTTACTCCAGGCTGCTGACGCTGTTCTCTGCTGCTGTCACAAAAAGTTCCTGAGTCATTAGATTTGTCAAACGAGAGAAAACAAAAGTGGAGTGTGACAAAGAAGGACAAAATCAAAATGCCTATTTGGCACGTTTGGGCGCTATGTCTAGGAGTTATGTTTGTCGGGTTCAAAGCCACAAGGCATGTCCGTAGGTTAGCTCTGCTGTGATTCGCATGTTGCAGGAACAAGTCAAGGGGGTGCTTGACCTTCTTCCTTTCCTTCTTGCCCGTTTTTTTTGCAAGGTGTAGTGAGACCTTCCTATTTCTGATTGACTGAAACTGATACCACTTTGTTATTGCTCTTTTTTTATGCAAAAGAAAAATTCTGTGAGCACATTTCAGCACACAACAAGAATGCTACGCATAAAAAGCGTGTGGTCCATACAAATGTTCGCAGTTCATAAACACCTTCAAGTTCAGGGAGGGGGGGGGTTGGACCCACTTTGGGAAAAATGGCTAGAAATGATCAGTGATGCTCACGGACCATTTTTCCAAAAGTGGGTCCAACCCCCCACCCCTGGTTAGACCCACTTTACACATACGGACGGACAGACGGACATACAGACTGATGGTGATTACACAAAGCGTGTGGTAACACCCTTCGGGACCACACGCTTAAAAACACAGAAAGAAAGCAAAATAAAAGATTTGAAAAAGCTTCTTCTTTGCAAAAATATTTTGGTTGGTTTTCAGGCAGCTGTTCCTCCATTCCATTCTTGACCACATCCGTGAAGTAAACTCACTTTTGGGAGTCTTTAACTCCTTTGGGTTCTTAGAAGAGGAGTTTCACCGACCACCGGTTTCAGTGCAACCAAAAATGTCCAAAATGCTTTCACTCGCAGGCGCTGCCTGATATCTTTACGATGATTTCTGAAATTTGTACTTGTCAAGATACAAGAATGGGCCATTTCGTAAATGCTAAACAGGAACGGTCGGGGGGGGGGAGGGTCTGTTTCCACAGTTGTCAGGACAGGCCAGGAATTGTCACTATTCAAAGATGTCTGACCTGCTCTAATGTTTGTTTCGGGACCGGACCCCCCGCCCCAAACAACATCAGAGTGGCTGCGTCAAGAGCGCGCTCGGTAAGATCGCGCGCACAAATGCGCTGCAATTCGCGATTGGATCTGCTCGGCCAATTCTCCCTCCGACCTACCGCTGTGACTGGGAGGACCTCAGTCAAGACAGGGAATTTGGTCACAAAATTACGAGACAATCGCACAGAACGCCAGGACAAAATTTCTCAGAAAAGAAAAAGAAATTGCCACTGTCTCTTCGGATATTCATGATCACGTTTAGCTGGAACGAGGTGTTAACTGTTGCTTAATCGTTTAATGGGAAAAGCTTCTCCCTCATCCATCATAATTCTTCCACAATTCGACTTGCCGCACAATTCGGCACACGACACTTTCGCATGGAGTGCTGAATGTCTTCCTTCTGAACACCCATCTCCACAACTTTCTGGGAGAGGATCGATTTCACACAGGGAGGTGAACTCTTACTTGGGATCCGAGGAAGTCACGTTCACTGCAACACACGTGTTTCAACAATTTGCAAGCACAACAAAAGTGTGTGCGAAGAAACACTTGTTGTCTTGTTTCGCAGTGCCCGGGTCAACGACGCTGCCTTGGTACGGTATGTCAAGTGCGTTTCAGTGAATTTTTTCTGCACATCCACAGGTCGACTCCATTGTTTTCATCCGCCGAAGAATCTGCTGAATTTCCTGCGGGCTGTCCACTACGAGGGGCAGCGAACAGCTGCATGAGTCTGATTTTTTTCGCTTGTGAAGAGCAAGGTCGCATGCTGACCAGGACCTGGGGAACTCTCTTGCTTGCCTTACGAGTTGCCGCTGGCGATTTGTTCATGGGCAGGAAAATCAAGATCTCCCTGTCGATTCTGTCTCGCCGAGCAGCGCAAATGTCAATGATTTCTGTTGAAAGTTATCTGGGAGCGTCACGACAACAACAAATTTCACTTCAATCTCCTTGACGTGTGCTAATGCACGGATAGTAATTCACGTAATTTCAAACTGTGCGACTCAGCAGGTTTCTTCCAGAAGACGTTTACATGCATGCGCTGCAGAAGGCTTGGCGCAGCACTGAGCTGCTGTCCACCAAAGTCTGGACTCCTCTTCAGCATCATGTCCAAGGGAAGCATGAAGAGGGACAGGCAACATGAGGATCGAAGATGCCGAGTGTAGCCTGAGGTCCGCTTTTCCCAACGAACCAGGGGAGAACAGAGGCTAGGAATTGGTCAACTTAACCCTGAATGGATCAGTTTGGGTTGTAAGCGTTTGTTTCCTGAAATTCAATTTGAGTCTCAGACGACAAGGTCAAGGCAGCTTTTGCGATGTACATGCTGGACCACAAACTTGGCATGCTGCCTGGAACACAGGCGTTTCTCCAGGATTGGGTCATTCACATCACATGGCTGTTGCACCAAACAAACATTGTCACTAACCAGTGCAACGCGGTTTTGTCTTGCGCGCCGACGAAGGAAAACCAGGATTTTCGAGTGCAACGCCATGTGATGCTCTTGCGGACCCAGGCTCGACCAGTGACTAACCGTCAGACGCTCAGAATTTGGAGGGAGACAGCGCATTTTCACGGTCAGCTAGCTGGCTCTGACTTCAAAATTTTGTGCCTGTGGCACAAAAAGGGAGTGGGGGGTCGAGGGTCTGGTCCCCCGGGGTCCCTGGAGACAAGCTTCCATGTTGGTCTGGGACAAAACAGATGCTTCAGATTCAAAGTCAAATCTCTGTCCGAGATCGAAGAAAGATTTGAATGATTTGGTGACAACAAGAGCATTGCTGACGAACGCAGTGTTGTACCTGGCGACAGACTTTTCCGTCTGAAAAAAGCAACCTCTCAACTATTTCAAGCTCGCTCTCATCTGTCCAAAGAAACTGCACTTGCACTCGACCCAAAGCACACGCAGACCATCCACCTGAACACACCGCAACATTTCATGTGACAAGGCGGAACAAATTGCACGCGAAGTTGTCTGGCACGCTGCTCCACGTCGTCTCCAATCTGCCCATCTGCGTCGCTGATCCGCACAGGAAGAAATCACCCGTGTCAGCTAAATAGGCGACGTAACAGCTCAACACTGTGAGATGAACTAATGTCAGGCAAATAGGGAAGGTCGTAAGTGAAGCAATTTTGCCTCTTCCTCGCAGGGTTACAGCTCCGCAGGGAAATCCGCGTGGCTCACAAAGGTCACACTTGCTTCTTCAAACTCGTGGACATTTCGCGACTTTTTCGCAAGACCTTTCAGAACTGTCTGTCGCAGTCCATCTTTCCATCTCTTCACAAGCACAGCGTCACAATTCCTCGGGAAGACTTTCCCACCAACCCCGTCGAACAGTGTGTTGTTGTTTTTTTGATCGGTGTGGCTTTTGACAGACCGAAATGTTCAGAACTTCCATCTTCAGAACACATGAACAAGCACATTGGCCGCTGATGACAGACGCCGACTCCATGGCCCTGCTCAACAAAAATTCCCGAACAACTTGCCAAACCGCATTTCAGCCATTGCTCCTGCTGTTGACCTGACAACTCCGGTTTGAGAACAAAGCACCTTTGCCAGAGCACTTTTTCCTCAAGGAAGGGGGGCGACAGATTTTGAATGTTTCGTCAAAATTGAGAATTTTTACTTCTGATTGGGAGGACCGTTTCTGTTATGTGTATCCATAACCTCTGTCATTTGTCTCTGTCATGAGCCATGGTTTTGTTTTAAACCGTACTATTTCCGTTTCCGGTAGTAGTACGGTTTAAAAGAGCCGTACT
>JAAUXT010136532.1_pt1 | contig 30070 bp, 27 predicted proteins | sample 7278171 | NCBI WGS metagenome assembly JAAUXT01 (sample SAMN14350112, study PRJNA611818) | marine sediment metagenome | isolation source: surface marine sediment (1.8m) | place: French Polynesia: Moorea | collected 2018-08
AACAGAAGACAGACTGGCTCAAACAAATGAAGAAAAGGACACCACAACAACAGAAGACAGACTGGCTCAAACAAATGAAGAAAAGGACACCACAACAACAGAAGACAGACTAGCTCAAACAAATGAAGAAAAGGTTACCACAACAACAGAAGACAGACTGGCTCAAACAAATGAAGAAAAGGACACCACAACAACAGAAGACAGACTGGTTCAAACAAATGAAGAAAAGGACACCACAACAGCAGAAGACAGGCTGGCTCAAACAAATGAAGAAAAACAGACAACATCATCACTGGAGAGAGATGGTTTCACAAAAATGGAAGACAAATTGGATGGAACAAGTGAAGAAAGGGAGAGCACAACAACATCCATGGAGAAAGATGACTTCACATGGACTGAAAACAACGAACACAGAGACAACACAACACCATTTCTTGAGAGTGATGGGTCCACAAGAAATGATGAGGGACCACTTGACACAAGAAAGGAAACACAGAGCACCGCATCTTCCAGAGAAAACGATGGAACAACAATGAAAACAGAAAGACATCTCCACACAAAAGAAACAGCCGTGAGTACCACACCAATGGTGGAGACTGAAAAATCCACCAGGCACGAAGACAGACCTCGCACTGGAGAAAACACAGAAGCCACCGCCTCCCCCACGGAGTCAGAAGTGTCTGAAGAGCGTGCGACCACTCCAAAGGAACAAACGGAAGACAACACGTCCACCAGGTCGTCAACAAGTAGAAGAGTGCAGGTTGCCGGTGAGACCCAGGCAACTCCAACAAGGACCACGCAAGCAACTGGAAGCTCAAACAGCACCATTGCTCCTGGAACCATCGCGTGTCCAAAACAGGTCAGCCAGTCAACACAGGTGGGAGGGAGTCAAACCTTGCCTTGGGCTCCAGGCACGAAGGTTTGCAGGTGTTTAAAGTGATGTGTCTGTATCCGCTTTGAAGTGAGCAGCCAGATGATGGAATTCGAACAATGACAAGAGGCTGATCCCGCAGTGCTCGGACACACTGGTCGGCGGGGCGTTGTGAACACACAAGCAAAGGCATCACACGCTTTTCCTCCCACGTTGAGCACATAAGAATTTTTTTTTTCACCTTGACAACCACAGATCAGTTGAAAAACAATAGAAGAGACAGACCAGTTCGATCCGGCGTGCAAGAAAGATTTTAGGGGGTTGGAGCAAAGTTTTGTCCAGCTGATCCGGCATTCAGGTTCGGGGAATGTGTCACCTGGAAAATCTGACATTGCAAGGTGCAAACTTTGGGCCCTTTGGAACGGCCACAGGATTTGATTGTGGCGACGATCTCAAGCCAGATCCCAGCAACATGCTCTTTTTGAACACGCTGGAGGTTTCCTAGACCGTTGTTTGTCTTTGCGCAGGTGAGAGACGACGTCACGTGGCCGGTTACAGCCGCAGGCTCAACGGCGAAACGGCCATGTGGACAAGGTGATGAAAGAATCAGCGCCAGACATGCATGTTCGTCTCGCGAAGACTAACGGAATCGGAGACAGAAAAGTGGCAGTTACCACGTGGAGGGGAGATTGTCACAAAAAAAAATCAACAAACAAACAAAAACGGCAAAACCTGCCGTTTGTTTTTCAGGGATGAAGACTCGGACATGCAAACCGGGAGGAGTTTGGGCAAATGTGCAGTACCGAGAATGCCGTAGCGAAGAAATGACCGCGACGCGAGACCGGGCAGACAATTTCACTGTGCGTTGGACAAATCTTTGTCAGCTTTCTTGTGTTGACTTCCTGCACGATTAGAGGTTCTTGAACGCTCGCCAAAAAATCTATTTTGGGGTTTGTTGTTGCTTTGATGCTCATGGTGAATTTCCTTGAAGTTTGTTTCGATTTGGAAAATGAAGTCCAAGTTGACCTGCAAGATTTTTCAGACATCACTTTGGGAGGCGAGGTTGGAGTGGGTCTCGGGAACAACTTAGTGCCCGCACGTCACGCTTTCAGCCCAGTAGCCAATGATGGATAAAATTATGTTGTGTGTGTGTGTGTGTGTGTGTGTGTGTGTGTGTGTGTGCATGAGTGTGCATGAGTGTGAGTGTGTGTGTGTGTGTGTGTGTTCTGGTTCCGACACTGGTCCATTGTTGTTGCCAGGCAGCTGTAGAGGAGTCCTTGGTCGATGGAGACTTTGCGACATCAGAGGGTGAGGAAATCACGACCAAACTCAAGGAAATCAACTCACAGATGAGAACAACTGTCGACAAACTGAAGAGTAAAAAGAGCGACAGCTCGGAATCTGATGATGCAGTTTCTAGAGTGGGTAAGTGTGTCCGTGTGATGGTTTTGAGAGGCCATCCTGACCCTGCTCTTGTGAGTCTGGTCTTGAATGCCTTTGATAAAACTTTGCTTTTGGAGACAAAGGAACCCTGTTGAACATGTTGATCTTCACCCTTCTTGTGATTTTGTGTTGCACGTATACCCACAAATAGTGGAACAAACCACAACTTCCTCCTTCTTTCACAAACCTTGGTCAGGGAAAGCCATTTTACTTCACAATACGAGCATCAACTAACACACAGCCCTCGGGAAGCCGAACCAAGATGACATTTTCCAAAATGGAAATAAGTCGCACAAGACGTGCAGCTGGCAATCAAGGGGTCAAGTGAGGTCGGAATACCCGTTTGAAGTTTCCTGTATGGACGTACATGTCCTATATTTTCGAACACACTGTGCAGGTGATGTCGTCGGCAACAGGAAAGTAGCTGAGATCGTTGCCGACGCTACCGCTGAAGTTCTGTCGAATATGCGCACGGAAGAAGAGAAAATGAGCTTGGTCAAGGTGGGAAATGGTGAAGAAAAATGCTTCTGGTATTCCGATACGAGGGCAGCAACAAACCATCCAAACGATTCAATGAACCTTGTGTTTTGCAGGCAGCCGTGGAGACGAACGCAATAGTACGTGCATCAATCTCAGAACGAAGTTAAGAATGTCCAGCAGAACGATTCAGAACAAAAAGAAACGATGTTCAGAAAAAGAGACATTTCTTCATGTTCCATTTCCAAAGTATGACAAGCGTGTATCTTTCGAGTGTTTTGCATTTCGTTTTACAGTTCTGTGAGTCCAGCGACGCCGTTCTCACTGACACCAACATTCTCGACACCGACGTGAGTGACGACGACAAGACGGCGGCGAAGGAATGTCGTCTCAGCTGCAAGGAAAATCACGAGCGTCTGGCAAGAATGGTTTCAAAGGAAATCCTGAAGAAAAGCAATGCCAGTGAAATTCGGGTCGAAAATGATCGAGTCGGTCAGTTCTTTTTGATTTTCCACACAAAAATTTGTCCTGCAGTTGCAGGAGAAAGCTTGGGATTGGTACGACAACTTGTTCTTTGCAGAGATTGTGGTTGCCAAACGTGATCATCGCCAGAAATTTACAACGCTTGTACGAGGCAACGAAGTCAGTTTTGAACAGCCAGAAAGCACAGCAGGTCTGTACAATGTTTTCTCTCTTCCGGAACGGGAAGTTCCAGAAGAGGAAGTCAGCCTGCATGGTTGAACCCTCGCGAGATTACGGTTGCCCCTGCAGGCAGCCTGTTTTTGCATGAGCCTGTGTGCGACAGAACAACCACATCAGGTGTGTGACGATTAGGTTTCGGTTTTGCTGCAGGCCAACTGTTGGATATCGTCAAGGAAGACATTGCTGGAGACGAACCTTTGGAGATAGTGTACACCGAACCAAGCCCTGTCAACACAACAGACAAGTCGAAGATTGGACACATCAGAGATCAAGGTCCTTTGTGCACGGAAAATTGGAAAACTCGATTTTGTCCCGTCAAAGAATTTGGCAACCGCCACCCTCCCTGCGTATGTGTGCCACTTCTGGAAAATAACCTGGACCACAACAAATCCTGGGTGTCTTGAAGATACTTTTGCTCATTCGTTGCCACATCTTTACTGGGGGAGCTGGAACTGCACCACATTTTGCAGGTGACGCAAACATGTGGGGCGACATCAGCATCAGTGAGCAGCCAGTGGAGAGAGGCCTTCCCCCCGTCATCAAGCCTTTCAGCTTCACACTGAAGTGTTCGAAAGCCGAGGTGCGTTCTGCTTTGATGAGGGCCCAAGTGAACTCGCCCGTAATCTTCCTTCACTTTTCTAGATGTCAGAACGCTTTCAGTGGTTTCACTGCAATTCGCTTTGAAAACAGAAAACAAAATAGCACCACAGCACAAACTTTGAGTACCCCTCACCAATGTCAGGCGGGGTCAGGGACAGCGTACTGAGGACTGAGGAGAGGGGATGACTGTTTGTGAGGTGAATCTTGTTTCGTTTTCCTTTCTTGCAGTTTGACGCTCTTTCCAATCAGGGCATGGAACCACGTTGCACTTTTTTGAGAACCAAGTTGACGGGAGACGAGACCAAGATTTCTGAGTGAGATAAGAAAATTCGCCAATCGCAGATCGAATTTAGTTTTTGTTTCATTTGTCCTTTTGGTCGGGGGGTGGGGAGAAAAACTGTGATTCCTGCATGGAAGCATGCACTGCGAGGAAAGCTTGTAAAGACTCGATAAATTTGTTTCCCACTTCTAAAGTTTGATGCACAGTCGGACCTTTTGTTGTTTGGAACCAAAATGACGCTTTCACAATCTCTGCTTCTTCAGTATGTATAGCGAGGCGGGGTGTGTTATGGTGGAACGTCCTGGTGCCTGTCCTGACAATGAGAACGAGATCTGCGTCACCTGTCAGTGCAACCATATGACCAACTTTGCCATACTGATGCAGGTCAAGGATGTTCCGGTGAGCTCATCATCCTAATTTTTGACGTCTGTAGATCAGCGGCTGCAATGGTCGGACAAGGAAAACAAGAGATGTTTGCATTGAACAAGACACAAGCAGACAGCTCTACATTCTCCAGTCATTGCACCGTGTGACATGACACAATAACGGAGGTTCAGCAAACACGTCCGCTCCTTTTACCATGTGCCCCATGCAATTGCCAGAGAGGTGACACAGATACCATTTGGTCACTTGTCATTGGTTCTCAACTGCTCATGTGATGCAAATTTGGTCATCTGTGCCACTGATCTGACAATTGGGGCACCGCACGTGGTGTGAAAATTAAGCGGTGCTGAACCTCGCCAATGTGTTTCACGGATGAATAGGAAGAATTGACATGATCGACCTTCGTCAGATCACTGCAAATTTCTTCTTCTCAAGAACAAATGTCCCTTTTCAACTTCCATGGCATGCCAATATATTTTTCAACCACGACAGGGTTTTGCTTTTGGTCAAAAAGGAACAGGTCGGATTTCTTGCTTCTTGCGGGAAAATTACAGGGCTCCTTTTTCAAGAGGCTTGTGCAGAGCCAGGCCCTCAGCAGTTGTGCGTCTGTGCTCCGTGTTGGACTGACCTCACAACTGCCTTGGGTTGGGTGAACACGAGCCTCGGAACCCTGTTGTGTGCTTTCAAAAATTATCGAAACGTTGTCTCACAGGTTTGTGCCTCTGTCCGTTGCAAACAATCTTTGAACCATTCATGCAGTCTTTGATGACGACGAAAGGCGCAAGTTCTTGCTCCCTTTTCCTTGTTCTCCGTAATGAAGCAGCTGTGTGCAGCACATAATCAAAAGACCTTGCGGTGACAGGGACCATGACAGGAAGTAAACGTGCTGGAAGAAAAGCTCCCTCTTATTACTGAGCAAAATCCATATCAAAGGCCTCCAAAAGTTTGCCTTCACTGTTGGAATTTCTGAGACACTGGAGAAATAAATTGTCTTTCGGTCTCGTCCACGCACCTATGAGCGGAACAAGCGACCAACGGAGGTGCTCATAGCACACCATATAAAGCATGTTTCCAGTGTGTAAAACCCAGCTGAAAGTTTTCATCCTGTATGTCGGAGTCCTTGAACAAAAACAAGATAGCTGCACACATTTTGAACAACTTTTGAGTCGAAGTATGGTCGAATTGTTGAAGAACATACGTCGCTGTTCTTGTTCGTTTCAACCGAACAGGGAGTGCAGTCTGCATCAATCGTTTATTTTTCGTGAACACGACCAATTTTCTTTCTTTGTTCACAAATCATACCGAACCTGCGAGACACGTATTTCTTCCTGTTTCCATGGCGCAACGCTTTTCAGCTGGGCGAGAAAGACGAGCGCGCCCTCAAGTTGATCAGCATCATCGGCCTCAGCATCTCGCTCGTGTGCCTCGCCACGTCCATGCTGATCCTGCTCATCTTGAGGTTCGTGACGCAGTGCAGGGCACGACTGACCAACGCAAACACGACCTCCAGGAGCGAAGCCCATTTATCACAGTTGACCACACACGTGTTTGTTTTTCGCATGTTGACAGGAAGCTCAAGTCGGAGCGCGTCTTCATCCTCAAGAACCTGATTCTGGTTCTGTTCGCGGCGCAGCTCTTCTTCGTCACGGCCGTCGAGCGCGCCAGCGTCAATGACGTGAGTCACCCGCCTCCACCCCTGATGTTCCCAAAATATCCAGCACTTGCCATGGGGATTGCTATAGTTTGCTGATTCGCTTGCAGGACCTCTGCTTGGCGGTCACAATTGTTTTGCATTACTGCTTCACGTCCGTGTTCTGCTGGATGCTCAATATTGGTGAGTTCACTGTTTCCCATCTGAATGAAGTCCCAAGAGAGGTTTAATTTCAAATCCCCACAGGTGCAGCAGAGAACAATCAGGTGTTCTAATAGCATTTCTGCTCGGCAGTAGCACTCGGAAATCAACAAACACACTCTCCTCACTGAACATGGAAACATGGTGTTCTCCCTTGACCTGCAGGACTCAATCTGGTGTTCTTGACGCAACTGAAGCCCCGTCTCGAGAACTGGAGGGTTCCGCTCTACTGTGTCGTGGGGTACGGGGTCCCCGCCGTCATCACTGCCGTCGCTGCCGGGATCAAACACAAGCTATACGGTCACCGCGATTAGTGAGTTGTTTTGTGCTGAACACATTTCTGCCTGATTCCTGCAAAATTTCCTTCAGCTTCCTGAAGCACACAAGCACAAGAACGATTGTGAACGTTTCAAAGTGTTTCACGACAAACTCTGTTCTCGTGCAAGTTCGTTTTCCCCTTCATTCCCACAAGTTGATTGCAATTGTTTGCAGCTGTTGGCTGTCGACTCAAGATGGTGTCATCTACGCGTTCGTGGGACCTGCTCTGACCATCATCGCGGTAAACCATGCGTACACGACTCATTTTGTGCGTTCGCAAGTATCCCCAAAGCAAACGGGGAGAATCTCCAAAAAACCTGCGGTGAATAATTTTGTGTGCGAAAATAAGAAGGACATCACGCACTTGGGATCATTCAAGCAGGCTTGCGAGCACATCCCATTTATCCGAGACACAATCTGACACCGTGTTTTTGATGTTCATCCCACTGTGGTCCAGGTGAACCTTGGAGTTTTGATCTACGTGGTGATCAGATACGTGCAGCTGCGACGAACATTGAACGATCAGAGGCGCGGCGCCGCCAAAGTGGGCGGCAATGTCGAGAGGCTCTTTAAGTACCGCAAGGACAAGATCACCGAGGCGAAGACGATGTGAGGACAAGATTTTAACCAAGCAATTTGGAGACAAACACGCCAGAACCAGCAGGGACAAACTGACAGAGACACTGTTTGCGGAAGATGCCCAATGCTCAGTGTGTTGATGACATCAGCTCAACAAGTTCGTGCCGATATCGCTTTTTTTTCTTTTAAGGTCCCTGAAAAGTTCTTTTGGAAGCAAATTTGACGACACAGTACAAAAAGGTTCAGATTCCGCCAGTCTAAGTGACACTGCGGAGCCGAAACTTCACTCCCAAAATTGCATGTTCTCACGGTGCACACGTTCAGGTCACAATTTTGGGATCTGGACGTGTGACCTCCACATATTTCTCATTCTCAGTCTCAGTTCAGTCCTGAGTCTACGGTTCTTTGGGAGTACATTGGTTCTTTGGGAGTGCCACCCCAAAGTAGTGCTGCCAAAGTACTGGTTCTTCAGGAGTGTTACTTGCCTCAATCCGGGGGGCATAGGATGGCAGGAGCACTCCCAAAGAACCACAGACTCAGGACTGAACTGAGACTGAGAATGAGAAACAGGTCGAGGCCCCTCTCGGGCTGAGGTCACAGTCCCTGCTGCGTGTTGGTAACCCTGTTTCTGGTCCGAGTTTGAGGAGCAGCTTGTTCGGTCCATCTGCAAGAGCTAAGTTTCTCAACACAAAAACAACACCAACTTCGACCGCTTGTTTTGCTGCAGTGTGGCACTGCGGGGAGGACTGATCCTGACTCCAATCCTGGGATTCACGTGGATATTTGGAGTTCTGTCGGTGAACGAGAGCACGGTCGTGTTCCAGTATCTGTTCAACATCTTCAATTGTCTGCAAGGCCTCGCGATCCTCATTTTCGGCGTCATCCTCAACAGAGAGGTCGGTTGATGTCCTACTGCACGTGGTTCCTTTCGCGGTGCTGACAATACTCATATGGTCGTGGTTCCCAGAGTGAAACATCCAACTGTCACTCCCCAAAAAGCAAAAGGTGCAATTCGTTTGTAATGCATGCGTCATAACGTTCATCAAGCGTTTCTTGGTTGCAGGTGCAGAAAGCGTGGAAGAAGGAGTTCTTGTCCAAAAAGAAGGCGGAGAAGGACTCTGCGGAACTGACGTCCACTCCGTCCCCGCAGGGCTCCACCAACGTGAGTGGCCGCGCAGACAAAATATTCAGCTGCCTTTGGACTCCTTTCACTGAACCTTTCATGGACTTCCGCCCCTGAACACAGTGACAGGGAAATTGAACAATTTTATTCACTTTATTGCAGACATTGGTCACCACTGAAGAGCAGTAGTTGTCACGAGCAGGACGGTCACGAGTAAGACGTCGGAAAACCTGGGTCATTGATTTGTCCAAGTACTTGACGTGTTTGGGGGAATCTGAAAGATCCACCGGAAGATGCATGCGTTCAAAACGTAAGTGCGTATCAACAACCGTTTTGTGGGTAATTTTGAAAACTATCCGATTGTGCACCTTGTGATCCACTGTGATATGAGCGCACAGTGGCTTTGTGTGGACCCGCGGTTCATTTCTTTCTCTGCACAAGAGCAGACAATAGAGAATTCACTCCAAAAAGAAGCGTGGCTTTTTCGTGAGTGTCTAAATCTGTTTCTTTTGTTCCTGTCAATGACAAGAATGATATCTCATTCGAGTATTTGAATCAAACATGAGTTTCAATCTTTCCAAGAAATTGATGCATGTCAAGAAATTGAGAAATCAATTGTGGAATCCGGGGCAAGCGGTGTAAAGTACAGGTCTTTCACGCAAAGCTGCATTTACCTTTTGCCTGTCGAGTTCGTGACTGCACTGCTGAAGCAGCAGAAGGCGTTCTGTGTGTTTCTGAGGTCATGCTTCGCAGGTTTTCTAGATTTCCCAACTTTATCAACAAATTTCCTGCTCCACAAAATGTGAAAATACGAGTACACGCGTTGTTGTTGTTTACACTGTGACTCCTAAACGTAGCAGAGAAACCAGCACCAAAGTGTTGTTTATTATGATAGCGAAGGTTCGGACACTAAAAAATTGATTCTCTCTGAGCAATTTCCTGACGTGAAACACAATGTGTGGGTGATATCACATTGTTTTGTCAGAACGTTCAATGTCGGGTGAAAAACATCCATCGAAAAGTGCTTGGAGAATGAAATGAGAATTTTTCGGGTCATCAACTGCAAACAGGTCTTTGTTGCCTCTGATGCACTTTTGGCCTACAGTACACTCGTTCGTGTACTCGCAACATTTCTGGGGTTGAGGAACACCATAAAATTCAACGCCTCTCCTTTGTAATGTCTCCGGACTCGAACAGAGTTTAGCATTTAGTCTGGATGAACGTTCCAGCTGACACAACAAGAAAATTGGCTGATGTGTGCAAGAAGCTGCCTTGTTCAGAATCTTACTGTGTCTCACGAGCACGAACTTTTCAATGATGATCTGCTCAACGAATTGTGTTTGAAATGTTAAGATGTCAAAAGGCAGTTGTCATGTTTTCGTGATACTTTTGTCCATGCAGTTTTCTCCACAGTCCTTTTGACAAACATACAGCAGCAAATAAAATTTCCGAGAAATAAAACTTCAAGTCAGTAAAACGCAACGAGCGGGTCCTTCGTCGCAGATTGTTGCCACCGACAAACAAAAGGCGTGAGTGCCTTTCTCCTAAGAACAAATATTGTGCTCGGCTCGGGCTTGCTATAGATCGTTGCATTGATCCCTCCATGTTTGGAAACACACGTCTGTAAAACCAGGACGCTGTAATTGCTGCCTACAAATGATCATTGCTGCGATCGGTCACGCGTGTCGTATTCACGGTTTCCGCAGCAAGCGATCGAACAAACAACGGCAGAAGGCAAAATATTAAGACAGGTGCAGTAGACAAGGGCAAGGGATTACAAGTTCAGTTGCAGATCGAAATTATTTTTTCAGAAATGGGTTCAACTCGAAAAGTTCTCTCATTCGGTCGGCCTTGGGGAGAACCGTGTGCTTCAAAGCAATTGTACGCAATGAGGAAACAAGCGGTTCATTGCTGCACCGACTTGTTCCCCAAAGAGACGAAGTCATCCACACCTGTTTTGTGTGCAGACTTGCACTTGTTTCCTGAAAGTGCTTCCTTTTGTTCCGTATTTCTGCAGCGTTAACTTCTCAGACTTTGACATTTTTGTCATGAGGGACTCGAACGCACTGAAAGGATGAAGGTTGCGAATGTGCAGCTTCAGAACCTGACAATAGGCTGGATCGAGCTGCAGTCGACTCTAACTGCTGCACTGCTGTTTCCCTGTTGTGTATTTACGCAACAGATGTAGATACGATGGCACCGCTGACCCGCTGAGATACGATTCGCTCAACTCTCTGCTGAATAGCTGGATTATCGGGTCGAACGGATTTGCGAATGATTTCTGGCACTTGCCGTGACAACCACTATGCTGCTCAGCAGAAGAAAATACGCAATCGACATGGAGGGGGTGAACGAAAGCAGTGATGATGCTGAAGCCACCGACAAGAAATCTGCCACAAATTTGACGGCAGAAACGACCTATGAGGAAACTTCAAAGAGCCTGAATCAAAACCATCAGGTAAAATTCCGTTCGTGACATTCCAAGATGCAATTTGTTTCTACATGATTTCTTCACTCTTTTGTCGTCAACAAAACTCTGGCTCTCATTTATTCAGCATGCAATTCTTGGCACGCCGAAAGATGAAAGTGCCTCTGTGAAGTCTCCTCAAGACGTCATTCTTTTGGTGAAATCCTTGCCTTCCACCCTGGAGAGTGAGTCACCATCGGAAAAGGTAAGTTAATAATTGCCATTTTGTCTCAGGTGTGGCTGGACGCCCAAGCTTGGTAACAGGCGGGACCACACTGGACTGCCAGCAGAAACGGGTACAGGCAGCAGGCAAAGTGTCAAGAGTCCTTTGGCTGAAAGTAAATTGACATTGACTGTGATACATGATTTAGCGACTTGCCACGTTGCGCTCTGCTGTCGTCAACAATGTGAGAGTGCGGACACACTGAAAGGCAAGGGGCGGCCAGCAACGTTGGACGGGGCAGCCCGTGCTGCACCCTTCCCGTCCAGTGGGTATATTTCCTGCATTTTCCATTCACTCAGACACACTACAGAAGACACAATATGCAACACAAGCTGCCCTGTCTGGTCAATGGATCCAAAAGCCATTCAGTAACACAGTACATCCTCAGTCAGTTGCTTTTAGGAGGACTGTGTTGTGGTTTTTTGAGTTCAGTTGACCATGCAGTGGAACTTTTGAGGACTGTAGGAGATATTTTTGAGTTTAATTGACTGCATAGTGAATTTTTTGTTGTTCAGTTCACTGTAAAGTACACACAGTGAAAGTTTATATTTTTGAGTATGAGTCAGGAAAAAGGAGTTCAGTTGACTGCATGGTATACATATTTTAAGTTCAGTGGACTATGTGGCAAAACACTTTCAACATTCAAAAAGTTGAAATTGAATGTTGCAGCTTTTTGTGATGTGCCATCCAGTGTGTTTGTTGTCAGTTCAGGGTTCACGCCGTCCAGGGACCATTGCGTCTAACCGCCTCGCAACGTCCAGTGTGCACCCAGCCTGTTGCTCAATCCCGACTTATACAATCTGGCCAAAGCAAAATCTTTTTTTGCAGACTACATTTCATCATGAGCGCTTGGTTCTGGATCCTTTCCACTTGATTGTTGCACTCCGTACTTGTACGTGTTTGCATGTCCTTGCGCTTGGAGCCGGCTGTGGATCTTTTGAAGACAACAGGTGTCTTTTGCATGGCTCCTCTTTTTCCTGGCACATGACCGTTGGAGTTCGCTCACTTGTCGCCGAGTAGTTGTCCCTTCTTGAAGAATCGTTGTAACCAGGACGAAATTTCTGCACAGAAAGTTGAATGTGGATCACGCTCCCTTCTTAATTGACAAATTCATTATTCATGAGGAGTGTGTTCTCTCATTGTGGTAGATTCGTCACGAAGAGGTTTATCGCCTGGGTTCCAAGGGGAAGTTGTGACATGAAACAATTTTTTGCATGAGTTGATCGAAAATATGTTTGAAAAGGCAAAACGTGGTGACAGAACAAAACGGTCGATCGAAGAGCAAAACAGCTCAACCTTTCATGTGCAATGTTCACGTTTTCCAACCAGATACGGTTGTTACAACTTTTTTTCCGTTGTGCTGACCTTTGAAGACTCCTGAATGTTTGATCTCACGCCCAGTTGGTGGGATCGTCGCGCGCTGGTCTCTTGGCGTCTGCTGCGGTGACGCATTCACTGAACATCAGATTGAATTAGTTTATTGCCGAGTCACAACGAACCATAACAGGAAACGCCCCGGGGAAATCAAGAAATAGTTGTCCCCCGTGAGTTCGCTTTTCTATCTGTACACAGAGCGCTATTTTTCGAGCAAGTACTCTTCAGAAATGCCAACATTTTGGCATGCACTAGTTTCAGCTCGATGACATGCAGCCAGGGTGCAACAAATTGATCGAAAATGCTGTGAAGGACAAGCACACCACGTACTAGCGTTCCATTACAATCTTCTACACTCCATCGGCGACTGCTCCATCGAACAATTGGTGCAAAGTCCTCTGAATGCCCAAAGGTCCCGAATACTTTGTTTTGTTTTGCATTTCATTCTTCCTTCCAAAAACAAGCCAACAATGGATTGTGCAAAATCTGTTCAATAGTTAGACAGAGGAATCTCATTCTCCTTTGTCCCTCAACGATAAAGGCATGACAGAAAGAACCACTGCTCGTGCAAACCTGCAACCGCGCTGCAGGAGCAAGGCATATTGCAAACCCGGAGGCGTGCGTGCACACAAGAAAAGAACAAACAGCCCATGCAAGAAAGCATGTTGGCGGTTTTGCTGTCATGCACGCGTGAAAAACATCTCAACAGCAAATGGAATAAAATCTGGTGAGTTTTGTTGTTCAAAACACCAAGCCGTGCGTGGGAGCCACACTTTCAGCGACCTCGTGAAGCTTACGTGATCCAGTTAATCTGGCAAAACTTTATCTGGAGTGGTTCCAGAAGAGCAGCAGGTTCTGCGACTAATGCCTTGAAGAATCTGTATCAAATTCATCACTGTGGTTCCCGCACACAACTGCCCAACGAGCAAAGTTGTGTTTCCAGATTCAGGTTTGGTTTTTTACTAGTATTTCCGTTGGCAATGCGAGAACACATTTCGAAGCGGAAGCGGCTTGTTGACTCGCTTTGTAAGTCTGTAGAAATATTTCTCGTCCTTGCTTCCTTCGTCTGAAAAAAGAAAAGAATTTTGTTGCAGGCAGTTTTGAACCAAGGGTCCTCAAGCCGTTCGTCCCCTCAACCTGGACCCCATCGCACCCCGAATGCAACCATTCTCCATGTTGCGCCCTGTATCAGGTGCAACTCGCCTTCTCCAACGTTGAACATTTTCGCAAATGATCCGCCCTGTCCACAAATTGCAGGATTGCATGATTTTAATCGAGATTGCCGACTGACTGCAAACACAGAAGGTATTGGAAACATTGCGGAGACAATTGCTGATTAATTTTTGAGGAAATTTAGCTCTAAATCAATTCATTTTTGGTGTTTGCAATGACTTATTGTGTTGCATGACGTTCGCTGGTGAAACGGGATGTGATGCATGGCTCTCGGGTCCTCATCATGGCTCTCGGGTACAATTGGAAAAAGGAGCACAAATGACGGGTTGTAGCACAGGTGGCAAACACACTGATAACTGCGGTGATAATTAATTGAAATGAAGCACGATGACATTACCAACATACAGTCCATCTGTGTAAATGGATGGACGCATATCGCTGCAACAATAAAAATGAGCAGTTGTTGTAGCTCACTGTGCGGTTTGCACCGCTGCACACATTTTCTAAAACCACCCGAAAACCCGTGTCCGCGCTGTTTGCATTTCGGACCCAGAACCGCAACTTCACTGGCCCGAAAGATTTTCAGTCGGAAGTTAATTTGCCAGCATCCTTGTGTGCTGCGCATTGGGCCTTTTCAGCTTTCAGTCTCTCTCTGACAAAACCTCAAGGAATCTTTCAAAGTGTGAGGCAGCTGCTACATACTGTTCGCTTTTTGTTCGTCGGATCAGGTTTCGCCGTCACGACACAAGGAAACGAGTGACGGCGGACTGTTGTTCACGGCTTTTTAGGGAAGGTCAGGTCCTTTTGGTTGAGGGCGTCAGAAGCGTTCACAGCCTCCAATGTTGGTGCGCGTGATCTCCAGACAGTGTCTGCATGCTTTCGGAGCAGTCGCCTGTCTTCGGTTCAGAAATGAGTTGTTACTTACAGTGGACAGTCCCTTGCGTGCTGAGTGGACCATCTCAAACTTGTGGGCCTTTTCCCCAGCTCAGATGTTTTTTGTTTGAAAATATTGCACTGGTCTGCAAAAAGCTGTTGTGGTGATCAAAAAAGTGGGTCCTTTGCGTGAAATTTTGGGATCCAAGGAGGTTCAGAAAGGGGTCAACAGGAGGGAGGTTGTGCCATCCACGGCTTTGTTTGGTGGACCCAGTTGCAGTTCGGTCACGATTTTGAGGTTCTGGTACCTTGTGTTGGATCCAATTCTCGGCTCGCTGGTTCAAAAAAAAAGTGAAAAACAATTGTTGAATGATATTGTTGGAGATAAGCAGAATACATGTTTCAAACACGGAGACGGCGAAACTCCGACTCAATTAATCTCGAGATAAAATGTAGTGTCACTCTCAGTGGAGGTTGCAGACCACACAGGGGGATTGTCCGGCATTTTTCAGTTGGGAGGAGATTCATCAGAAAAACCTGCGCTGCGAATGTTGAGAAAAATGGTCGCTGAAGTCTCAGAGAGGTGTGTCAAAGTGTGCCGGACAGTCTCTTGATTGTTGTTGTCAATTGTTACAGGCACTGTTTGGACACAGATCAAACGATCTGCAGCCGAGGTCGCAAACAGACAGAAAATACATGTTCTGAGAGCAAATTGGTGAGACATGTGGGGATGTTTTGGGAGTGATGTGAAGGCGAATCCTGGTCCCGTGTCACAGAGGGGCGATACCCTTTTCCTGAAAGGCAAGCAGGTGTAGTCACTTGGATTCGTGAACTTTTGATACCAAAATGCGGCAATGTTTCCGGGCTGCTTGAAGTTGCTGGTCGAATCTCCCTGTCAAGCAGTCCAGGAGACATGGGAACCAACAGAAATCCCTCGTGCCAACACAGCCACAAATTAAAGTCTTTGTTGCAATTGAGCACCAGCACTTGACGATGCAGTCCGGGTGTTTGAAAGAGAGTGCTGGAGGTTCTCACCGGACCATTGGAAACTGTCCCCCCCAACGCCGCGTCTCAATGGCAAAACTCGTGTGAACTTTGAATTTTTGTCTCTTGCAGAGAAGCGTCTTTGTCAGGTGTGTCTTTTTGAAAGTTGGATCTGTGGACACGGTAAATGAGAAGTTTGCTGCTGACGTGTTTGTTCAAGCAAGATGGAGAGAAGGCGCCCTAGACGCAAAATCTTTAGCCGTAAGTATCTGAACATCTTATTCCAAGGTTTGAGTTTGTTGCATTGTCACGCATGGTACTGAAATTAAATGCAGCTTCTCAGGTATTGATTTGAGGACACACAAGTCGACTGACATTACTGCGTGCGAATAAAAGTACGAGCACTTCTTCAAATGCACGTTCACACAAGCGTGCAATTTGGGTTCCTCAAGAACAATCGATTGGAAACGTTGTTCAGCGAGATTACCTTTCCCAGCACGTCAGGCCCCGCCAAATGACTCGAAGGAATACGCGTGTTCAGTCCACGCACACACAAGAACTGTTCGGGTGGTGGGAGAAATCGTCTTGTGTGAGATTCTGCAGTGTTTTGCGAAATCCATCACGGTCTCAGCCTCAAGCCCACTTCAACTTTCCTCCTGTGTGAGACAATTTTGTGCAAGTTCTTGTGTTTCCGACATGCAACTCTTCCTCAAGCTCAGCGGAGAGATTGCTACTGCAGAAGGTTTGTTGCACGCGTGCCTGGTCAGAAGGGACCTCATGGGCGTCATTCGTTTTGCTGCCTGGACACTTCTCTTCAAACGTGCTGTTTCACTTGACCTCTTTCAGAACGGCGAAGTGGAGTTGAACGAATTCGAAAAGTACTGGAACCCAAAGCTGTACATTGAGAACACCATGGGAGAATTCAAGGAGTCTGTGTGGTACGTCGTCTCCTACAACGCTGCAGGTACGGATATCCTCCGGGGAGGCTTTGGCATCTTGTAAAACTTCATCAGGCTCACTTTTCTGATGTTCACTTCCATTTCCTTGGCTTCTAGGGGAAGCTACTATAAATCAAAGAAGACGGATCAAAGGCAGTTTTTACGAAAGAATGGAACTCAACCAGTATCCCTTTGACACGCAGGTAAAACGTTTGTGTGCATCTCAGAAGTTGCTGATGAAGTACGCAAAGCAATTTTGTAGAAAGGCAAATGGCTTCTTTTTTGCGACAGGATTTGACAGTTTCCGCAACAACAGAACTGGGTGAAACTGAGATTCACCTGCTGCCAGACGAGAATGAGATTTCCACTGTGAATGTTCAGGTAATGGCCTTTTTGGCCTTTCTGATGTTTCGTCACGCAAACAGGATGCGCAGTGAAGTTTCATGGCATTGCTGTTCTGCTTGGAACAGAGTCTGCTCGGGGATCCAGAGGGAGGCCCCACAGACTGTTGTGACCCTCAAAAATCTCTTTTTACCCCTCCTCACACTGTTGGGTGCAAACTTATCTTCTTTTCACACTCATATGAAAACGTTTAAACGTAACTACCGTAAAATCCCGTGTATAAGGCCCCCTTTTGATACTAAAAAATAAATGCCAAAAATGGGGGGTAGTCTTATACGTGAGGATTTGGCTTTCAGTATCAAAGTGAAGAGTAGAAATGAGCAAGTTTTTCAAAGTATCAAAAGAGAGTGGGACAAGTTAAGGGAGCATTAAAGTTGAGTTAAAATAGCAAAATTAATAAAATATTTACCTGAAAAGTTTGTATTTATAACTTTTGGGAAAAGAATTCTTGTTATTATTATTCAGAAAACAACATTCACAGAAAGTAATTCAGAGTAACTTCCTGGGTTTTGATTCAGAAAAACTTGAAATTTGTATGTATGAATAATTTTCCTGAAAATATAAAAAATGTCTTTGTACTGATTTTGTGGTTGAAAAAAAGGGGGTGGTCTCATATGCAAAGGGGTCTTATACGCGGCATTTTACGGTGTATCTGTAGAACAGGCTCCCTCCTAAAACTCAAAGTCCACCAAGCACAAACCATCCGATCGAGACATGATTGACCGTCCACTCTTTTGACTTCAGTTCGACCAAAATTTACTCTCTGAACTTTTCCAACTTTAGTGCCTTTCTTCAGTCTTTTGTAGACGAGCAGCAGTGGCTGCTCCACAGACATATCAACGCATGGAGAAAGCAAACAACGGACGTGTACAAAAGTTCAAAGCACAAGCACCCGACGATATCAATTTCGTGTAAAGCAACGAGACGAGCAGCGTTCTTCGTGTGGAACATTATTCTAGTCATGGTGAGTCGGGGACACGACCAACCTTCCCATTTTTGGTGGCACATTTTCGTATGTTTCATTTTGCTAAAAAAATCTAACTCTGTTTTGCAGATCTTCATTTGTTCTTTGATTTTCACCACATTCTGGGTGGATCAAATGAAACCCCAGAACCGAATCCAACTGTCTTTCATCCTGCTGCTGTCCAACATCACTTTCAAGTTCAGTGTGAGCAACACGGTGCCCAAGGTGTCATATCTTACCTATCTTGTGAGTGCCTCTTATCTGCCGAAAAGTTTTGTGCCAACATTCTCAGGAAAAGCAGATGAGACCGGTCTGGCAGTAAATGGAGAGGCGATGGAGTAGTAGTCGGTCAGGCGTCTCTCGTTCACTTTGACGAGTTTCGTGCTGCGTTCCAGGCCTGACACACTGATCTCAAGAACCGGTTTGTCCGTCAATGGTACAAAACCACTCAAGAAAATGGTGTGTGGGACAAAAACGTGCCCTCAGCTTTTTGTGACTTCTTCCTCCACTCTTTTTTTCAAAGAGACACAGTCAGAAATTCATTTTGCCTCTCACGCCATTTTCCCCGTTTGTGGCACAAAAAAAACACATCACGTAAATTTTTTTGATCCGGTTGACATACAAACTGTGCGAGGTGCTGACCATGTTGGTACAGTTATCTGGGCTCGCCCCGCTCTCCAACAACTATATCAAATTTTGTGTCCCTTTGAGGTGCCAACAAGATTCTGTTTCCGGCGTTTCGTGCACGCAAACTGGTTGTGCAGACATCATGTTGTTTGTATCCAAAACTGCTTTGAATTTCCGTTGTGCAGATTGAAAGCCTGACACACAGAAACCTTGGCTCTCACTGCCATTTCAGGACAAGTACATTCTGATCTCCATGGCCATACTTTGCTTCGTGTGTGTGTGGCACGCCATTATTGGTCAGATCGCCACGGACCACGGCGAGGAGTACGCCGAGGAGATCGACCGATACGCTCTGATCGGCTTCATCACTCTCTACGTCGGCTTCAACGGAATCTTCTTCATGATTTGCTATTGTTTGGTCAGACATCATTTCATTTGGGGATTGAGTGACACACACCCTGACACGAGATCAGTGGGTGAATCTCCAACTCAAGCGTGACTTTTTTCAGGTGTCAAGACGGGACAAAGACTTCAAGGAGAAGGACAGTCAAGCAAAAGTAAGCTTTCTTCAATGCTGTTGGGCTCAGACATTTTGGAAGCTAAATTCGCCTTCAGGTTGAGTTCAAAAACTAACATTTTTCTTGCAGATTCACTGGATTGAAAATCACGCATGAGGCCCGAAGGAGAATGTGGGCACAAAGTGGAGGACCAGAACAGGTTGAGCCCAAACTCTTCAGACAACCGCGTGTTCGAGTGAACTTGTCAAGCAAAATCCTCAACGTGACCACTTTTTAGTGATCGTTTTACACTTGTTTGTACACCAGTATTATTCCAGTAAACCAATGAATTTTGTCGTCCAGAAAATGGACAATCGAAGCAGTGTATGATGAAAATGTGCCCCGAAAGACGGATGGTTCAAGAAGCGGTAGAAGTTGCGAGGACGTGAAGTTTAAGCCGACCAAAATAGTTGGACACCAACGGGTCGGGGGTGAGGGAGGGGCATTGGGAGGAAGACCGTGCTCACCAGAGAACTGCAGACCCAGGAGGAACATGGACACAAAACACCGGTGACCAGATCTCTCAAAGAAGAACCATTTCCACAGAAGGGGTGATTCCAGAATTTGATGAAAGACAATGGGTAATGGCGACAGATTTGCAACAGTGAATAAAATGAGTCAGTCACCTGTGTCTGTGTTTTATCCACAAACAATTCAAATTTTGCGTTGGACCGACGAAGGCAAAAATCCAGCTCCAACTGTTGAGTTCTTTTTCACTGCGTGGATCAAGTTTTGGTCCTTGAACAAAGGTTCACAAAAAAGGCCAGGAAAATTCAGACACTACAGGTTGCTTCGTTGGAGCAGTTAGTCTGGTTTTACTGGGCACAGTTTCTTCACAGTCACCGTGACCTGCATCTGATGGTCCAGGGTCACTCGCCGATGGCGGTCAGAAGGATCTGGGGGAGGTTCTTACGATAGTACTGTTGGTTTTGAGGGCAGATCGACGCATATCTTCGTGCAGAGGCGGAAGAAGGTCGTTCCGTGTGCGAACCTTTGGTTGAGACCCAAGGCTCCTTCGGGTTTCTGGGGACTTCGATGCTCGGAAGACGCTGGTGACTTCGGAGACGCGTGATGCTGAGTGTTTTGTGGACCATGACTGTGTTTGACAAAGTGTGCGCATGATGGTTGGTTTGAATCACTCTTTTGATGTCTGGCCCAAGTAAAGTTTATTTCTTTCCTTGTTTTGCAGAAAAATACGCTCCACACCTCAACGTAAATCGTGTTGAGACGAGTTTGTGACGATGGTGTCGTGAGAGATCAAAGTATTCGTACGTACAACACGAAATGTTCAAGTTCGTTTTGGGTTTCTAGCAAAAATATACGAAGCACAGATGTAAGTAAAGGCTGAGGAGATGCAATCTCCCTTTACATCTCACGCAGTGCAGGAAAGGTCAGGTTTTAGTTTTCTTATCTACAGCAATCAAGAGTCTCAAGGAACAACACATGATTCTGAGCGAACGCACAAAAGTCTTCGATGAACGCTGAGAGAGGAAATTGCAGAGGAATTCAAACTTTCGAAGAAAACACAGGGCTGAATTTGATGCAATGCGTTGTTTGTTGCTCTCTGGTGCAGCTCTGACCACGAGATTTGCACTGTGAGCTGAGAGAGATGAATAAGTCGACCACCGGACAAGTTGCGTTCTGGGCAGGTCCGATGTTTTTGTGCGAGGTTGTTGGACCACGGTGAAGAGCTTTCCACCATGACATTTCATTCAGATCTGACCGAGTGCAGGGTCTCAATTCACAGCACCAAAGAAGGTCTGTTTGATTTGTGACCAGACTGAGAAAGCTGAGTGTCTCGTGGTTTTTTTCGTTCCTTGATGCAATCAGTAGCACCACAACGATCACAAACAAGCTTGTCCGGTGGCGAAGCTGTCGGACGAGTCGAACATCTCGAACCAAGTTGTGAAGACTGCAGAAGTTTGCTTTGGACAACTTGGACGTTTTTTTCATCACAGGACTGCCAACTTGACAAGACTTGTCACAATTGAGCTTTGCTTCTCGCGCACTGAAGCCAAATATGTACAAGTCAGAATGAATCACGATTGTCCCCACGTTGAGGACCATGAAGATTTCGTTCACTAGATGGGTTCAATGCTAAACAAATTCGGTCTTGTTCTCGTTTCAGATTCCTGAAGCTTTTGTAGTTTCCGCATGCGCTCCTGAAAGAAGCGTGTGTGAACGTTTAAAGTTGATTGCCAAAAACAAACCGCAACTTTTTGTTTGGTGGTTTTTGTCTTGATTTTGCTTTGTAGGTTTCATTTTACTCAAGTTGCAGCGAGGTAACTGAATGAGCAGTCGCGAACAAATGCCAACCTTGTGTTCCTTGTCCTTCAGATTGTAGGTCCATCTTTTCTTCAGAGCCTGCAGCCAAACAGTGAATCTCAACTTTGTGGTCAAGTTGTTCTGTTTTTGCACCAACAACCGTGCAGCTTTGGAATTTGGCATGGCTTTTCAAAAATATTCTGAGTTGACTCGAAGAAACCCTTTCAGTCTTGTGGTTACACAACTGTGTTGTTTTGGCTCGCAATGTACTTACGACGAAGTAAATGTAGAGAAAGAAGCAGAGATGGAAGAGAAGGTAGACAGATCCCATGATCACGAGAGCACATCTGTCCGCGGTCTGCGCCAGCTCGTGTTCGTAGTCAAGTAAAGGTATAATGCTGTGCCACACACAAACGGAGCACAATATTCCCATCGACGTCAGAATGTACTTGTCCTGAAAATAGAATTTTCAAATCTATACTCGTCTACATTTGAGTGTCTGGTTGAACGAGTACACAGGAAACGTATTTGAAGAGACCATTTTGTGTAAAACGTCGTCCAAGAACCAAGAAAGAAAAGCTGTGTTTTGTTGTTTCCGACAGCGGTTGTTTTTCAAAAGTCCTTGGTCCGTTCAAAACAACTTTGAAATTACGAAAAATGGTGGCGTTCAGAACAACTTGACTTGCTCTTTTGTGGTTTAGTAATGCTCAATCAGATGTTCTAAAGGAAGCCAAGTGTGCATCATTTTTCCACACAACACAAAAACGTGAGAGTTGCAGAAAATGTCCGCAGACACCAAACGTGAATTCCTTTTCAACGAAATCTTTCGACAAAAACATCCTACTCGCGGCATCCTTCTGTTTACCTTCAGAAGACAACTCATCCATTTTTCATTCAGTTTCAGTTCAACAAATTCTTCTACTCTAGTTCTATTCACACAAGCCTGTCAGTCAAAAAAATCCAAAGTTTCGTCCCGCTGTTGTTCAACACAAAGAAAAAGCAATCAGATTTCCACACTTTGTACAGAACCTATTCAAAAGACTGGCGTTTCTGGCCGTATTTTTCTGCACTACGAGTATCTTCCAGTTGGTTGAACAGAGATCTGAATAAACAGGAAAGTTTGTTCAAAGTTGTTCCCTCACGGACTAACACACAGGACACACAATTGCGGAACACGTTCTGAAATGTGTGAGAGGCAAGTGTGACTGACGGATGTGAAAAACGACTGATTTTCGTGTCACGATTTATACAGGAAAACAGGATGCTTGAGGTGCGGTGAAATCCAAGAGCCACATCAAAATTTTCTCTGTGGAATCCATCTCACAGAACAAGCTGAGAGCTCCACCAAAAGTCTCATGCAACTGTGTTTCGGTGGAGGAATACTGGCAAAGTGAGATAACTTTTTCATGGAGGATTGTTGACGGATGGAGGACAACAGAAACCTCAAGGTGCCTTGTGAAAATGGAGACTGTTGTGGCAGTCTAGGCAACAGGTGAACAGATGAAACTGGGCACGAGGAGTTGAAATGAGTTGAGAGGGGTAATACTCACCAGATAAGTGAGATAAGAAATTCTTGGCAAATTCTGACTGACGACAAATTTGAATGTGATTGTTGTCAGAAGCAGAATGAAGGAGAGTTGCAGTCTGTTTTCTGGCTTTGTCATGTCGACTGTGAAAGTGGCGAAGGCAAGGCTGCAGATGAACAGCTGAAACAAAGATTTTTGTCAAAAGTAATGAGCTGAACTATGAGATCTTGACAAGCTTGACGCGCGACGCTTTCATGTTCCCTTTGCACACACCCGTCCTGATCCACCACAGTTGGTCACACGTGCAGAACTTTTGCAACAGAAAATTGATTTGACATACGAAGGGACGGTGGTGACCATTCCATGCCGCGGTCGCAGTTTGTTCAATTTGGTATTGTTTGGTTTTCTAGTTCTTACATTACAGCAGTGGAAAAGAACAGGTGTTCACCATGACTAGGAAAATGTTCCAGATGAAGAAGCCCGGGCGGCGGGAGGCTCGGCAGGACGTGGACAAGGCGGGATGCTTGTACTTGGAATTCTGATAGATCCTCGTGGTGACGCGCTTCCACGTCTCGATGTGGCTGTGCAGCCGCCACTCCTGCTCGTCGACAAACGACTGGACGTTGATGGAGGAGATCTCACTGTGGTCCTCCTCCAGCTCGAGCTCCGCTTCCGACCTCTCCGACGTGATGGTCAGCGTCAGGTCCTGCGCGTGAAAACGATCGCGTGTCTCACTTTCACTTGCAGGAACACGAAAACGGGTCACACAGAACCGAGGTCGAGGTGCATGTTGCACCGTGCACGAAACCCTGACTGAGGCTTCAATTGCATGACAAAACAGGGCACAATCACACAGAGTTGGCAATGTTATTCCACAACACTGGGCTCCCGTAATGAGGATGCCGGGGAGTTGCTCAAATCGTCAGGATTGGTGGATCCAAGAGAATGGTAGCAACTTGTAAACCCTGCAGCATGATCCCCGGAAAACATTTTCTCCTTCTCAGAGCACGTCGTCATGTCGTCATGTTCATTCATTCACCCCTGTCATAATTTTGAGATTCTTCCCCTCCCGTTGCGGTCAGGCTTCCTTGATTAAATTGGATATTAAACACATCATGACATCTGTGGTGATTTGCACTCGTACAAAATTTTCCAAATGTTTGACACCCGCTTCAAAATTCAGCCATAATTCCAAGGTCTGCCTTCCTCTGGTCACACCCTTCTGTCTCGTCCCTTTGAAGGACCAAAGAGCCCAGACCACTGAGAAATGAAAAGAACCACGAGAATTACCTGAGTGTCAAAAGGGAACTCGTCGAGCTCGAGGTTTTCAAGGAAGCAGCCTTTTATCCTGCGCCGCTCGTACACCGTCGCCTCACCGACCTTGTTGAGCATGATTGTCTGCCATATGGTCTCCTTGGGCTCGCCCAAATTGTTCTCCACGTAGATACGCGGGTTCCAGTAAGCGTCCCAGTCGATATTCTCATTATTCTGAAATCAACCAAGAAAGGGGCCGATAAAAGCAGTCGATTGTCTCTCAAATTTCAGCAAGTTCATGAGTCCACCTCCACATCGACCAGAACCTGGAAAGCTCCCAAGCTTGCCAGCGCATGCGAATCCACAGCTGTGAACCAAAGCGCGCACGGACCAGCGACACACACAACACATCGCACACACGCACACACATACACCACACACAGAGAGATAATATGTGACGTTACCAACTGCGAAACAAAGTGTGATTTTCCGCCTTTATTTTTCATGATCAGGACAGTGAAAGATGAGGCACTGAAAATACTGACCTTGCCTTGCTGGCTGGACGTTGTTTCTGAGCTGCCAGATACAGTCATCTATTCAAACAACGACACAAAAAGCGGTGCTAATGAAAAGTTGACGGCATGTAGTAATTTTGTGGGACCAAAAATCATGTCCCTTCGCGGGGAGGGGTGAGAACCACAGGCGAATCCGATATTTGGCCCAGTATAGGTTGTGGCCTCACCTCCAAAGTGCTCAAGTTCTTTGCAGCAAAAAAATACACACAGGAGAGGTGAAAGCTTTTCATCGTCATCAGAAAGTATTTTGTTTGTCCTCTTGGGGGGAGGGGAAATATTGCTCTGTGGATTCGACTGTAGTTACAAAAGTTATTTCCAACAGTGTGGTTCGTTTGCGGAAAGATAATCCAAAACGGTGTCGTAAGTGTTGCAAACACACCACCACAACAAAGTGTGAGTCACACGTCACAAAACAATCTCGAACCTACATAGATGACAATTCAAACTCGTGAATGTTGTGTTTTGGGTGTGACCTGGTGTTTCTGCCAGAAAAGTGGGGTTAGCACAGCACAAGTCTTGGCGTTTTCGTGCAAACGGTCCGTCGCAGATCTGTGCGAGGTCATCTGAGGCTGGACCCCCTTGCGAGGGTTTGCTGCTGAGTGTTCGCGAGATTTCTCACCGTGCGTGCAAGCCCAAAGTCAGGTTAACAAATCACTTACACGAGGGAGTTTGGATTTTATGTTCATCTCTTGGCTACGAAGGGTAGCGGGTTGACAGCGTTGCCCTTTTCAAGGAAGATTCTTTTTGGAAACTGCTACAGCTGTATCTTTTCCTTGTAGATATACAAGGTGTGCCTGTGACAAGATGGGTCCAGCCCATCCCTGCTACATGTTACTGTTCAGACCGTTCGACTTGGAAAGTCAGAGCACAACAGCCTTACCAAGTCCGTTCTTCCGTCGAGGGCTGGTTCTCTCCACCGCGCTTGGATAAATGCATCAGCTGCAAAGTTTTCTTTCAGTGTGTCGATCTCACCAAGTTTCAGGAAGACCACTCTGATAAATACTTGAACCTATAATTGAAGAAGAGACATTGGAACCCATTATGCTCGTTGTCGCTCGGCGGATCCAGGATCGGGGTCAGAGAAGGAAACTCGCTCCACCAGTCCAACTATGAAGGCTCACAACCAGGGCATAAGTTTTTGCAGGGAGGGGGCGTCGGCGTCACGCAGAAAGTGGTTTTATTGCGCCTGCAGCACACAATATCAGGGGTACAAAAATTATCGGGGGTTTCGTGCCTCAATCTGGCGGAAATTAAGGGTTCTTGCGTTTCCTGGATCCGGCGGAGCTTTGCTAATTTCGAAAACGACTTCAACGAAAAGCAAAAAATGAAGCAAAGCAAAGCAATACGAGAGTTGTCTGAGGTGACAAGGGTCGCAACAACAGTTGTTCAACAATTGTACCGAAAGCCAAGAGCTTGAAAGCACAAATTAATTGTTTTCCTCATTGAATTTTGAAGTCCAGATGGCTGCTTCCCCTGGGATGAGGTTCCACTCATAAAGTCCTGGTTCAACCCATGATCTTCAGTTCAGAGCAGAAATTGCGCTCTTCGTTGCTGGAATGAGAACACTGACGTTTTGCTCCTCACCTGAGCCCCGCGGAGCGACCGCGGAAAGAGAAAGACTTGCATAAACATTTCAAGATTGTTGAAGTGGAATTCTCCAGAGGTTACAGTGGAGGATGTGGTACGGTTTGTATAACGAGTGCCAACTACCCAAGACAGACAGGTGCACACACGTTTTGTGAGAAACACTCAGCAATATGAGTACGGGGAAGTGTACGACAGAAAATATGGTTTGTGTGAGCAGTCGCGGAATGGAGTTGCGGTGTTGTCCCCGGTCTTGTCACAAAATACAAAGAGCTTAATTTTGAAACAACTGTTCATAACACAAAATTTCCATTCCACGAAATGAAGGAAACCTGCCAAGCGTTCACACAAAGCTGGAGTCACAAAAAGCAAGTGTCCATTTGCCAACCTGTGCAGTCTCACAGAGAAAGCCATGCACACGTTCAAGACTTTCACAGGTTCATGACTCGTCTACATCACGTAGCCAAAGGCCAACCTGACAATACGAATGAGGTGAAGTTTCCCCACCAACCAAAGAGAGCTTCATTTCTTGTCTTTCTCTCACTCTTCGAACAAAGGACAAAGGTTCAGGTCCCAACATTGGAATCCTGATCGGTTGCGTCACGGGATGAAGACCACATGGTTCTCACTGTGATTTGTTTGCGACTGTGTCCGAACACAAACATCACGCAGCAAAATTCGACGATTTTCCAGCCGCGTGTTCTACTCAAAGTTCCACGCTTCAATCAAGATTTTTGTGACCATTCTGGAACAAACATGAGGGTTCAGCTGCCAGTGGATGTTTGTGCGAGCGAAAAAAACACTGCAGACAAGTGCACGTTTCCTACACCACAAATCTACGTACTTCCATGCACGACCAACAGAACGTGTCTGATCAACAGGAAATTCACGAAGTGGTCACGTTCAGAACATGTTTATCCAAACCATGTTGTGATGAGTATGCATCGGAAGTGAGTACTTGTAAAACATCTGCCACAGTGTGCTGATGATGAACGATTGGCTGACAGATGGCTAGAGGCAAAAATAAACTTGGCTTGTGATCTTAGGACAACAGCATCTGAGCCATACCGCTGGAGTTGCGAAACTAAGCGTAATAATGCTGTTTGGTATTGCTGCAGGAATGCGGAGAGGGTTGGTGCACACATATGTAACACTTATGCATGTTCATGACCAGACATCATGCTTACCTTGTTTCTGTGAACGTGAAGCTGCATCGGTGATTTGGGTATGGAAGGAGCTCTGCTTTTCTGGTCTCTGGGAGGTTCTTTGAGATGAGTATGTCCATGGCCATGGTGCCCGGGTGATGCTGAGTTGGAGTTGGATTTGTCTTTTTTGATTCGTCTGTTGAGCAGTTTGCAATGTGTTTGCAACGTCCTTTCAAGCGACTTGAGCGCCACAACGAGCGAAGCACTGTCGTTGGTGGTGGCGAGTTGTTGGAGGTAATGTGCGTTCCAGGGCTGCGCGCCGTGGTCGTTGTCTGTCCGGGGTGGCGCCCCTCGGGCCCAGGTCAGGTGATCCCGGGGTCGCGAGGGCGACACTGTCGCCACGGCGCTGACGAAACTGGCGTCGTCGCCAAAGGCATCTTCGTCCGTGTCGCTGTCATCGCAGGATTCTGGTTGCGGCAAGTAGTCTCCGCCGGTGCCGCCGAACTCGGACAGATCCTCTATGACGGCGGAACCCGAGTCGTCGCCGTACTTCCCGCGCTCCGTGTGCTCGCGCTGACTGACCCGCTCCGTGTCCGCGTCATGCTCGCCTTGAAGAGTCGCAGAAAGCAACTGATTAAACGACGCCTCCAGTTTTCCAGCTTCTCCCGACCAAAGCCCGATTGCACAGACATGTAGCGGCGATACGCCCCCTTGGAGTCCGCACGTTTTCACGTTCGTCACAAGACGATCGTGTGTTTCGGTTGCAAGCTTTTTGTAACAATCCACTCGTGATCAATTTTGGTGTGGCGGAACTGGACTGCTATCCCAAGTGTGACAGGCGCAGTAGCCATTACAATTTCCACTTCCGCAGTACGTTGCAGGTTCCGCAAACACGTACAACTGAGCCAGTCCAGGGAAACTACCAACATGAGAGCCACCATACTATTTATATGCTGCTCTGTTCTCCGTACCTACAGCCTCAAAGGTTGAGCGTATACCCCTTTGCTCAGCAAACTTCGACCATGAAGTTACGAGCACATCAAGAGGTTTGCCAGTGTGGAGCGAGCTGAAGCATGAAGTTCAGTTTGATTGGAAGTGGAGCCTCGTGGCCCCTTGAAATGCCAATCTGATTCCCGACATCTCGATGTGCAGGCAACTGATGTTGGCATTTCATTCGTTGTTGTGCGACTGCATGAAACTTGATGTGTGACAAACTGTTTCCAACACTGAAATTCATGGTGCATCGTCTTGCACAGAGCGGAAAGACTGCAGAAGAGAGACTGGTTGTGCACATGTTGATTTGAACATACCTACTCAAAAACACATTCTGACGAGCGCGGTGACCAGAGGTCGGGAATTTTATTTTTCAGGGGACCATTGTCTTGCAGTGCGACATCTGAACATTTTGGCTGCAGGATTTACAGTCTTTTGCCACCTGTTGTCGTGACACCTTGGACCGTGTTTCTTTCCTGCAGTCAGCTGTTTCTCAACAACCCTTGTCAATGGACTCGCACGTGCTAACTTGTCAAAAACAGCGATTGAAAAACCACTGCTGTTCGATCATCCCACGTGAACCTGGGTTTATCCTGTCCCGCTCAGCGTATTGTTTCATGTCCTTCTCTGCCGATGCGCGATATCCACCGTGCCCAATAATGTCTTCTGTTTGATATTACCCTCGTCACCCCAAATCGCCCTTCCACATGCTTCAATGTCCTGCAGTTCAACTGTGGCTTCGATTCTGATGAGTGATTTGTTCAGATGTAGTTCAACATGTCAGTCTTTTGAGCATCGTGCCACACAGGTGGTGGAAGGTGGCTTTTCTCCCAATTTTGTGATGATGAAGCTGCTCCTCAGTCGAACTGAGAACAGTCGCGGTGGAGAGGTTGAACATGCAGAAGTCAATCGTAGAAGAGGACGCGAAAGAGCGGCAACCCAACAGTGGAATGGGGAGTATGGTGGTTGGGCGGGGGTGCAGAACCCTTTTCCCCCTCTGGTGTCCTACTAGGGCCAGCCTTACGATGAGCACATTCAACTTATGCCCAACACAACAAACTCGAAGGCCAGCTGATTTCAGCGAGCCGTCTTCCTTGAGTGCACACGTGCAGATTGGACGGTCTGAGGTCACTGTCGATGAAGACCAGGCATCCAAGTGGAGAACAAGGAACAGTCGCACACTGTGGCATGATACTCGTGTTTGCAATGCCAAAAAAATAGCTCCATGGAGCTCGCGGTGATTTTAGGAAATTTCAGTTGCTCTGATTTGGCTTGCTCTGATTTGGCTTGCTCTGATTTGGGTCACTCAGATTTGGCTTGCTCTGATTTTGGGTCACTCTGATTTGGCTCACTCTGATTTGGCTCACTCTGATTTGGGTTGCTTTTTTGTCAAAATTATTACTTTTTTCACTCAATATTCACAACTTAGGAACTCATTTAGCACACACCCAAATGAAACAAATTCCACCAAATGGAACTTTTACACATTGTTTCACAACAATATCCACATATCAACC